>Ga0123335_1007604_pt1 | contig 12017 bp, 10 predicted proteins | sample BiotimSIPDNA_2_FD_89707 | JGI IMG/M metagenome (GOLD analysis project Ga0123335, IMG submission 89707) | Anaerobic biogas reactor microbial communites from Washington, USA - Biogas_R2 time_0 SIP DNA | ecosystem: Engineered > Bioreactor > Anaerobic > Unclassified | place: Washington, USA... | reverse complement strand
CTTAGTTCGCGTGGGTATGTGCGACAAGGTCAGTATCGGATTTTTTGGCCGTGGTGGCTTCTTTTGCTTCGTTTTCTTTCCACAAAGAAAATGAAGGATAAGATCAATATTAGCCGCTTTGATAAATAGCAGGGGTATACAATGTTCCGGGCAATTGCCTGGAGATTGCTTCACTGCGTTCGCAATGACGAGGTATGTAGGAGAGTATGAGTTTGAGTGTGAGTGTGGAGGGGGAAAGACACACCGACAGCCGGCAATGTGCAGGAGATGGCTTTTTTCGGAACGCAAACAGCAGGCAATCAATAGAACTAGTGTGAGTTGGAGTGTGAGTTGTGAGAGGGGGAAATCCAAGAGGGGGCTTTGGCTATCTGCATGAAGTTGTATTTGTCAGAAGCTAACTGCTTAACGCTAATTTCCAAAAAAATTACACAGAGGAACGCAGAGATTTTTCACAGAGTTGCACAGAGTGGCAACAGAAACGAGATGAGCAATCCGTTGATCTTTCAGAAGATTGCTTCACTGCGTTCGCAATGACGAGGAATATAGGATAGTGGGAGTTGGAGTGTGAGTTGTGAGAGGGGGAAATCCAAGAGGGGGCTTTGGCTAATTGCATGAAGTTGCATTTGTCAGAAGCTAACTGCTTAACGCTAATTTCCAAAAATATTACACAGAGGAACGCAGAGATTTTTCACAGAGTTGCACCGAGTGGCAACAGAAACGAGATGAGCAATCCGTTGATTTTTAAGGAGATTGCTTCACTGCGTTCGCATTGACGGGAAGGAGAGCGGGATCGGGACAGGTAAGTATGGGCTATTCCACCGCTATTTTAAACTTCCGGTTTTTGTCGCTGCTCAACACGTTCAGAATATACATTCCCTTCGGGAAATTGCCGACAGAAATCATTTCTGAAAGCACTCCCCGCCGCAGGTAAACAATATCTCCGTTTATATTGATCAGACTGATATCTGCCGTTTCAGGCAATTCGATATGTAATACCTCGCTTACCGGGTTGGGATAAATGCTGACACCTTCAAGGTCTGTTATTTCAACAGCATCGGGTGCATCATACTCCCAGCTGGTCTTCAGTTCCGAATCGAAAGCATGTGATGCCAGATCTGTCATGCTCCCTGCTGGAATGGTCACTCCTACGATCCCCTGACTGGCAGCCGTCACAATAATACTATAGCTGCCGGATTGATGGGAAAGATCTGTAACAGCGCCATTTACCACGTCAATATCTGACATTGCAAGACCGGTAATGGGCTCATTGCCGCTGACCGTAAGAGTTTTAGATATATTCTGCGTAACGCCTCCTCCTCCTGAAAGTGTGATGACAGGCGGTGTGAGGTCATATTCCCAGCTTACTGTTCCCATCAGATTGGTGTTGGTAAGTGCATCTTCAACCACCCCGGCAGGAATGGTGACCTGCACAGTACCTTCAACAGAAGCCGTTATCTCAACCGAATAACTTAATCCGGGTGTTAATTCAATCAGGTTTGCGGCGGTACCGTTGGTAACCTGTATATCAGTAAGCTCCAGGGGCGACATGGCCTCGTCGCTATTTATATGAAGTGTGGTAAGAGGTATACTGGTCCTTTCATAGTAATCTGAAAAGGTGAGGTACGGTCCGCTTCCGTCATAGGTCCAGCTTACAGAGGTTGCTGCATTCCCGTTCAGCGAAAAGTCTGTAACGGCCCCGGCAGGGAGGGTGACCTGCACAGTACCATCGTTGGCGGCGGTTATGTCAACAGAGTATGAAGTTGGTGACCACACCTGGAGGTTGGAAGCAGAACCGTTGGATACCTGAATATCAGTTAAGACAAAATTATAAATAGGTTCATCGCTGGTAAGATATAAGGTGCGGGTTTTCTGATTAGTGGTAACTCCGCCTCCTGAAATGCTTATTACCGGAGGAGTGAAGTCACCTTCCCCAGCTAAAATACCGACTCCCGGCTGTGATTCATAAGCCCAGTCGATGATGTTCATATCAAAGAGATAATCATGCAGGTATAAACGGACCCAACCATAGTGTATATTTGGCCCTATCCCGAATCGTATTCCGATGTACCGGGTCCTGCCCGGAAAGTCTCCTGCCCACCAGTAATTATAAAAAGAAGTAAAAGAATTAAAGTAGTAAATGACATTGGTTACTCCCAGGTAAGCAGCCTCGGTTATCAGGTTCTGGGTTGAATAAAACCATGTTGAATTAAAATGATCTATATAGCTGCCTGAATTAAGTCCCTGTACCCGGGGCTCATTAAATGTTGCATCAAACGTGTAAACATTCGCATACCTTCCCATCCAGCTGTTGTACGCAAGCGAAGTACCTGCATTGAACATGACAGCATACCTGAAATAACTGGAAGTATAATAACTGCCAATAGTCCCTGTATACAGAATTTCTTCAAGGAAAAAGCCAAAATCGTTTGTGAAATTTCCATCAAGATCGATCTCAACCAAATCTCCGGGTATTAAGCCGACATTCTGCGGTCCCGAGTAAATTATCTGGGCTTTTATTGCAGGACTTAATGCAAGCATGGCTGTCGCTGAAGCTGCATAGCCAGCCAGACGGTTTGATAAGGGTTTATTTTCCATGTGATGATCTATGAGTTTTTTGTTGGTCTATCCATGAATAAAAGTACATTTTTTTTCGGTTCTGAAGTCAATGAAAGCCACGAATGCACGATTTTAATGCTTCAGAAGGCACGCCACGCTGCCGGCAAAAATGCCAATATTATTTGCCAGCAGATCGTTGATGTTAAAAGCCCTGTAGGGAAGGAAATATTGTGCCCCTTCGCTCAGCGAAGCGAACAGCAATCCTGTGATGACCGCTATGGCGAAAGAACGTTGAAACGCCTTGTTGAACAGGAAAATGAATGGAATGCAAAGCAGGGCATGCAGCAGATAATCAAGACGCAATTCAATAACATAAGTATCGTTGAGGGCAGCATGGGGCCCGTTGACCGGCAGGAGGGTGAGAAGGATGATACATGCCATATAAAATGTAAATATTTTTTTATACACGGTGCTCATGGCGTGTTATGGTAAAATCACGCATGGTTTTTTATATTCCTGTAAAGATAGAAATACAAATAATATCCGGGAATGGATTTAAAACCAGGGCCTACCGGTTGTGCCGACAACAGAACAAAATGCCATCATTCTCATTATCAACTTCTCCGTAAAAATTATAATTTTGTATTAATGGATAAAAGAAAAGAAATATTGGTCCACTCCCTGAACAGGATTAATGCTTTCTGGTCGTACAAATCAGGCCCGAAAACGGAAATTCCTGATGACATCCTCATTGAAAAAGTTTTCCTTTATCTTGATCTGGATGAAATAGAACAACTGTTTCAGCTATATCCATACGCGATCATTTATAAAGTCTGGAAGGAACAACTCCTGAGCCAGGATCCCTATTACCATAATCTGAATAAATTCCTTGGATGGTTCTATTTTAATGAAGAAGTATGATCAATGGTCTTACTCAACAAGCCGAACATGTTCTCCTCAGCATTTCTGATAAAGAATTCCTGAAGGAATTCACTTTTATCGGAGGCTCAGCCCTTGCTTTTCAAATCCATCACAGGCTCAGTGAAGATCTTGATTTCTGTAAATGGAAAACACATGCAGCCGACAGACCTTCCATAGACTGGCCCAAAATCGAAAAAAATATCCGGCATCTGGAGATTGTCCAAAAAGACCTGCTGGGTTTCGATCAGGTTGAATTTTTTCTCAAAAACAGGGTAAAGCTTTCTTTCTATGCCAATAATCAGAGATTTTCACCGGTGACTGAGTATGTACCTTTAAAGGGATTTATCAAAGCTGCTGGCAAAGAAAATATAGGAGTCATGAAACTGGAACTCATGCTGAGAAGGTCCAGTTTCAGAGATTACTACGATATTTACTCCATACTTAAAGAAGGGGCTAATATTAAAAGCCTTGTTTATGCTGCCTCGGAATATTCCGGACATACTCTCAAGACCAAAAACATATTATCCTTTATTTCAGATGGAGATAATTATAAAAAAGAGAAGGATTTTGAAAAACTAGAGCCGAAATACGCTGTGAATGAAAAGGATATTGAAAAATTCATCCGGCAATGCATTGAAAAGGACTTTGGAAGAATACATAAAAAGTGAGCTGCCGTTTGAACACAAAGGCCGCGTTCCATCTGCCTGCATCGGGGTAGGGTTTTGAATGGAACGCAACGGGGACAGGCATTGATTCTATTTTATTCCAACTTTAAACCAGACGGGATGGAAAAACCTTTCAGGTTTCGTATCGTCTCTCCCTCTCTCCGCCCCTTTCCGGGCGCGATCTTCTATCTGCCCACAATCCGCTTTTTTACCACATTCTTCAGATTCTGCATCACCAGTTCACGGAGCCAGGGAATTAGGGCATCGTCCCAGCGCTGGGGGTGGAAGGTGAACATCACCTTATCGGGCAGCTTGTTAATGCTCCGGATAATATCGGATGTGGAACGAAACACCGGGCCGGATGCGCTATTTACTTTATCGCGTACGCTGATACCGCTGTTATCCCATGTGCGGCCAGTATCGGTGAGGTAGAATACCTTTGAATAGTCGATATCGAAATACGGTTCGCAGGTAATTCCATAATCCCTGTAATTATAGGTTTCCCACAGATCGCGGTTATCGTATTTAGACAGCGGACTGCCGTGCATGCAGATAGTTGTTATGGGACAGATCTTCCGGAATTCTTCCAGATGTTTACGAAACAGTTCAACAGCTTTAGCAGGATCCCCCTTTGCGAGGCCGAGGTCTTCGTAATGGTATCCGATCTCATGACCCATGGCGGCGATCTCGCTGATCACCCCTGCATCGAAACTCTGCGGGACAATACGGAAATAATAGGTGGTCTTGAGTCCCAGCTCATGTTCAATTCGCGCAAACCGCAGGGAATTCAGTTTCCGCGCATCCACATCATGACGCAACACAATGGTCTTGCCGGGGAGATCATCCCGGAAATCGCAGACAGGCAGAAAAGCGTAGCCGGAGTTGATTAATTCCTGCAGCAGCAGGCGGAAGGAGGAAACTGTAAAATCGCGCATGATGAATTTAATTGGAGGTAAAGATAGGAAAAGGGTGGTCAGCATCGCCGGAATTGGTGGTCAAGATGGATCGGAAAATCAATACGGGCAATCTGCAGGGAGTTCAGTTTACGGGCATCGACATCGTGGCGGAGGACGATGGTTCTGGATCCCCGGTGACTGAGAAATTCGCAGAAAGGAAGGAAAGAATAACCCGCTTGTAATAGCTCCTCTAGCAGGTGACGAAAGGCGGAAAGGGTGAAATCGCGCATGGTTTTCAGTTAGCAGTTGGAAGACAAAAATAAAAAAAGGAAGGGAGATATCAGGAAGGCAATAAGGGCTGTTATGACCAGAACAACAACCAGTATGTTTTTTGTACATGAAAACCGGTTGTGTGTTTTTGGGATGGGGCTGTTAACGTTATCCGGGGCGCCGGATGAAGTTTTATCCACTAACAAAGGTTATTTACAGGGAGGGATTTATTTAAAATTGTACTGGTAATCGGGGTTTTCTTTCATGGTCCTGGCACTTTCGGGGTAATTCTCGATGAACCAGACCATGAAGGCTGTGACATCGATTTTATCTGCCAGCATTTTCTGTCTTCTACGTTGCCATTCTTCCTTTAGATGTGGCATGGAAATCAGTTCATTTAACTTTTCAAGCAAAGAGGAAAAGTTTTCAGGCTTAAAACCATAGGTAAGCCCATATTTATGTTCTTCTTCCTCAAGGTAAGATATCCTCCCGACCAAAGAATTGCATCGGATAGCCGGGGTACCCAGAACTGCGGCTTCCGATGTCATGGTCTGACTATCGCCGACAAACATCGTTGCGTAATATAACAGTGTATGAGCTTTCTCCGGAGATACTTTTAATTGATAGGGCTTCAAGCCGGGCTCAATATCTCTTTCAGTGGTAATAAAAACCTTACCTTTTCCGGACAAGATATCTACTAATCGCATTTTCTGATCAGGATCCAACCCTCGTACCCCAACATCATGGTGCGCTTTAAAAGCATTAAACCGCATGATAAAGAAAGGCTCGTTTTCATGTACTCCGGCATCCTTTAATACCGAAAGATCGGGAGTAAACCAATTTGGATGCAGGTAAGCGAGCTCATGGTAACCAGCATAATAAACGGTATCACACTTTTTTCTTCTACCTTTAAGTACATCGGGTGATACAACACAGTGAGCAAAAGGATGAGCGTACTTAACAAACAATGGCTGAACGTCATCATCATCGTCATCGAAGATAATGGAATCCATTCTGGATATCCTTGAAACATGTGCATTGGTAATTGACGTGCCAAGTCCGATATCAATTTTAAATTTCCTGATCAGACCCAAAACCTGAAAATCAAATTGTATCTGCTTTAATAGTTTGCCTGAGAGCGAATCTGATTTTTTACTTAACTCATGAAAAGGAATATTATAAATTCTAAGCAGTTGCTTGGCAGAATCCAGGTTCTTTACTGTAACAATAACCTGATTCCCTTTATCCTGCAACGATTTAATAAGATTTCTGTATAAATGGACATGAGCAGGGTGACCGATGTCGATTATTATTCTTTTCATTAAAAGAACGTCTTCATTAATTTAATTCCTAACTTTCCAATATAATAAAGTAGGCTGTTATTAACTTTCACAAACCTTCCAATCTCCTTTAATTCCCCCCCAAATTCCTGTTTATAATTTCTTACTCCATATTCTTCATTAATCTTCCCAGCACCCATTAGATCTAAAGATTTCAATTTATTATTAATACCAAAATCAATGGCCGCAAGAATGCTCAAATGTGTTGGAAATATTTTCTTATCATAATTACGTAGACCGCAATAATACATGGTGAAAATGGTCCTTTCATGAAAAAACAAACAAAAGCAACCTCCTATTATTTTATTATTATGAATAACAATGAACGTCTTTCCAATTGGAGAATTAAAAAGGTTTTGGAAAAACTGAATATCTGGCAAAGGTAACTTGACTCTTTTTTTATATAAATCTTTAAGAATTAAAAATAAACTTTCAATTTCACATGGATCATTTGTTTCACGGAAAATAGTTCCCTCATTTAAAGTCAACCTGATTTCACGTCTGCGGTTGTATTTCATTGACGATAATACATCGTCAATGGTTTTATATTCAAGATTTATTTCGACATTGAAGTAGGGGACCCAATGCCAACTGGCTTTCTTGTAATCAATATCGAACTGAGTATATGAAAAGTAATTTCGTATTTCAATATAAATTGCTCTGGATTTATAATAGTTATAAATTGAATGAAGCAAAAGTGTTAACTCAACATTGCAGCCATCTAACAATAACGGCCCTCCATATACAATTGCCCTTTTTGATAAGAAACCTTTTATTCCATGTTCTTTTTGAAGGGTAATAACGCACAAAGCTTTTATTTCATTATCCCTAATAACTGCGAACACTTCTGCCAAAAAACCATTTATCGTATTAATTATTTCATAAAAAATACGGGTTTGAAATGGAGAGGAATATTTACTGTATAAAAGAAGTAAATTCCAATCTTCTATATTAATTTCATCATTTTTTTTTACTTCCATTTATTTAATAAAACAGTAACTACTCAGCCGGTTTGAGAGCAGCTGCTAATTGAGCTGTTTCAAAAATGTCGATCCCTTGTTTTAAACATGTATCAAATACAGAACGAATTTTTGCATAATTTGCTATTCCATTTTTTGATTTAAATTGTGACGACACCTTTTGTTTCACTTTTGCATTACGTATTGCCCGTTCCGATCCATTGTTGTCAGGTGGGACATGTGCATGGTATAAGAACTCAATGATATGTGCCTTGTTTTTAATCAATCGTTTGAAGAAGGTTTTTACTTTCTTGTGTTCGCCATGCATATCCGAAGTCAGCAATCGATCGAGTTCTTTACGGATAAAGGATCGTTCGTCCGATGCCTTATCATATTCTGTATCTGGGATATTGCGCTTTAAATGTAAAGCATCCATCAACAATAATTTCATGCGAACAGCTCTCGGGGATCGGGTCATCTCAATCAGATAATTTAAGTCTCGCATCAAATGGCTTGTACAAAGTTGATGTGCGAGTGCAGGAGTTTTTAAATGTGCCGTGTAACAATCGCTTACCAAGTGGGCTTTTTTAAAGCCATCCGGGAAATGCTGTTCAATTGTTTGGTAGGCTCTGTTATCGGATGCCGTAATAAAGGTGTTTCGGGCATTCTGCCATGTCCAGAGCCACCATTTAATGCCGTTGACTTTCACGCCTGTTTCATCTGCGCCAACCATATCAGATTGTGCAACCTCTTTTTTTATTTGCTCGTACATTGGGGTTACCCTACGGCTAAATCTTTCAAGCATATTGTGTATGCTCCCCTGGGAAAGTGGAATATTGAATAGCTTATTAAACATTGATTGCATACGCCCATATGGCAAATACTGACCTACATTCAGGTAAGCAACCAGGCTTTCAACATTTGGCCCGTATTGTATGTGGTTATCTACCCCCGTGGGAAATACTCCATGATTTATATGTCCGCATGTGCATTGGCGACTATAAACCTGGTGTTCAGTATACTTTGGATAAATAGGGGGAATGTCTACTATCTGTCTGCGACCCTGAGGTACTTTCTGGATTTCGGATAAATCATTCCCGCAATGCTCGCATTGGCAGGGTACATGATGTATAATTTCATCCGGGTTGTTGACCATTTCCAGTGTCTTGCCTTTATGGCCTTTTTGTCCGCCCGTGGATTTTTCGCTTTTGGACCGCAGACTTTGGTTTTTTGGCAAGCGGTTCTCATCCTTACTTGGAGGGAGACTGCTGTTATTGCTGTTCTTTTGTTGCTTCAGCTGTCGTACTTCTTCTTCCAGTTCTTCCACGCGCTTAACCAGAATCTGGACCATGTACAATAATTCGTCGTATGTGGGTTTTCGGTTTGCCAATGTATTAACCATTTTTGCAAAGTTCAGCAAGTACCAGAATACAAAAGCTTTTTGGCTGGTATATTAATCAAGAATTACACCCCTGTTTATTAACAGTTGTTAATAAAACCTTTGTTTTTGAGATTTAGCTCAATTCAATTTGTTAAATTCAAACTGAAATTGTTAACAACCCTTGAAAATCGAAAATTTTGGGTGAGTAGTTACATAAAACATTATAAAAAATTCAATATTACTTTAAAGCATAGTAAATATCTAATAATTGTTCTGCAATTGAAATTGAATCTAATTTCTTAGAAATTATGGCAGTCCTGCCATTGCAGTTTTTCTCCATGCTCAAAGCTTTCTTCAAACATTCACTTATGGATTCAGGATTATTATCAGCTATAAAATAACCATCTATGCCGTTTGTATTTTCTCGAACATCCCCAACATCAGTTGATACTACAGGAAGATTACATGCCATTGCTTCTTTAACAACATTTACAGATCCTTCCCAAAGTGAAGTTAAAATCAAAACATCCGCTGCATTCAGATAAAATGGAATTTCCTCATTATTTACTCCATAAACAGGTAATAATACTAGTTCTTTATCCTTGATAAGATCATAGGCTTTTCTTGCAAGATTAAAATTTTTCTCATAACGGTTCGGATTCGCTAAAAAGATTATATACTTTTTGTCCTTTAAAAATCCGACCTTTTTTTTTGCATAGTTTTTTTCTATTGGCTTAAACCTTTCAATATCAACTCCATTAGGAACCACATAACTTCTTTTTAAATTCAGATGTTTTTTCATATCAGGAGTTTTTACTATGGTTGAATCCCATACAAAAAAATTAAAGAACCGAATAAACAGGTTCCAGGGAAAGATTGAATATGTATCACTTCCCATTAAAGAAACAACAAGTGGTTTTGATCCGGCAAAAGATGCAACAATTCCTGAAAGTGAGTAATGAGCATGGATGATATCATAATGAATATTTCTAGTCTTTTTTTTTAATTTTTTAATATTCTTTAAATATCCAATAATTCCTTTCCCCTCAATCCCATAGTATTCAAGTTCTATTCCTGCCTTAATGAGTGAATCACCCTGGTTTTTTACAATAATCCCAATTCCTTCTGTCTTATTGCCACTGCACACAAAGAGTACTTTCATGGAATTAATCTCAGTCAGACAGATCTCATCTTGGATAATACATATTCTAATCTTAGATCAAAGCAGGCATTCCTAGCAAAATCTCCTTCTTCAAAAATCCATTTTTTCTCTAAAAAACGATATCTCCCTTTTTTACCACCTACAAGCATCTGAAATGGATCACTTTGACCAAATATACATTGCATCTCATTCACGAGATATTCTCTTTCATTATCTTCAAATATATCAATTGCCTGACTGTAAAAATGATGTTTATCGGTGATGCCTTTGACAAAATCTAACAACTTCAAAGGTGGATTTTCATAACCTTTTATAAGAGACCCACTTGATTTTTCACCAGTTTTTAACTTCTTATGTGCAAAAAAAGAATCTCCAATTCTAACCACTCTCCACTCAAAATCATGACTTATAAATTCTTGGAAAATTACAAAATCCTTCTGTACTTCTAAGCGTTTCTTTTTGTAGATGTTAATTTTTTGAAAAATAAAATTTGGGTGGATGACATATTGAAATCCCCTTTTTAAAAGACCTCCTTTAGAAAAATTTGGGCCCCATCTTTTTGGAGCGCCATTACCAAAAAAAACTCTGCGTAAGTATTTAATAGCATCCTTTTCTGAATATAAAATAGTTACTCCACTACCAGAAGCACCTATGTTTGTTTTAGCAACTAATGGGAAATGGGAGTCTTTAATAAACTTTTCTCCTTCATTGATATTGTAAAAAATATTAGTATTCGGATGCGGAATTTTCTGTGCTGCGAGCCATGTATACAAAAAACGTTTGTTTTCATATATCAAACATTCTTCCAAAGAAGGGTAAACAGGCTTTTGTAAAACATTAGCAATAATGTATAATCTCTCATCATAAAGTTGTTTAAAAACTGAAGAAAGCCCTGGTGGCCTAGAAAGAAAATAATCAGCATCACATCTTTTTATTTCATTTAGCCAATCTGAACTTGATAAATTAACTATTTTGTATATTATCCCTTCCTTATGACCATTACATGCTTCAACCCATTGTTGATGGTCTGTCGAGTTTTCATTTGCAAGAATTATTAAACTTTGATGTTTCATAAAGAAGGAATAAAGTGCCGTAACGTTTTATCTATAAATATCAAATTTGTATACATCCTCCAATATCCCTCTGTAGAAGAATGGGTATCACTTTTTAACTTATTCTCAATTTTTTTTAAATCAAACAATTCATTCAAAAACAAGTTTTTCTTAACAGAATCAAATTCTTCCAAAACATATTCAAAAAACCACTTGCCATATGAAAAGTTAGCCTTATACTTTTCCTTCTCTTGTATATACCTCCTTATTCTTTTATTAAGAAATACCAGGTAATTATCATTTAAAAATTCATTCGCCGAAAATGAACCTTTTTTCCCAAATGCTATCTTTCCCAAATCAGGACTTAAAAAATTTATTATTTCGCAATATAACTTAGGCCCTTTAAAAGCATTCATAAGCCTGATACGACTTGAAGAATTATCTATGAATGAATTCTTTGTTTTAAACAATAGATCAAGAATATCATCGTCAAAAAAAATTGGATATACATGATTAAAATACTTTTCAGCAAGAAGAATATCCTGTGCATGATGAACATTAGATAAGAAGTTGAAGGTTATATTAAATTCATTCGTTGTCCTGGATGAACCAAAAAATTGAATGGATTCCAAAAAAGTAATATAATCTTTAAAATTCGACTGAAAACAACCTTCCTTAAAAAAGAAGTCTTCTGCCCTTCTCTTTAAATATACAGTTCCCTTTTTAATGTTATTGCATTTAAGAAGAAATTTTAAAGTTGAATTTATAATTAACCCATCATAAAAAAAGTTTCTTATCAACTCACCTCCCATATG
>Ga0123335_1007594_pt1 | contig 12037 bp, 10 predicted proteins | sample BiotimSIPDNA_2_FD_89707 | JGI IMG/M metagenome (GOLD analysis project Ga0123335, IMG submission 89707) | Anaerobic biogas reactor microbial communites from Washington, USA - Biogas_R2 time_0 SIP DNA | ecosystem: Engineered > Bioreactor > Anaerobic > Unclassified | place: Washington, USA... | reverse complement strand
GATGCAAAAGATATAGACATGGAACTTCTTAAGGAGCAGACAGAAAAAGCTAAAAGACTGTATTATAATACGGATTATGTGGTTGTAGCAGAACATCCTGTCTACGGGTACTTCGAGTTAGGCTGTTGGATGTTCGGTTTTGATGATTTCCTATACAGGGTTGCGGCAGAACCGGAAACAGCTGAATGGTTCTTTTCCAATTATCATAAATATGTTACGGATATAAACGAACTGTATTATGGAAGTCTGGGTAAATATATACATCTTACAACCAGCGGGGATGATTTCGGGATGCAGAACGGACCGTTCCTTTCACCTGACATGTTTAAAGAAATGATAGCACCATGGTATGAAAAAAGAATAAGTCAGGTAAAATCAATATGTAACACCTTATTCTTCCATCACTCATGCGGTTCGGTGTATAAGCTCATGGATACGATTATCGACATGGGAGTAGATATATTAAATCCTATACAGCCAGGGACAAAAGACATGGAACCGGAAAAACTTAAAGCAGAATATGGCGATAAGATTGTCTTCTGGGGAGGTATTGACGAGCAGAACCTATTGTCAAAAGCAACTAAGGAACAGGTCAAAGAGGAAGTACGAAGAGTATCTGATATACTAAGCAAAAACGGAGGCTATGTCTTAGCAGCATCACATAATGTACAACCAGACGTTCCTGCCGAGAATATAGATGCGATGTTGATCGCATTAAGATAACAGACAAGCTATATATAAATATTCATCTCTTTTGTTAGAGCAAAATTTCTGAAGGGAAACGAAACAAATAGAGAGCGACGAATCTTTCTGCTAAATTACATTTACAAATTAATATTGAACGGAAAGAAAGTCTCTCATGCATAAAAGTATACAACAATTTTACGATAAAACACAGAAAAAATAATTGAAAGAGTAGCATCACAAGTAAGGAAAGGCGAAGATATGGGTCAGATATCTGACGGTATATGCAAGTATCTTTGCAAGTTATGTTTGAGCATGATAGCAGAGATATTGGAAGACATGGATGATGAAATATGCGGTAGAGAGGAAAGGAAGGGTAATTACAAGATCGTCCATAAGCGCAGCAACTAATTCCTCATCAGGATGGGAAGGTCACATACCACCGCACATACTTCAAGGATAAGAGGATAGGAAAGACCGAATACACAACGGACAGCATATGTGGGATAAAACCTCATGATAACACAGCAAGCGACATGAGGTACAGATGCTGGAAGAGGCTCCTGATACATCGTATAGCAAAGGCAGTAAATAAAGTAGTCACTTTTATTTCTCACTTTTTATACTAATTTATATTGACATTAACGAGACGGACAACAGGACTGATGAGGAGAACGAACTGATAGAGTTTAAGAAGAGAAACAAGAAGCTTGAGATAGAAAATGATATTTTAAAACAAGCAGCGTCCGCTAAGGAGCATAAAATATGCTCTGGACGAAGGTAAATGCGATAAGACATAACGCCCATGAATACCGGATATCATTAATGCACTAAATCATTAAGGTATCAAGGAACGTATTTTACTACGAATCCAGGAAGAAAGACAAGGAAGACGGGCTGAAACCTACTGTAATAGATATATTTATGAATGTATATTCATGAGTAGTAGGAACAATTATGGTATCAGGAAGATAAAGGCTAAGCTTAGAAGAAAAGGTATAGTGGCATCAAGAGGGCAGAAAAGCTGGATAATGAAGATAGAAGGCCTTGTATCCAGATCATTACAGCATAATATTGTCCTCAGAGAAGCACCTGTAATGCAGTAGAGACAGCTAATATGATTCAGAGGGATTTCAATAATCGGTCATATAGGAACGTAATAGTAAGCGACCTTACAAAAGTAAGAGCTGGGATGAGATGTAACTACATATGTGTAGTGGTAGACCTTTACAACAGGGAAATCATAGGGTACAGGGAGCTAACAAGGATACCAGACTCGTGTTCAAAGCACTCTCAATGGTCAAAGGGAACCTGTCAGACATATAGATATTCAATACTACAGCGGTAGTGAGTTAAGCACAGCATAATAGATGTAACTCTTGAAAAATTCGGCATATGAAGATCATTAATTATGAAAGACAGCCCATATGACAATGTGGTTACTGAAGCAACATTCATAATAGTTAAGACGGAGTTTGTGAAAGGTAATTGGTTTAAGACATTGGAAAGATCGTAACCAGAATTCATGGAATATGTCAACTGGTTCAACAACTACAGAATACATTCATCATTGAGATATATGTGCCCAATCGCATACAGAACTGATACCCTGAAAAAATTGTTTAAGAAAGTGGCGTAAATCCAACTAACTTACACTGTTCATTAATACAGTTTCACTTTTCATTTATTTCATATATATGAACTTGATAGTCTTTTCCATACATTATTGTATTATCTTCTATAACATCAATAAGCCTTAACCACTCAATTTTTTCAATATATAATTTTACTAATAATACTGGTCTATATATAATAATTTTTATTAATCTTTTATTATTGATATATGAATTGTATATTTTATCAAAAACTTTTGAATATATTTGAATTGAAAATGGATTCGCAAAATAAAAAATTGTAGTATCATCATTAATAACATAATTACACACATCATCATTCACTAACTCTATTTTATCTCTAATATTTTCAGATAATTTGAATCGTTCAATATTAAGTTTTGCGTCTTCATGAAACTCTTTTATTAGTTCTAAGCCAATAACTTTCCTAAAATTATATAATGCAGCAAATATTATAACTCTACCTTTTCCTGAACCAATATCAATAAAAATGTCATTTTCATTGATGTTAATTCTTTCGAGTGTTAATTTTAATATCCTAATTGGAGTTGGAGCATACCCTCTATATTCTTTTTTGGTGCTTCCCCTTTCATGTTTAATTGTTGTTAAATTATATTTTTTTTCAAACACTTGTTCCTCAAACCTAAATAATTTAACTCTTATCTTATCAACTAAATATGCTATTTTTTTTAATAACACCTCTATCATATATATTATATAAATACTTATCGGAATTCTTATAATCTTTAAATACCTCCCCAAATTCTATGCTTTATAATTTATTTTTTGTATAATAATAACTTATTGTGATACATTGAGTCATAAGATAATTTATCATATAAAAAATAATACCTATCATTTTCTATTGAAATTTTAAATAATGCTTTATTATTAACTTTTAGTAGTGAAAAATAATTTGTAATTTTAATAACCAAATGTTTTTTTTTAAGTATAATGCATATTTTATTATCCTTATAATCTATCTCATTTTTTGTTATATAATCAACTTCATACTTTTTTATATAATTATTATTAATTTCTATTCTGAATTTATGTAATAGTCTATTTACATTTTTATCTACTGTAGTAATAGTAAAATTTATTGCATAATTAATCACTTCACAATCATTATATAAATGTATATAAAAATTTTCTTCATTCCAATAGCAATTATAAAGAAAATCCATTAATTTACATTCTTGAATTTCACTTTTTACAATCAATAACGTTTTTTCTTCTATTTGTTTAATCGAGAAATACTCTGAAATTAAAATGCTTTCATTCGAATTTATTTGAAGTTTTTCATTAAGTTTTTTATTGTTAAACTCATTAATATACTCCAAGAAAGCCTTTTCATCAATTTTTATACATTTCAACTTACTTACATCATTTATAACTCTTTTATTGATAAAATCAATTGTAATTTTTTTTATATTCATAAATATTAGATCTAAACAATTTTCTTGGATTAAATCATAAAAAATTTCATTAATTACTATTGATTTATCGTAATATATTTTATCATTAAATAATTTTAAGGTTTTTTCATCAACTATTCCATTATATATATAATTTATTATCTTAAAAACGAAAAAAACCTCATTGCATACATTATAATAAATGGTTCTTTTTAGCAACTCATTATAACAAATACTTTTATTTGTTTTTATCAACATAGCAATTTCAAATATTTGAGTTAAATTTATGAAATAATGCTTTTTTAAATCAAATTTTGAACTGGATATTATTTGATTTATATAGTGTTTATAGTGTTTACTTAAGTGTAAAATTAAGTATATTAATCTATCATAAAACTCAAAAACATATACTTCATGTTTTTCATACACTCTTGGTATTGCTCTATTGTACATGTCATTCTCATTTAAACTAATTCCTAAATCCTTTTTTAGTAAATTTTGATGCAATTCAACTAGAAAAACTTCTTTTTCTGAATTTTCCTTAATGAGTGATATATGATAAATATTTTCATTTATCGGCAATTTTAACTCACTTATTTCTCTAATTACATTTCCAATTTTGACTTTATACCCTAACCTTTCAAATACATCTAGTACTTTTTTTAACTCATCCCTTTTATATAAAAAATCAAAATCATTAAAAACCCTTATGTTGTTTCCATATATGTCAAAATATAAAGGAAATCCTTTGAATGAAACAATTTTAATTTTATTTTCACTTAACTTGCTTACAATACTGAAATATTCCTCTTTCATTGTAATAAACTTTGTTTTATAATAATATATTAAACTAAAATAAATTTTTTTAAACTTTTCTTCGTTATACTTTTTATAATCAAGAATTGTTAAAATGTTAAATAATTTATAATACTCATATTTATCGTCGTTTTCACTCATCAAACTATTTACAAATTCTATGGTTCGTTCTCTTAATGTATTCATTTAACCTCCAATATTTTTAACTTAAGAATACCATTTCGCTTGTGCTCTAAACATTTTTGCATATTTTTGCCCATTTTTTAATAAAGTATCATGAGTTCCTTGTTCTATTATTTTACCTTTCTCTAGTACTACTATTCTGTCTGCTCTTTTTGCTGAACCAAGTCTATGCGTAATAATAATTGCTGTTTTATTCTTTGATAAATTTATAAATTTTTCATAAGTTTTTACCTCCTCAACAGGATCAATTGATGAGGTAGGTTCGTCTAATACAATAATGTTGTGTTTTTTGTATAATCCTCTTGCAATTGCCACTTTTTGCCATTGACCAATAGATATATCTATTCCACCAAATTCTTTTGACAATATTGTTTTTAGTCCTTCAGTATAAATATCATTCAATGAATTAATTTCAGTAACTTTCAATATTTCATCAAGCATACTACAATTCGAATTGTTATATGACAGATCACTAATAGTTATGTTGTCTTCTAAGGATAGTTTATACTTTTGATAATTTTGGAAGACACTTGTTATTGATGAATATACAGCATTCTTTGAATAATTTTTAATATTGCAATCATCATAATAAATATTGCCAATTGTTGGATTGAATATTCCAATAATAAGTTTTGCTAATGTCGTTTTGCCAGATCCATTTTCTCCAACAATTGCTACCGTTTCTCCACATTTTATATCTAAAGTAATATTTGATATAGCATTAACATTTGAACCAGGATAAATGAATGAAATATCATTTATATGAATACCATTACTAACTCTAAGTAATTTATCATCTTGTTTTTTTTCTGGTAGTTCTAAAAAATTAACAAAATTTGCTACCGAACCTAAATTTTTTGACATATCTCCAATATGTCTACATACTATCTCTTCAATCATTCCAAACATTTCTGAAACAGATGAAAAAACAGCAGCAAAAGCACCAACACCAATATCACCAGCTAGTAAAGTTTTTGTTAATAAAATCAGAACTCCTAAGTATCCTAATAAAGTTATAATCCTCATACACAACTCAAATGATATTGTCCTTGCCTCTGTTCTAAAGATTTTCTTCCCTAATAAAATTAAAGAATCCTTATATAAACTAATGAAATAATTCGTTGCATTTAATAATCGTGTCTCTTTAAAATATTCCTTATCATATATGCATTTTTCATAATATTCATATTCTCTTCTTATAGGTGCTATATCATCTTCAAGCTTTGAATATGTAATACTTCTAATAAATTGAGTAACTAAAAGTGGTATAAAAATAAGAAATAATGATATTGCCAGTATTTTATTTAAGTTAAATAAATACAAACTTAGAAATATACAATATGGAATATAAAATGTAAAAATATTTGTTACTTGAAATACTAATTCTGTACTATTACTCATTCCATTTTTTGCTTTATTAATACTATCTAGTGTTTCAGGTTCCTCAAATGATATCGGATAAAGTGAAGAAATTTTTTGATGTATTAAAAATCTTAATTTTCCCTCAATTTTTGTATCCACAGGAGTATACATAAAATTATGAAATCCATTCAATAATTGCGAAAAAACCACAGCGACTCCTAATAATAAACCTGCTATTATTACATTTGTAATTTCTGTTTTTTCTGCTAATAAATTAGTTATTGAATCAAAGAATTTTTGAGTATAAATTGTAATAATTACAAAAGATACACCATGCGCAATAGCTGTGATGTTAAACAAAATAAATAAAACAGGAGCAGCTCTAAATATTATTGGGTATAATTTTTTTATTATCATTAAGAACGAATTTTTTTCATTTATCATTTATACCAACTCCTTTGTGCACTAAACATTTTTTTATACAAACCATTTAATATCATTAATTCATTATGACTACCCGATTCAATAATTTTACCACCATCTAAAACAAAAATTATATCAGCTAGTCTTGTTGAACCTAATCTATGGCTAATAAAAATAGTAGTTTTATTTTTACTTATTTCTTCAAATTTTTCATATAAGTTACTTTCACTAATTGGATCTAGTGCAGCTGTTGGTTCATCTAGAATTCTTACTACACCTTTATTATACATTGCTCTAGCCATTGCTATTCTTTGCCACTCACCTCCTGAAATATCAATTCCATTCATTTTAATTTTACCTAAAGGTGTATTCAAACCACTTGGTGCTTTCATAACTAGTTCGTTCAAATCTAAATTTAACAATATTTCACTCAATAATTTCTCATTTTCTGTATTACTCAAATCAGAAATTAAAATATTATCTTTTATTGTTATACAGTATTTTGCAAAATCTTGATATACAATTGAATATATAGATTTTAAACTTTCTTTCGAATAATCTCTAATACTTACATCATTTATCAATATATTACCTTCAAATTCTGTATATAATCCTGTCATTAATTTGGTAATAGTTGTCTTACCTGCACCATTAATTCCTACGAAAGAATAATGCTTACCTTCCTCTATTTTAAAAGATAAATCTTTCAAAACATAAAAATTAGAGTTTGGGTATCTAAAACTAACATTTTTAAATTCTATTGATGAAAATTTGAATTCCTTTATATCTCTTTCATCATTAGTATCATCTATACTTGCTAGTCTAAACAATGATCGTGTATCATTAATATATTCATTGTTTTTAGCCAATAAATCAAAGTACCAAGTAAGTTTCCATGACATTATTTGAATCATTCCAAATACAGCACTTACTAATGAAATATACATCCCTATTGAAATTGTTCCTTCAATAACAGGTTTTAATAAAATGAAAATTATTATTATTGATAAAACTGTTGTAATAATACTTCCACTCTTCAATTTTATGAACCATTTAATTTGTGTTTTTAGCTCTACTTCTCTTGCTTTTTCATAGTTATTGTACCATTCTTGGTTTATGTATTTACTAAAACCAAATAATTCACGTTCGTTAATTGAATCCCTATTTGATAAAATTTCTGACAAATATTCATGTTTTCTTCTAAATTTGGTAGCTTCACGATTTGCTTCATAATTTGATTTTCCACTTTTATTTGCAAGAATAAAAAGCGGAATTGAAATCATCACAATCAAAACTGCAGCCCACCAAACTTGCGCAAGTAGAATAGCTAAAACTCCCAATATTCTTATGAACAAAGAGATTATATTTAAAATATTCAAATATGCATTTTTAATTACACTTTCAGGATTCTGCATAATTCTTGAAATTAATTCACATGTTTCTTTATTTTCTATATACTTATATTCTAATCTAGAAATTTTATTTACAATCTTAATTCTATAATTTTCTCTTATTTTAATCTCAAGTTTAACACAAAATAATTTATTTAGTTCATTAGAAATCCATTGGTATGAGATAAGAATAATAATCAACATGAAAGAATTATACATAAATGTAATATTCAAATCACTACTTATTAATAAAATCGCATCATCAAGAAACTTAGCATATACTACTACTTGGATAATTGGAACAATACCAGTCAAGAAAATAATCATTGCAATAAAAGTTGATGAAAGTAATCCGGATTTATAAACAATTCTAAATATTTCACATACATTATTTTCACTTTTTTTATAAGTCATTAATAACCCCTTTTTTTAAATCCTATATTTCATTAAAAAATTTTGAGAAATTATTCTCAAATTCATTCATATTTTCTGACAATTCTAACTTATAAATTGGTTTATTTAATAGTAAATTCATTATATCTAACAAATTATTTGATATTTCAATTTTTTGAAAACCACTTAATGATTTTACTAGCTTTTTTTTGAAATACTCATCATCCGCATTACAAATTTTCATTTTGTTATAACCATATTCTGGTAAAATTACAGCTTTAATATTTTTCCCTAAAAGTGTACTTGATTGTTGATCTTTTGAATCAAAAATATCCCATACATCAATAAAATACTCATCTGAAAATCCTCTTTTCGATTCTTTTAAGTTGATTTTATTTATCCCATGAATATACCTCAAACTACCTTCTCTAACGCTTGGAAGCATTTTTATGTATTTTATTTCAACTCCACTAGAAATTTTTCTAAGAAATATTAAATCATCATTTATTGCTTCATATCCATTTAATACTAGATTCATAAAAATTGTCGTTTTACTTGTTCTTGCACCGCCTAATATTAAATATATGTTGTTATTTTTAACAACTGCTGCAGTATGTAATGAATAATAACCCAAATTTTTTAAATAATTTACTAAAGCCATTTTAAATGCCATTCTTGTAAGTTGAACCAAACTCTCTTTTGAACTGCTAATGACTGAATGATAATTATTTGTTTTATAAGAATTGATTATTCCATGAAAAGGATAATGATTTATCAGCAATCTATTTTCACAATCGAATAAAACAACATTTTCAGCTCCAGGAAAATATCTTTCATCACTTTTATGAATTAAAACTTCATCTTGAATTTCAGTTGTATTGAATAAATTATACTCGAGTATAGCACAAATTGTTCCAATACAATTTGTGCTATCTGTATTTAGCAAGTAGCTTTTTTTTGTTAATAAATAGTCTTTTATACTTTCATCATTAGAATAAAAATTGATATACTCATTTCCTAAAGTTAATTTTATCGTATCATATTCTTTTGCTTCCGGAAGCATTCTGACATAATTTTCTCTTCTAATTGTGTTAGGGTTTACACTTCCTTCCATGATATACCTTCCTTTAAATCCCCTCTTGGACATAATGGATCAATATCAATCGGATTTCCACTATTCATTATTGATCTCTTATAACATCTTTTATCAAAACACTTATAAAATAAATCACATTCTCCACAAACCGTCCCTTTATATAATTCTTTGTTTGGTGTTATCCATTTTAACATTTCTTCTGAATTCCATATTTCTTTTATTGTCTGCTTCTTTATATCACCATGTATTATTCTAGAATCATTTAATAACGCATCACAAAAATAAACAATACCATCATGTCTAATTGTAATAATGTCCCGATTAGCTCTACATGTAGCTCTTTCAACACTCATTTGCGATATATTACCAATATTGTGTGTAAAAAGTGGATATGTATAATCTATATTTATCTTTATATTTTCATCATTTTTTAAGTCATAAATTACTTTATCTAAATTATTTAATTGTTCAACACGAGGAACAAAACTACTTTCATTTCTTCCACATGAAGGTACATATACTCCAACATGTATTTCATCAACAGCATAATTATTTAAAATTTTAATTAATTCACCAATTTGATCAATATTGTATTTTGTTACTGTTGTACTAACTAATACATATAGACCAACTTCTTTAGAAATTTTTATTGTATCAATTGCCTGATCAAAACTATCTTTAATACCAGTAATGAAGTGACATACATCCTTTTCTAAAGAATCAATACTAACTTGCATTATTGTTAATTTTGCTTTTTTTAGTGAAAGAACTTGCTCTTTTGACAACCTCATTTTTGTAGAAACTTTTGTTTTAATTTTATTTTTTGAAGCTATTTCAACCAATTTATGAATATCTTTTCTACACAAAGGATCTCCCCCACCAATGTTTAAGAACTGAGTTCCATTGTCTCCTGCTTCCTTTAAAATAGTCTCCCATCTCTCAAATGATACATATTCTTCATTAACAGAATTCATTTTTGAGTCACGATAACAGTATTTGCATAAAAACTTACACTTATCTGTTGCAGAGTAGTAAATACTTTTGGGATACTTCTGTCTTGCCATTCTAATGTCATCTTCTGTATATTTATCTACACTTGTTAATAAACTCTTAGCATTTGGTAGAATTCTAATATGACCATTTGCCTCTATCACTAACCCATCATACATAGATAATACTATATTAATAAACAAAACTGCACTTTTTTCATCAATCCTAAAATAATCCTTGATAATCAAAACAATATGCTTTATATGGTTTCTTCCATCAAAAAATGACAATGCAACTGCACATATTGGCGTTACTCTAAAAATTGAAATATCTTTGTATTTTCCTTTTTTTATAACACTCGCTATTCTATCTTTTACTTCTATTGAAACTGAATCAATAAGATATGGATACTCAATACTTTCTACTGTTAACATAATAAACTCCTAACTAATTATATTATACTTGAATAATATTCATTTTATTCTATATTAAGATAACTATTGCAGATTTTTTTGTTTAGCCTCCGCCACAAGAGCTAACACATGTTCCTGTACATTTAGTTAATACTTCTAAATCATCAAGATCATCAATTGAAAACCCGAATTCATTAATAATTTCCTTTAACTCATCTAAAGTTTCAATTGATTTTGCATTATCTTTCATTTTTTTCACCTCCTTTTTTCTCTAACATATTATTTAGCCACCACCACATGATCTTGTACATGTCCCTGTACATGAAGTTAATACTTCTAAATCATCAAGATCATCAATTGAAAAACCAAACTCTATAATCAGTTCTTTCAATTCTTCAATAGTATTAACTCCTTTTTCATTATTTTCCATTTTCGTCTCCTTCATTAATGTATATTTAATCTGCAATAGTATCTATTCATATCTTAATTAATGTAAAAATTAAAATCTCTCTCCCCAAAACTTAGAATCATTGACTTAAATTCATAAAAATTAATATTTTTAATAATATTCATTATGTTAGATACACTTTCGATTTTGTTAATATTTGTAACTAGTTTATTCATCAATAATACAAAAAACTTTGGATTACTAATGTTTTGCATAAATGAATAAGCTAATAAATTTTTAATTATTTTAAAATCATTAATATTTATGTGATTATATATTTTTGTTATGATTTTTTCCTTCATTAAATCATAATTAAGCATTTTGCCACTTTCTCTGCAATCAAACAATACTATTGCAAAATTCTCGAATACTTTATTCTTTGCCCCTATAATAAAACCATCTTTTTCTTTACTTATTATTAAATTCACATAATTACATAATAGTTCTATCAAAAAAAATACCTTTATTGATTCTAATTTAACTTTAGTACCAGCTAAAATTTCATTGTTATACAAATTTATAGTTCCCCTTTGTATAGGCATATCATTTTCATTTTTAAAATCATAAAATTCTCCATTTTTTCGAATTTCACTATATTTGTACATAATTTTATCTATATCAATTAATTTCCCAACAACAAAAACTTTCTTCTTTTGCTTATATGTATACTGCACCCATACCAGTTGACACGAATATGTAAAACATAGTTAAATGGAGGCATGAGCAGACTAAGAAGAAATTTTGAACCGGAATTTAAAGCAAAGGTAGTATTGGAGCTGTTGAGAG
>Ga0123335_1007593_pt1 | contig 12037 bp, 8 predicted proteins | sample BiotimSIPDNA_2_FD_89707 | JGI IMG/M metagenome (GOLD analysis project Ga0123335, IMG submission 89707) | Anaerobic biogas reactor microbial communites from Washington, USA - Biogas_R2 time_0 SIP DNA | ecosystem: Engineered > Bioreactor > Anaerobic > Unclassified | place: Washington, USA... | reverse complement strand
GTCTGATTGAAAATGATCTCTCCTTTTTCGATGATTACCACAGGATCGATAAGGTTTTCAAGGTCACGGACCTGATGTGTCGAAATCACGATACAGCGGTCGTCTGAAATACACGATGCCATAATTTTTCTGAACTGGCTTTTGGAAGGTATGTCGAGCGCATTGGTCGGCTCATCGAGTACCAGCAGGCTGGCATTGGTAGCCAGTCCAAAGGCAATGAGAAATTTTTTCTTCTGGCCGTATGAAAAAGAGCTTAGCTTTTTCTTGAGGTCGAGCTCAAATTCATCTGTATACTTCAGCAAATCATCATCACTGAAGTGAGGATAGAAAACGGAATTTACATTGATAAATTTCTTCAACGTTATCGGGGGCAGTTCATATTCTTCAGGGAGAAAGAAAAGTTCACTCATCGTTGCCGGTAAACGGTGGGTTAGTTTTACCCCGTTCATCAGACAATTGCCGGATTTTGGGTACAGGAGCCCCGAAATAAGACGCAGGAGTGTGGTTTTTCCGGCCCCGTTACGGCCCAGGATCCCATAAATATTTCCTGCTGCGAATTCGAATGTGAAACTATTGAATACCTCACTTTTTCTTGAGTATCCGAAGGATATGTTGTCAACCCTTACCATTTTTACTATTTTAGTGTACTACTATACTAATACACTACAAAGTAAAAACGTTTTTTTCAGATTTGCAAATAACTTCTGAAAAAAATAAAAAAAAACTTCAGGAGAATGTTTGTGACCTCAAACTTTTAGGTACGTCAAGGGTTTTCTGCCACTGAACTTCCCGGTTTTACGGAAAACCTTTATACGGCCCTTACTGCAACATTCTCCTTACTTCTTTTTCTTGTAAAAATTGCAACAATTAGCGTGGTGATGATTCCCATTAGAGGCGTAAATATTATGGTTTGTAAAAGATAATTTCCCATACTGAAATATTTTTCAGCAGCAGCCTGTGTCATACTGCCTGTTTCAACGGAATAATTGACAGCATTGGCGAAATACTGTGGTGAAATAACCGCTGAAGTCAGATATTGTGTCAGGGGAGCAAGAATGGTGACAAAAGCAGTAATGATCAAACCTGTTTTCACGCCCTGCCCGTATGACATGATTCCCTGATAGTAATTTTTTCTTTTGTCGAGCAAGGCAAGAACGTAGATAAGAATTGCAGGTATGGCAAACAGATTGGTATAAATGGCATGTTTGTCGATATTCTTGTCGTGAAGTCCGGCAAGTCTTTCAAGCACCATCCATAAAAGGGTGACCAGGGCAAATATAATCGCTCACTTAATTTCAATACGAATACTTTTCATGCGTTAAATCTTTTATGTTGTAAGGTAATTTTGGTTTATGAAGTAACAGATCTGACGTATAGAAGTTCTGCTTCTGCATAAACATGGTTCATTAATTACAATCTGATCCATTGTTAATTATCAGTAAAAATCCGAAAAAATGTTTTACCTTATCCAGACTAAATAATCATTCTCACCTAATAATATAATAATATACCATGAAGGCCCGGGCAGTTGTTTTAACAGCGTTGTTTTGTCTTGTGCATGTGATACAGGGGCAGAACAGTAATCCTGAGTTAAGAGAGAATTACTTTTATCTTGATGGAGCCAGATTCTTCATTAAAGGCATAGGATACGAGGCAGGAGCATATCCCGGAATGTTACCATGGGCACGGCCATTCAATGCAGACATCATCAGGGCTGATCTGGAACGGATTTCTGATGCTGGTTTTAATACAATACGCACGTGGTCACAGATGACCAATGATGAATTACAGGTTGTGAGCGGGACAGATCTTAAAATTATCATGGGGCTCTCAATCGATCCTGCAGGAGATTTTTCCGATCCGTCTTTTGTTACAGCCACACTCAATATGGTGGAAAGTGTGCTAAACTACTCAAAGAATTACGACAACATTATAGCATACCTCATCATGAATGAACCCATGCCTGCCCATATTTTTGATGTAGGATACTCCAATATCTACACTTTGTGGATGAGGGTTATCCGGATGATCCATCAAATGCACCCGGGCCGGCCGGTTTCATTTTCCAATACCTGTGTGGGCGATTTTATTGATCCGATGATCTTTGATTTCTCGGCTTTTAATATTTATCCATATAATCCTGCCACAGTAAACCACTCACATAAATATCCTGCCTATGTGAATAATGTCCTGGGGCAACGGACCGATGATCATCCCCTGATCATCACAGAATACGGATTATCTGTTTCTCCCGCCGGACCTGGCAATTGGGGTTATGGTGGCAATACGCCCGAAGAGCAGGCCGATGCAATAAAATATATGTACCGTTCCCTCATCGACGGCGGGGCCACTGGTTCCTGTATATTTATATACTCCGACGGCTGGTGGAAAGCGGAAAATGAATTTTCACACGATGATGCTGCCGAAGAGTGGTTCGGACTGGTTGAATACATGTCTGTGGATGATATGTACGGTACTCCAAGGATTGCCTGGGATTCTGTCTTAGTTTACAACAGGGCCATCATCACTTCGCCGAAAAATGAATCGGTATATTCCAATCTGATACCGGTGGAAGTATTCACGGAGGATACTGTTGCGTCATTTGAAATATTTGTCAATAATATTTCCGTGATGGAAGAAATTACAGGCGGAAATTATTTTCTGGATACGCTTATGCTCAGCACAGATTCACTGAGCGATTTCATCCTGAAATTCCGCTTCTATAATTCCCTGGGCTCAACTATCAAAACAGAATCGATAAACCTGCTGGTAACCAGTCAGCCGGTTGAACTCCCGGAGATAATCATTACACCTTCTACTGAACCTGTCCAGGGCGATCATGACCTGCATGTAACCTGGGAGATCAGAAATGAAGGGCCCCTTCAGACAGACAGCATTCTGGATTGTGTGTTTTATGATCATATAGGATGGGGCTATGGTGAGGCAGCAACTGTCCATCTCACTCCTGAAAATCCTTCTTTTTCAGTTGATTTAAGCTATACTTCGGAAGCAGATGTTCTAACGCTTTCAGCAGGGATTAACGCCAGGTTTGGGAATTTTTCAAAGAGGATAATTGCACATCATACATTTTTATTGGCTGATACCATGCATTTCGATCCGCCGTCACATGATAATCTAAAAGTAATACAGAAATCATTTTGTATTTACCCGAATCCTGCAGGAAATGTACTTATGCTGACTACTGATATAGGTAATAATCTAAATTATATAATTACCGATCCGGTTGGAAGGGTCCGTATTAAAGGCGTACTTTTCAGCGATCAGATCAACATATCAGATCTTCCGCCAGGATATTATATTCTCACCCTTTACCATCAGAATATGGAAACTCAGTTTGCAGGTTTTATAAAGGCTTCAGAGTAGTTTACAGAAATCTCTTATAAGTTTTCGAGCCTGTTTCTTTCTGTCATGGAAATGCCGTCATATCCCCACGCATCGGGATTTAATTCATTGATTACAAAATAATTGGTAATATCACAAGATCCCAATACCTTTTTCACAAGTTCCCTTCCTGCTTTTATCACTTCCAGCATCTGGGCTGCACTGCTTGTACCCTTTGATATTTTAATTTCAACATAAATCAATCCGCCATGGTTACCGGCCTTTTGTGATAAAGGTTTTCCGCCGATGTACCAGTTGGAGGCATCAACTTCTTCCAGATTGATCACGGTAAAATTCCTGTCCCTTCCCATGATATTTACAATAATATCCATGATCCCGTCTATGATCTGTTGTTTTGAATTACCGTCATTCTGTTGTTTTACAAGCTTTACATTTACATGTGGCATATGATCTTTTCTTTTTGCTATGAAACATGACCACAAGTTACATCAATTTTAAAAGTGCTGTTGGCTGAAAATTGATTTTTGAGATGTTAAATACGAAACATTGAATTCTGCAAAGAACAGTTTACTGAAAATATTAAATTTGGTTGAAGTTTGCTTGTATATAAAGTGAGAAAGGTCACAGGATTCATCATATTGTGGATATTATTTACCCTGCAGGGTTTTTCAAATCCTGCCGATGCTCTGCTTGCCGAACTTGATGAACAGATTGCCAACAGGGAACAGTATATCCTTGAAAAACTGGAGCGAATTGATAAATTAAAGGAGAATATTGGTCCGGCCCTGGAGAGAAGGGATTACAGTTTTTTATATAATCTGTTTGACAAACTGAACGGAGAGTACAGCTCTTTTATATACGATTCCGCTTTTGTGTATGTGAACAGGATGAACAGGATCGCGCCCCTGCTTGGCGATCCTGACAGATTACTGCATGCCAGGTCCATTATGGGTTTTACACTGCTGTCGTCAGGATTGTTTAAAGAATCTCTCGACACATTGTTGAAGGCGGATCTCAAAAAATGCTCATCTCCGGCCATTCAGGAATATTACCGCATTGCTGCCCGCACTTATTACGACCTGGCCGATTATGACAATGATGCTCACTTCGCGGCAATCTACAGGCGCGTCGGAAATCAATATCAGGATTCGGCCATTGGCAGGACAAGTGAAAATACTCCCGAATATTGGTCTGCCCTTGGATTATACAAAATGAAAACAAACGATCTCCGCGGATCTGCCGATGCCTTTAATTTTCTTCTTTCTGAGTACGATCTTACCTTACACCAGTATGCCATAGCAACATCGAGCGTGGCCTATGTTTACACCCTGCTCGACAGGAAAAATGAAGCCATCGAAATGTTGATCAGGGCTGCCATAGCCGACATTAAATCCTCAACCAAGGAAACCGTTGCGCTGCGTAATCTCGCCGTACTCCTTATGGACCACGGAGAGATCGACAGGGCTTACAGGTATATAAAAATTGCCCTGGAAGATGCAACATTTTATAATGCACGTCACAGGAAGATAGAGGTTGGTTCCGTACTGCCCATTATCGAAGGCGAAAGGCTGCGGATTGTGGAATCCCAGAAGAAAAAACTGAGCAGGTATACAGTGGTGCTTTCAGTTCTCTCCATTCTTGTGCTCATCTTTACCGTCATCATTTTTGTGCAATTAAGAAAGCTGGTGCGTGTAAGAAAAGTGTTGCAGGGATATAATGTTAACTTGCTGGAAATGAATCACAAACTTGAAGAGGCAAACATAATTAAGGAGGAATATATCGGGAACTTCTTTAACATGAATTCTGAATTTATTGAAAAACTTGATTCTTACAGGAAAAGCCTGCAGCGGAAAATTGCAGTAAGACAGTTTGACGACCTTGCTAATGTAATTTCTGGTGCCGATCTGAAGAAAGAACGGGAGAACCTGTTTATCAATTTCGATAAGATATTCCTGAAATTGTTCCCCGGATTTGTAGCTGAGTTTAACAAATTCTTCAGGGAAGAAGACAGGTTTGTTCTGAAACACGATGAACTGCTGAATTCCGACCTCAGGATTTTTGCATTGATGCGGCTTGGGATAACAGATATAGAAAAAATCGCACGTTTCCTCGATTTTTCAGTTAATACCGTTTATACCTACCGTACCAAGATCAAGAACAAAGCCATTATCGGCAGGGACACCTTCGATGAGCGGATCATGAAGATCAAGGCGATGTAAAAGAGGCTCAAAAGTAATGCTCATAATGACTTTCGGGAAAGCCTCTTTATTTTATGATAAGGATCCTATTTTTTTATGAGTTTGCCAAGGATATCCTGTATATCAATTGATTTGCCTGAGGATGCTTTACCATCGGGCGTTAATTTATCAATAATTGAGGGTAGCATTTTAGCAATTTTCGCTGCAGCTGCAGTGTTGGTAATGCCAAGCTTTTTAGCCAGCTGCTCAATTACTTCTTCTCCTATAACATTTTTAAGCTGGCTGGTTTTAATCGTCTTATTTTTTCCTTTGCCAACCCATGAGTCAGCAATCTTGCCCAAACCTGCCTGGCCCATCTTTCCCAGAAGTCCGTCCAATCCTCCGATTTGTTTGTTGCTGCCAACCATGTCGAGAATGTTTCCAAGTGCATCATTATCCTTTTTCGAAAAGGATGAAGCAGCGCTTCCAAGTAAACTGTCTAATAATCCCATGATGAATTGTGTTAAGGTTTATAATAAAGTCAATTATAGTTCTGAGGGATAACTTTTTTTTTAATTTCTATAACATGAAATGAAGCAGATATAAATAAATGTACTAAAAATTAGCGATATAGAAAATATTCCCTGGAAACAAATCTTGTATCGATGGTGGTTAACCATTACTGAAAGCTCCCCTTTCCACTAATATTTAATCTATATTTTTTTTCATCGACCTTCAGGTTAAGTTGCACATTAACAGTTAAATAAGTTATTTTCCTATCAATATAAATCTAGATATTCCCTCATTAATTTCTCATTGAATGCTTCGGGGAATAGTTTTGTATTTCATCTACGGAAAAATGTCCTTAACCATTTTCCGCATAAATGAATTTTCTGAAAATAATCTGATTATAACTATGAAAAAAATTGCAATTCCTTTTTTACTACTCATGCTGCCACTGCTTTTCACAGGCTGTGAGAAGACAGACGACGGAAGCTATGTAGATCCGATTACACTTTATGAAAAGCTGCCCGGCACCTGGGAACTCACTGGTTTAAAACTTACCGATGAACTTGCCAGGGCTAATAATCTTGAACCTTTTGAATTTGAAATCAGGACAAGATATGGTTTTTCGGATTATGCCATCACTTTCCACATCGATTCTTCCTTCATGCCTACAACTTATGAAGTTGCGGGCGAAGCTCCTGAACTTTTTCCATCAGTCGGATACTGGGACCTCGGTCATCCTTTCGTAAATACCGATGGCACTCCGACACTGCTGAACCTGTATTCAGATGCAGCCCGGACGGAACTTACCGACCAGCTAAGTGTGACAACACTTCCAGGCAGAAGATCAGAGCTTGAGTTTAAACTCATCAGAATGGATGGCGAGACTGCTTATGCATCCTATACCTACAAATTCAGGCTTGAAGACTAAAAATTACCCGACTATGAAAAAGATTATTCTGATTATAAATATGATTGTCTTACCGCTTGTTGCCAGTTCACAGGGACGTATAGCGGAAATATGGACTCAGCCGGCTATTTTTACGGCAACAGATTCAGTATCCTGGTTTTTTGATGTTACCGGTACCGCCCTTGATGGTGAAACGGAAGGAATATACATGTGGACCTGGTTCCCCAGTGAACCCGATGCCGGGAACTTTAACAATTCCTCCGACTTTGCTGCCTTGCATCATGTTGAAGGTAATATCTGGCGCTTCGATCTTGTGCCTGCTGATTATTATGGTGTTGATGCCGGTACGATCACAGCCTTCTATGGCTTGCTGAAAAATGATAACGGGTCTAAAGTAACGGATGCCTTTGCACCTGACCAGGTCCCGCCCAACGACATCAAAATTTACGACCTTTCAACAATCAGGGGTACTGCCCGTATTGATTACTTTCCGAAGCAGTTCACCGTTGACAGGCCTTTGTCGATCCTTGTGAATGCTGCAAACACATGGTCGGATTGTGCTACATCCCCTGTGCAGGGCGAGCTGGCCCAGGCCGACAATGTTCACATGCATAGCGGTGTTAACAACTGGGCCATACAGGTACAAAACAATGCTGAAAACCTTGAAAAAACTGAAATGGTACATATAGGTGACAGTATTTACAGGATAGACCTGATACTTAACGATTATTTCGATCTGCCTGATAATTACCCGCTTGAGCACATTAATATAGTATTTGGTGACGATGGTTGGGCCCATGAAGGTAAGGATGAGGACTGTGCCGATTTTGCTATTGCTGCTCCTGAGATCCCGGAAGTGGTAACTCCTGAACTCTTGTTTTTCCTGCAAAAAATCAGCAAGAAAGACCTGCTGATCATTAAACGTACAAACAATGAAGCTGGTGTTACAGCACTTCATTATGTGATCACTGCCGGCACTACTGAGTTGTCCGGTGATTTTGAGGGGACCGCTGCGGAAATGACCGCATATATCGACCTTGTAACACCGCTGAAAGATATCCAGAATCTGGAAACGATCAACATCGTTATCACCGACAACAACGACCGGACGATCACGGATATCGACATCAGTCTGAGCCAATTACCTAACTAATGACCTAAAATGAATCGTATGAAAATTATAAGCATAAATCATAAATCATTCATCCGTACGGTCCTGCTGCTCGTATTAATATTGATCAGTAATATTAACCGTGCTCAGGATTCCAGAACCATTACAGGTAAAGTGTTGGATGAATCAGGTTATCCGATGGCAGGCGCTACAGTTGTGGTTGAAGGTACCAGCCTGGCTACGGTTACAAATGAAAAAGGTACTTTTGAACTGACAATTCCGTCCGGAATGCAAGGGGAACTTAGCATTTCATTCATAGGTTACATAGCTGAAAAATTTGATATTTCCGAAACGACTCATATAGAAATCGTGCTGGTTCCGGATTTGCTGCAGGTAGACGAAGTTGTGATCGTAGCCATAGGTTATGGTGAAGTACGCAAGTCGGACCTCACCGGGGCCATAGCTTCGGTATCTTCCGATGATCTGAAAAAAGGTGTGATCTCATCTGCCGAACAACTTTTGCAGGGCCGTATTGCAGGCCTTAGCGTAATACAGGGATCGGGTGATCCTGCCAGCGGAAGTTCACTCAGGCTGAGAGGGGGCACATCTTTAACTGCAAGCAACAGCCCGCTGATAGTTGTTGACGGAATTCCCGGTGTAGATCTGAATTCTGTTCAGCCTTCGGAAATTGTATCGATTTCTGTTCTCAAAGATGCCTCTTCTGCTGCCATATACGGTTCAAGAGGCGCTAACGGGGTTATCATGGTTACCACCAACCGCGAAGGTAAAGGAGGTAATGCCGAATATCGCAGTTACGTGGCTTTTGGTACAGTAGCCAATCATCTGGATCTGTTGTCTGCTGACCAGTGGCGTGCTTATGTAAGAGACAGTGCCATAACCGGCGCTATTGATTATGGAGCCGATACCGACTGGCAAAGGGAACTTGAGCAGACAGCTATAACCCATTCACATACACTGGCTTTCAGCAATGGGAATGAAAATGGCGGCAACAGAGCTTCATTCAACTACCTCAACAACCAGGGTATAATTAAGAGAAGCTACCTTGAAAGGTTAGGGATCAGTCTTTCGTCCTATCGTTATGCTTTGAACCACAAAATAAAACTCGACGCCGGTTTTCATGGGAATATTGATAACTGGAGTCCTATAGATACAAGGATCTATGACCGGATGTACAATCTCAGCCCTACCATCCCGGTTTATAATCCGGATGGCACATTTACCAACATTTCAGGAACGAATTATCAGAATCCTGTTGAGATCAATACCAACCGCTTTAACGAAAACACACGGCACCGCATGTTGGGCTATGGCAAAGCTGAATGGGAAATCTTCTCAGGTTTTAAAGGGATATTAAACCTTTCTTACGAACATAATTCCATGAAAGGGAACCTTTACAAACCTTCCTATGCAGTGATGGAAGGAACTACCGACAAGGGTTACGGCCAGAAAACTTTGGGAGAATACCAGAATATGCAGCTGGAAACTTATTTCAACTATACCAAAGATCTTATCGGCAAGCATAATATTAACCTGATGGGAGGTTATTCTTATCTTGATAATGCCTATTCTGGATTTGGTGCTGAGCGCAGAGGATTTGACTCGGATTTATTTTTTTACCACAGCCTGGGATCAGGCACAGATTATCGTATAGGAGATGTTTATTCCTATCGGGGTAAAGCTAAGCTGATATCCTTCTTTACACGTATCAACTATAATTATCTGGGCAAATACATGTTTACCGGAACTTTACGATACGACGGGTCAACACGCTTCGGAAGCAACACCAAATGGGGACTTTTCCCTTCTGCATCAGCCGCTTGGAGAATATCTGATGAAGTATTTATGGAAGGGTCAAGAGGTTGGCTTAACAATCTTAAGCTACGCATAGGTTATGGTGTTACAGGAAACCAGGATGGAATTGGTGAATATAAATCACTCTTGCTTTTAAGTGCAGGCAGCGATTCTTATTATGATGCAGTAAATGGTATCTGGAAAAGGGCTTATGCAGTAGTGCAAAATCCAAATCCTGACCTGCAATGGGAGTCCACTGCTCAATTAAATGTGGGAATTGATTTTGTGGTGATGAATCGGGTGAGCGGGGCCATTGATATTTATGAAAAAAACACTAATGACCTGCTTTATGTCTATTCTGTTCCCCAGCCACCTTATATGTTCCCGACGATGCTTGCCAATGTCGGTACTTTAAGGAACAGAGGTATAGAATTATCACTCAACACAGTGCTTATGAGAAAATCCGGATTTTCATGGGATCTTGATCTAACCATGGCTCATAATAAGCAAGTTATCAGCACTTTGTCAGGCGGATCATACATCGCAGATTCCATTCAGACGGGTGACCTGCATAATCTGAGAGGAATGTCAAACCAGTATGCTCAATTGATCCTGAAGGGAGAGCCTGTCGGGACTTTCTACGGACCGGAATTCGGATTTTTAAGCTCCGATGGTAAATTTCTTGATCCCGACAGCATACCTATCAGTTCAAATTATCCCGACAGCCTGCACAAAGTACTTGGAAATGCTCAGCCTAAGCTGACCTTTGGACTTGGGACTACGCTTAGGTACGGAAATTTTGACCTTGAAATTGCTGCTTACGGCATGCTTGGACAGAAAGTGCTTAATGCTACCGCAATGAGTATGAGCGATCCAACCCGTTTACCTGCACAAAATGTTACGGATGCTTTCATGCAAAGTGGTATTGACGATGCGCCGACTTATTCCAGTTACTGGATTGAAGATGCTTCATTCCTGCGACTTCAGACTGTGACGCTGGGCTATAATCTCCATTTTGATAAAGTTGGGATAGAAAGGTTGAGGATATATGTTACAGGAGAGAATCTGCTGGTACTGACAAAATATACCGGTATCGATCCTGAGGTGAGTATCGACGGGCTTTCTAATCCCGGTATCGATATGTTCAACTACTATCCGAAGCCGCGTACATTTTTAATGGGCGTTAACCTGAGTTTTTAATATTACCTGTAAAAAGTACAATCATGAAATATAGAATATTCATAATGATAACCATCCTGGCACTTTCAGGGGTCAGGTGTACCAATCTCGATGAAGAATTATTCGACAGGGTCGAAGCTTCGAACTACGGAAAAACCCCTGAAGAGATTCAGACAATCGTGGGCAGTGCTTACGCCTCGCTGAGGGGATTCAGGGATGCAACTTCTATATCTTATCCCACCTGCGAATATGTATTCTTCCTTACAGAATGTTCATCAGATGAAGCATGCATACCGACAAGAGGTACCGATTGGTACGATGGAGGACGCTATCAGGAAGCCCAGTTCCATACGTGGACAGCAGAAAATCCGATGATACTGAGTGCATGGCGGTATAATTTTGAAGGTATCAGCAAGGTAAACCTCATAATTTACCAGATCGATCAGGCCACCATGCCGGATGAGGACAAGAATATCATTAAAGCCGAACTGCGGGGCATCAGGGCATATTATTACTATAATCTGATTGACCTGTTCGGTAATGTGCCCCTCATTACTGATTATGCCAATCTTGAATTGCCATCCACTACGCCAAGGACAGAGGTATTTGAATTTATCGAATCCGAACTGATATCTATCCTGGATTACCTTCCCGAGAATATATTATACGGCAGGTTTACAAGAAATGTGGCCAACACCTTGCTGGCAAGGTTGTATCTGAATGCCGAGGTATTTACAGGTCAGGCCCGCTGGCAGGATTGTATAGATGCCTGCGACAGGGTACAAGGCTATCAGCTTGAATCGAATTACTTTACCAACTTCCTTACGGAAAATGAGGTTTCCAGAGAAAATATATTCGTTATCCCTTACGATCACAAAGAAGGGACGCTGGGAAATTATCTGGCATCCTGCTCATTTCATTACAAGCAAAAAGAAGTTTTCAGTGCCAATAATACGTATGGAGAAACAAACAATAACG
>Ga0123335_1007589_pt1 | contig 12042 bp, 7 predicted proteins | sample BiotimSIPDNA_2_FD_89707 | JGI IMG/M metagenome (GOLD analysis project Ga0123335, IMG submission 89707) | Anaerobic biogas reactor microbial communites from Washington, USA - Biogas_R2 time_0 SIP DNA | ecosystem: Engineered > Bioreactor > Anaerobic > Unclassified | place: Washington, USA... | reverse complement strand
ATAAATTACCATCGGAGTCGGCTGGCTAGGATCTCTGCCGATCACGGTAAAAAGAACGCCGTTGACTGTGGCAGGCACTTGGTCTGTGCGGCCGAAATCAAACGTGTGCGTATAGGTTTTCGTGCTGCTAATGCCGCAGTCTGCGTCGCCGGTGATGTCAACGATGCTGACCGTGCCGGCCTGTGCAAATGCGCCCGCCAGAACGACCGCCGCGACCAAACCTGAAACCAAAAGTGAGTACTTGCGAGATAACATTTTTTCAACCCTTTACAAAAAACTGTGTGAAAAAAGTAACAAACCCTATTGTTCACGCTTCTCTCTGTTCCGTGCATTCTGCATTCGGAAAAAATTGTGGATCGCGCCTCTCGGTCGCCGACCACTGTTGCCGGCAGGGAAACATCCACGCTGGATGTTTCCTCCGCTATTGGTTCATTTGTTCGTCCTCCTCCTGATTAAAGGTTTTCGATGAAGCTAGTTGTTCGATATCCTTCGCGGAAAGCGCGCGATTGAAAATTGCTAATTCATCTATCCGGCCTTGCCAAAAAATGGAACGGGGGTGTGCGTCGTCTCTCGCCGCCGATCCAGTCTCGTTCAACGTGCAGCCGATGCTCAGGCTGGCGACCGGCGGCTCCGCAAGTATTCCGTCGCACGGTTCGACGGCCACTTCCACGCCGTTTCGGTACAACCGCAACGAGTTGCCGTCGGAGACCAACGCCACGTGTTGCCAGACGAACAGGGGCAAGGGTCGGTCGCCGCCTTCGCGAATATCCAACCTGGTTCCATTTCGCTGCGTTACCCGGGCAGAGAGGTCGCCGGCGGCTCGACAGAGGCCAAAATGAAATTGGCCGGGAGCTTTGTCTCCCGGCCTCCACAGATTAGCCCAGTTCGATGCGATCATGGCCCAAGCGGGCCGGCTCACGGCCATTACCCAAGCTGAAATCGTCAGTTGGCCGTTTGTTGTTTTGGGATAGTCCGGCACGATGACGTAGTCTTTTACGTCTGGGCCGCGAAACCACAGGGATTCGCCCAGGCTTCCCCCACGATAAGGAGAACCGCCAAAGGCATCGCCCAACCGCAATTCCCCGTGATGTTGCCCTGGCGCGGAATCGTGGACCACAAGGCTTGTTTTATCTTGGGGGCAATCCATGCGATAATAGGCCGCGGGCTCGAGCGAGAGAACCAACTCGGCGTAGGCCTTGGCGGCGGCGGCTGATTTCGACGCCGGCATCTCCAGCACGAAGCGGGGGCTATGCAAAGCGCCAAGAGCGGCGAGGGACGGCTTGCCGGAATCATCGAGTGCAATTCGCGCCGATTCGTTCTCATGCAACACGATATGCTTGTCATTGCCCACGATCTGCATTCTTACTGATCCGCGAAAAACATGGGACGTTGTGTCGCCGTTTTCAGCAAACTCCACACCGAACTCCGTACCTAGGTCGGTCACCACGGCGGTGGGAGTGCGGACGGAGAAGAGGGGAGAGGGATTAGTGGCTAGTGGCTGGTGGCTAGTGGCTAGAGAAGCTGCGTTGGGCCGGTCGCCTTCCTCCTTCCTCCTTCCTCCTTCCTCCTTCATACTGGTCACTGACCACTGACCACTGACAACTTCCCCCGCCTCCCGTCCCTCGCCTCCCGCCTCCACTTTCGCTGTGAGTTTTCCCAGCGCCAGATAGCCGCCGGCGGTGGAATCGACTTCGTACGAGCAGGGGCCTTCGAGGATGACTTTCGCGCCGGAGTCGTAGGTGATTTCCATTAGGCCGGATTTGAGCTTGTATGTACGGCCGAGCGCGACGCGGTATCCTATCGGTGCTATGTAATCGGGTTCGTCGGACCATTTCGCGCCGGCAATGCCGGTGACGCGGCCGACGAAGACCGGTGCCGGGCGGTCGTGGATTGATTCTTCACCGGAGGTCGTTGACCTCCGGCTATTATCACTGCTTGCAATGGAAGAGTCGCGATCGGAAGGCAATTTGTACGCCCAAAACCCGAGCAGCAGCAGGCACATGAAGACCGAGGCGACCATGTACGAGAATGCAAACCCGCCGACGAAAGGAGTGGAAGCGTTGGATGGCGAGGAGAGGTCGAGTATGATCGGTTGTGGGTGGGGATCATCGTGCGGCGGCGGTGAATCGGCCCGCCGCGGCGTTTCCGCCGCGCCCGTTTCGGCCTTTTGCCAACGCCGGAGTTGCACATGCATCTCAATGTAGTCGAAATAGATTCGCCGCGCCTCGGCGTCTTCGGCCAGAATGGCGGCCAGCCGTTGGCGGCCGTCGCCCGTCAACGCGTCGTTGCAGATCGCATCGAGCAGGTCGAGCAGTTCACTATTGATCGGCGGCGCGTTCATTATTCGGTTCCGCTTTGTCTCGCGGCTTCTTCGACGCATTCGAACAGGGAGCGGCGAATCATGTTTAAACGGTTATATACGGTCTGCGGCGAGCGGTTCATCTGTTCGGCCAACTGGCGGATCGATGACTCGTTGCCGTAGGCGAGAGTGAGCAGCTCGCGCTGTTTTTCGGTCAGCTTGGCGATGCAATCCATGAGGAAATCGCGGCGCCGGCTGGTTCGTTGCGGGCTGATTTCGCACTGTTCGGCCAGCCGCTCGACCAGATCGTTGTCGAACGTCAGGCGATCGCGACCGGCGGTGCGGCGGAAATTTTTCACCTCGAAGAACGCCACGCGGCAGGCCCAGGTCAAAAACTCGCCGTCTTTATCCGTGTCTCGAAACTCGCCGAACTTGCGCCACAAGATCAGGCTTGTTTGCTGGAAAACGTCTTCGGCGTCCGACCAATGCGGCAACAGCGAGAAGATGTATGAGAAAAGGTTGTCGTGAATCCGTGCGAAGAGGCTCACGAACCGCTCGTATCGCAGCGGATTGTCCTCGAGTTTTTCTTCTTGTTCCACCAGAGCGAATTTGTCGACCACCCCTCACCTCCCCAAGCTGAAACATCGCCGCAATCGGCCGCGATCCTTCCTCTGATCGATCCTTCCTCTGATTATAAACGTACAAGAGTCGGGATATTTACCGATTTTTTTGCGTTTTGCGCGCAGCGGGGTTAATCGAGGGGGTGTGAGGGTCGAGCAGACGGATGGTTACCACTCGAGCGTAATTGCAGCGGTGGTCAGGCCCGCCCCGACGGAGCAGAGTACCAGTTTGTCGCCCGGCTGAAGGCCGTTTTCCATCTCGATGATTGCCAGCGGGATGCTCGCGCTGGAGGTGTTGCCGACTTGATCGACGTTTAGATAGAAGCGATCGAAGCCGACGCGGCTTTTTTTGGCGGCGGCCTTGAGTATCCTGCCGTTGGCTTGGTGTGGGATCACCCAGCGAATGTCTTCGGCCTTCCAACCGCTGCGGTCGAGCGATCGGATAATCACGCTGGCGAAGTTGTCGGTGGCCGCGCGGAAGAGGGCCGGCCCGTCGATGCGAATCCAGGGGTCGTCGCCGGATTCGCCGTTGCGAATCGTGTAACCCGGCTCCAAACGTCTGGCGAGATGCAGGCCGCGGATGTCGGAACCGAGCACCACGCGATTGATGCGGTGTCCGGCCGAGCCGGGGGCGAAGGCCGATACGATCGTCGCGCCGGCCCCGTCGCCGAAAAGAAAATACGCGCTGCGGTCCATGCGGTCGAGCAGTTTCGATTGCATGTCGACGCCGATGGTCAGCACGTTCCGCGCCGTGCCGGAGAGGATCATGCCCTGCGCCATGGCGATGGCGTATAGCCAACCGGAGCAGGCCGCGTTCAGGTCGAAGCCGGGCGCGTTCCGCAGCCCGAGGCGGTCTTGAAGGATCGCCGCCGTCGAGGGCATGGCCACGTCGGGGGTAGTGGTGGCCACCACCACGGCGTCGATCTCGCCCACTTCGAGCGGCGAGTGGTCGATTGCCTGCAACGCCGCTCGATACGCCATGTCCGACGGCTTTTCATCGGCGGCGGCCCAACGCCGCTTGTGAATCCCGGTCACTTGATGGATGTAATTGGCGTCGATGTCGGGAAAATCGGCGACCAATTCCTCGTTGGTCACCAGTCTTTCGGGCAGATAGCCGCCAAACCCCAGCAGGACTATCGTCGCCGCGCGCTGCTCGGGCCGCGCCGCCGGCGCCGGTTCGGAGCGGAGAGATTCGGATTCGGCGGCGGCGGCCGGCGGTATCCAATCGCGCATCGAGGCGTCGGCCGTCTCGATTTCCATGACCGGTTCGGTAATCGGCAGCGTTCCGCCGGCGGGGAGCATGAGGCGAACCACCCGCCCGTCGCAGGGGGCCTCGAAATCGTAGACCGACTTCGCGCTGTCGATCTGCGCGAGCGGATTGCCCTTCTGGAAGCGGTCGCCCTCGGCGACGCGCCACTCGACTATCGTGGCCTCGACTTCCGTGGCGCCTTGGGCAGGCAGATACAAAGGCATCTTAAACAACGTGGCGTCCATCTGAGTTGTCAGCGATTCGATGGCTAATTCTCCGCGAGCATGGTGTTTATCGCCGCTTCAATGCGTTGCGCGCCGGGGCGATGAGCAGCTTCCAACTCCGGCGCGAACGGGATCGGCATGTTCGGCGCGGCGATCAGACGGGGCGGCGCCTTTAGGGCGGCGAACGCCTCGCGGCAGACCAGCGAGACGATCCGATCGCCCAGCCCCTGCGTTTCGCCGCTTTCTTGCACCACCAGCAATCGGCCCGTCTTGGCGACCGATTCCAGTATCGGGCCGATGTCCAACGGCTGCAAGACGAATGGGTTCCAGATTTCGATGGAATGCGGCGTGCGTTGCGCGGCCGCCAGGCACTCGTGCACCATTGCCCCGAACGCCGCGACGGTCAGGTCGGCGCCTTCGGAGTAGCGGCGCGGCCGCCAGACGGCTTCGAGGTCGCCGTCGAAATCGATTTCGCCGCTGCGGCTCCAATAGAGTTGCTTGTGTTCGAAGACGATGCAGGGGTTGGGGTCGTAAAATCCCGCCGTCAGCGCCTCGAAAGTTTCCTGTGCGGTGGCCGGATAGAGCAATTTCAAGCCGGGAAATCGCGACCAAAGCCCCTCGAACTCGCCCGAGTGAAACGCCCCCATCGTCACGCCGCCGCCGCAGGGGAGCCGGAAGAGCATGGGGGCGGGCATGCCGGCGCGATAGTACCAAGTGCTCGAGTTCATACCCAATTGCGAGCCGACCTCCGTCGAAAAATCGGCGAATTGGAACTCCATGATCGGCCGCAGGCCGATCTGCGAAGCGCCCAGAGCGAAGCCGACTTGGGCCGATTCGCAGACGGGCATGTCGATCACCCGCTCCGGCCCGTGCCGATCGAAAAGCCCCTTGCAGGTCTTGAAGGCCGAGCCGTACCGGCCCACGTCGAGACCCATCAGGAAGGCGTTCGGATTGTTTTCCAGCAGGTAGTCCAAGGCGCGGCCCACCGCTTCGCCGTTTTTCACCGCCGGCGATTTGTAGGGTTTGACCTTCGGCGGCCGTGCCGGGGCGAAAACCGCCGCCCCGTTGCGGCTCGGATCGGGACGGCCGACCGCCATCGCCCGGTTCAACGCCTCGTTGATCTCCTCCTCGACGGCCTCCTCGATCGACGCCGCGACCGACTCGGCCATGCCGCAGGTTTCGATCAGTTGCCGTCGGGCGGCGGGCACGGGGTCTTGCTCGCGCCAACGGCGCTGCTGCTCCGCCGGCACATACTCGTTCTTGTCGTAGGCCGCGTGCCCGTTAAGACGAAGCGTCATGCACTCGACGATCACCGGCAGCTTGGTCGCTTCCATCGCGTCCATAACGTCGCAAATCGTCGTATACACCTCCCAGGCGTCGAGGCCGTCGATCGTATAGCCCAAGATTCCATAGCCCCGGGCGCGATCGGAAAGATGGCGGCAGTTGTATTGCTTGCTCGTCGGCGTGGAGAAGGAATAGTGGTTGTTCTCGACGAGGAAGATGACGGGCGATTTTTGCACCGAGGCCAGATTGACCGCTTCGTGGAATTCGCCCGTGCTGCTGGCGCCGTCGCCGAGCACGGCCAACCCGAAGGCGTGCTCGCCGCGCCGCCGGGCGGCCCATGTCCCGCCCACCACCAGACTGAGCATCTTACCCAGATGGCTCATCATCGGAAACCGGCGCCGCGAGGCGTCGCCGTGATGGCAGTTGCCCTCGCGGGCGTGCGTCGGACTCTCGGCGTTGGCCATGTATTGGCAAAACAAATCGTAGGGCGCCGAACCTAACAGCAAATGGCCGAGCAGGTCGCGGTGCCAGATCGAAACCACGTCCAGCCCCGGCCGCAAGGGCATAGTCATGCCGACGGCCGCGGCCTCGTTGCCCCAACTGTCGGTGACGGTCCCCTTCACATAGCCCTTCTTGAACAACTCCAACAGCCGATCTTCCATGCGGCGGGACAGATACATCAGCGGGTAGGCCAGCGTGTAGAAATCCTCGCGGGCGAGCCGCTCGGGATAGCGGACAAGCTCGGGCAAATGGCGGCCGACCACGTCGCTGCGGGCAAGAATGCCGCCGACCAGCCGGGCTTCCCTGCTGATTACATGACCCGTGGCACTACTAAATGGACGGCGACCGACCGCCGGCGCGCCCGATTGTGTTGTATCCGTATGCGAAGCCAAGGCCGCGCCCTTTCTAATCAACGCTTATTTCGCATAAATAGACGAGTGGTCTGTTCAGTTCGATTTTACACCACGCCATTTGGATGCCGGGAGCGGCACCCATTTTCAAAACACGTTCTTTTGGGGGAACGCATCGAATCAATCCGCCGGGAAGTAGCAATCTCCCCTCGGACAAGGCTCCATTTTTAGAGCAATTGTAACGGTGTGGACGTGGAATGTCACGCCCAGTTGCCGGAGATTTACCAAGAATACCCAGGGATTTACCTAGCCAAAACATGGCTTATAGCGCGCAGCCCCCCGTTTTTCCGCCAATTACCCGGAAGAATCTCGGCAACTCCCCTTGTATCAACCGGCCGTATTGGGTATTTCTACGCAACCTTTTTCAAGATTGCGGGAGAACCACCGCGCGCGACTTCGCGTAGCAGAGGTTTGGCGGCCCGCGATTTGTCGTAAAGCGATCGTCGTTCAGCCCTCGGGCTTGTCAATCTTGGATTGATGGGTTGGGTGCCACTGCCGGCTTGTCCGGCAGTGCTGAAACACGGGTGGACAAGCCTCCCGTGGCACCACTCATTCCATGCTTGACAGAGCACTAGGGCGGCAACGGCGGACAGGGAAGTCCGACCGGACGGGATCGGGGCCTAAGCATCACAAGAGGAAAGGGCCAAGGATGGCCGATATGCAACCGAACAATACCGATCGCCGCGTTCGCCGGAGTTTCTATCTGCGAATGACGGTCGTCGCGGCCGTTGTCGTTGGCTGGTCGGCATCGGCCGTCGCGCAAATACGGCCCGAGCCGCCGGGGATCATGCCCCAGGACGTTGCCGGCCGTTCGCCGGCGGCGCGGGCCAACGTGCCGGCCGGGAGGGCGTCGCACATCCCAACCGCCGAGACGGCGGATCGGGAAATCATGGTCGTCGACGTTCGCATCGTCGGCAATAAGACCGTGCCGCTGGAGAAGATTCTCCCCGAAATCAAAACACGCGCCGGGCGACCTTTCGATCTGGAGCGAATTTCCGAAGACGTGCGCCGCCTCGACCGCACGCGGATGTTCGTCAACGTCGAGACGTTTTGGACCGAGGCGCCAAGCGGCAGGGTAGTAATTTTCGACGTGCTCGAACGTCCCCTCTTGCAGGAAGTAAAGTACGTCGGCTGCAAGCAAATCAGCAGGAAAACGATCCTGAAAGAGACCAATCTAAAGGCCGGCGATTCGCACGATCCGTTCACCGTCGAGGAAGCCCGCCGCAAGATCGAAGCGCTATATCACGAACGCGGCTACGCCGGCGCGAAAGTGACCATCATCGAGGGCGACAAACCCGACGACCGCCGCGCGATCTTCTACATCAACGAGGGAAAGAAACAGCGCGTCAGTTCCGTCAGCTTCGTCGGCAACACAATTGCCGACGACGCGCGGCTGAAAACCCTGATCAATTCCAAACCGCCGTTCCTCTATCTTTTCAAGGGCGAACTGGACCGAAAAGAACTCGACGAAGACGTGGACAAGCTGACCGCCTACTATCGCGGGCTGGGCTTCTTCCGCGCGCGGATCGGCCGCGAACTGACCTACAATGCCAAGCGGGACTGGGTTTCGATCCAGTTCGTTATCGACGAAGGCCCGCGATTTAAAATCCGCAACGTCTCGATCCAAGGCAACAAGCAGTATTCCAGCGAGGATCTGAAGGCCGCGTTGAAACTCCGCGGCGGCCAATACTTCAACCAGTCGGACATGAGCGCCGACATCGGCTCGATCCAGGACAAATACGGCTCGGTCGGCTACGTCTTCGCCGACGTGAAGGCCGATCCCCGCTTTCTCGAAGAGCCGGGACAACTCGATCTGGTCTACAACGTCGCCGAAGGCGAACGGTATCGCGTCGGCAAGATCAACGTCAACATTAAGGGCGAGTATCCACACACCCAACTGACCACGATCCTGAACCGGCTTTCGATCAAGCCGGGCGACGTGATCGACATCCGCGAAATCCGCGCCAGCGAGCGGCGGCTGATGGCTTCCGGGCTGTTCGAGAGCAATCCGGCCTCGGGCCAGGCCCCGAAGATCGTCTTTCATCCCCCCGAACAAGATGAAGAACAAATCGCCGAGCGCCCCGAGCGGCGTCCGCCTTCCGGTTTTCGCGGCCAAAGCCCCGATCCTCAGCCGCGCGAGAGGGTGTTGGACGTCACTCTATGCGGCACGGCGGAAAGAGGGGAGACGGCAGAAGACAGGCAGGGCCGGCGGCCTCGTCCCGACTCCGGCGAGACGAGCGAACTGCAACGCGCGGCTGGCGAGCTTACCCTTCTGCTGGCCGAGCGAAATCGCGCGCATCAGACCCGCGAGCGGCTGAAAAACATGCAGTATTCGCCGAACGCGGGCCAGGTGAATCCGGCCACTCGGACGCGGCCGGCCTACTCGAACGCATCGTCTCCGTCACCGCCCGTCACCGAGGCCGTGCCGGTTCAGCCCGCCGAGCCTTACGGCAATCAGGCATGGCCGCGTCAAGGCCCGACGCGGCCGGTCGAATCGCCCGACGGGACGACTTACGTCCCCGGTCCGATATTCGATCCCGGCTCGCCGGTATACGACGGCCCGCCGGACGGGGCCATACCGCTGCGGACGCTCGACTTCGAAGTCACCGCCCACGAGGCCATGACCGGCCGGATGATGTTCGGCGTGGGCGTCAACTCCGACGCGGGCCTGGTCGGCCAGATATTGATCGACGAGCAGAACTTCGACTGGCAGCGCTTTCCCCGCGGCTGGGAGGACATTCGCAACGCCACGGCCTTCCGCGGCGCCGGACAGCGATTGCGCATCGAGGCCGTCCCCGGCACCGAACTGCAACGATACATGGTTACTTTCCAGGAGCCGTATCTGTTGAACACGGCAATCAGCCTGGGCCTGAGCGGCTACTACTACAATCGCAGCTACCGCGAGTGGTTCGAGCAGCGAATCGGCGGCCGCATCGCGTTGGGCTACCAACTCACGCCCGACCTCTCGGCCAGCCTGGCCTATCGCGGGGCAAAGGTCAACGTCATCGACGCCATCGACCCGGCGTTGCCCGAGTTCGCCGACATACTCGGCCACGATTTGGCGCTGCACGGCTTCCAGTTGGCCCTAACCCGCGACAAGCGCGACAGCGCGTTCTTGGCCACCGAAGGGCATCTGCTGGAGGTTTCGCTCGAACAGGTGATCGGCTCGTTTTCGTACCCCAGGGCGGAAGTCGATTTCCGCAAGTATTTCATGCTCCATCAGCGTCCCGATCGGTCGGGACGGCACGTGCTGAGCCTCGGCGCCAGGGCGGGCTACACCGGCGACAACACGCCGATCTACGAACATTTCTACGCCGGCGGCTTTTCCAGCCTGCGCGGTTTCGCCTTCCGCGGCGCCACGCCGCACGTCTATAGCCCCAACGCCGGCAGAGACGTCTTCCTCGGCGGCCAGTTCCTCTTGCTCGCTTCGGCCGAATACATGTTCCCCATCACCGCCGACGACATGATTCGCGGCGTCGTCTTCTGCGACACCGGCACGGTCGAGCCGACGATCGACAATTGGAGCAACAACTATCGCGTGGCACCTGGTTTTGGGCTGCGGATCGCCGTGCCCGCCATGGGCCCGGCCCCGATCGCGCTGGACTTCGCCTTCCCCGTAGCCTGGGAACCAGGCGACCGCTTCGAAGTCTTCAGCTTCTTCGTCGGATTCGGACGGTAGGAGGCTGGAGGCTGAAGGCTGAAGGCTGGAGGCTGAAGGCTGGAGGCTGGAGGCTGAAGGCTGGAGGCTGGAGGCTGGAGGCTGGAGGAAGAAAGTGGGTGCCACTGCTGGCTTGTCCAGCAGTGCCGGAAAGATGGTTGAACCAGCCAACCGTGGCACCCGAAAACTCAATTTGGCCGGAGCCGTCGGTTAATTGGCCGGCGGCTCGATGTCGATGTTGATGACGTTCCGGCCCTCGGTCACCGTTTCCCGAAGCGGCGAAGCGTCCTTGCGGGAGTATTTCTCGGGCACGAGCCATTCCAGCCTCGGCTGTACGGCCGGGGCGGCCTTCGCTTCCTCGCTGAACTCGTCGGGCATCTCGCCGATGGTGCGGGTGGAAGTGACCGTCACGACGTGCTCGCCCAGCATGGCCCCGTCTTTCGTGTCGAAAGTGGTTAGCTCGAAGGTGCCGTCCTCGTTGATCGCGGCCATTGCCGGTCGACTGCCGTCGATCGGGTTGAACACGATCCGGCCGGTGGTTACCGGCGCCGGCCCTGATACGTCACCTTGCCGGTGACCGCGGCCAGGTCGGGCCGGCTCTGGCCGCAGCCGCCAAGCGACAACGCACAAATCGCGGCAACCGCGCACATCGAGGCGGACAAGCATTTTCGCAACATCGCAATTCTCCCTGTCAAGATTAGCGGAAATGGTAACCGGCCAACTACTGAATCTACACGTTGGCAGGAAAACGGCAACCCCCGCCGGGACGGTTTTTTGGGGTGAATGCCGCACTTTGACGCATGAATTGCCGGCAAGTCACTTCCTGTTCTCCTTGCCAACGGAACTTCGGTTTAAACTCGCTGTTCCGACGTACCGCAACGGTAAAAAACCGCCACGCACCAGTTGGTCAGCAGGATTGCGGATTTCCATTTTAACCAGTCCCGGTCGCTTAGGTAAAAGGCGCAGACAACGAAACATGGAGCATCCTCGGCGCGGGCGACGCGGATTGTTGCTGAAGGGTTTCGCGAGTCTCGTGCGTTTTTGAGTCTTGCATTGATACTTCTCCGTACCTTATGCTATACATTAGAACACGCCAATGTTGATTGTAGCATATACCCCGGCCCAATTTCCAGCGTTTTTTCGGCGTATGTCCTGGTGCCGGCCATCGATGCAAAACGCCGTGGCAGCGGATTCCCAAACAGAGACGGGGAACCAGTGGCAACTCAATAAGTTTTGTAGGCCAGGTACCCCGTACCTGATAATTCAGCCGGATGTCAGTCGGATGTCAGGTACGGGGTATCTGACCTACAAAACTACGATTGCATTGTTTATATCGTCCCAAATGCCCTCGCTGTATGTATGGATATAGCGAACGCCGTTGTCGTGGAACTCCTTGAGCTTGCCTGGCAGAAACAGCGGCAGCGGATCGCTACCCATCCGGCCGTAAGCCTCCCTCAGGACTTTGCAGACCTCGGGGACGGACGGGCAGGCATCCTGCGGGTAGCGGAACTTGCCGCCTAGCTCGCGCAAGCCGACTTCGTTGCGGTAGACCGTATTCGGATAAACGTAATAGCCGATCTTCATGCCCAGTTGACCCGCGTAAACCGCCAGACCGGTGATCTTTTTCAGTTTCTCGCGGCTTTCGGCGTCGGCCTCCTCATCGAACGGATTGTCGAGCGTCCAGAGAAACCCGAGCGTGACGAAGTCGGTGGAACCCCAGAGGGCCATGTCCTCGATATACTCCCGGAGCAACTCGGCCGGCGCGTCCATGAAGGCGTTGCCCCATTGCGGCGGCTT
>Ga0123335_1007588_pt1 | contig 12042 bp, 12 predicted proteins | sample BiotimSIPDNA_2_FD_89707 | JGI IMG/M metagenome (GOLD analysis project Ga0123335, IMG submission 89707) | Anaerobic biogas reactor microbial communites from Washington, USA - Biogas_R2 time_0 SIP DNA | ecosystem: Engineered > Bioreactor > Anaerobic > Unclassified | place: Washington, USA... | reverse complement strand
TGCGACTCTAGATTACAAAAAACATATCTTCCCTATCTTAACAATCAGTCAAAGGGTAAAACGAGGAAAATATCTCAAACTACTTTTGTCCCAAAGCCGATAAAATCAATCAAAATATGAATGTATATGAATCATCGACATAACCAAGTCAGAACCCAACTCATCTCCAACAATTTCTACCCTGCGATTGTTATAAGTACAAATAAGAGGTTAGAGAAAAAATCGCAGGTCAACCAACCCTGCTTAATAGCGCCTTTTTAAGCTCAGACACGGCAACTATTTGGGTTTGTGGGGATAGGAAAAAGTTATAGACCACGCAAACATTAACCCTGTCTAACCAAAGCATCGGATGGTAACAGTTTCATGCCAGAAATACGCGTAGCATTAGTCGGCGTTGGCAACAGCGCATCAGCCCTCATTCAAGGAACCCAGTATTATAAGGACGCAAAAGAAAACGAAACCGTCCCAGGCCTCATGCACGTAAACTTCGGCGGCTACCACATTAGAGATATCCGCTTCGTCGCAGCATTCGAAGTTAACAAAGACAAAATCGGCAAAGACCTTTCTGAGGCAATCTGGGTTAAACCAAACTGCTGCTATAAATTCGCAGACGTACCTAAACTCGGCGTCCAAGTTTCTCCCGCACCAATCCTAGACGGCGTAGCGCCGCACATGAGAGAAACATTCAATGTTTATGACGACAGCGCATCCAAAGAAAGCGTTGTTCAAATCCTTAAAGACGCCAAAGCAGAAGTCCTAGTTAACTACCTTCCAGTCGGCAGCCACGACGCAGTCCGCTTCTACGCGCAATGCGCAATAGATGCAGGATGCGCATTCGTAAACTGCATGCCCGAATTCATCGGCTCTGACAAATCAGGTGAGTGGCCTAAAAAATTCGAAGCTGCAGGGCTCCCAGTTCTAGGCGACGACATCAAAAGCCAAGTCGGCGCAACCATACTCCACCGCACACTCGTCAAACTATGCCTCGACAGAGGAGCAATCGTGGACGAAACCTACCAGCTTAACCTCGGCGGAGACACAGACTTCCAGAACATGACAGTAGAAAACCGCCTCAAATCCAAACGCATCAGCAAAACCGAAGCCGTCACCAGCCTAGTACCATATAATCTACCCACAAGAATCGGCCCCAGCGACTTCGTAGAATTCCTAGGCAACAAAAAAATCTGCTACCTAGCAATCAAAACACGCGCATTCGGCGACCGCCCAATAACAATCAGCGCCAAACTCGAAGTCGAAGACTCACCAAACAGCGGCGGAGTTGTAATCGACCTTATCCGCGCAGCAAAAATCGCATTAGACCGAAAAATCAGCGGCGCCCTGCTCAGCATGCCATCGTACGCGTTTAAGCATCCGCCAGTTCAGGTTCCGGACAATCAAGCACGCCAGGACACTGAAGACTGGATCGCAGGCAAAAAAGAAAGATAAAACCATATCTCTTCTTTCTATTATTTAGAAAACTTGTTTGCCCAAAAAGGGCGTTTTTATTCCTGTAATTCCTTCTGGATTGCGTCCACTTTCTTTGTTAAGTCGCTGACTGCTGTCTTGATTTCGGCGAGTTCAGTGTTCAGCTGCAGTTTTGCTTTTGTCTGTGGGCTTTCTTGGCGCATGCCTTCTAAACCGAATGTTACGGCGAAGGTAATAACGAAAGCCATTCCAAACAGTAAAACGGCGACTACACTGGTCATCAAGTTTATGCCGCCTGCTTGAAGGAATAACGCATTGAATATGGCTACTGCAAACCATACACTTGCAACGATTATGCCTCTACTGTCCATTCTTTTCCACCTCCATTCGGAGCATCTGTGGCGAGACGTGTATGTCAAACGGTAAAAGCTCGTAGTAGCGTAATGCTTTGGCTTCGCCTTCCGCTGTAACTATGTGGCTTTTGACGATGGCTGCTTTTTCGAGTTTTTTTAGGTGTATTTTTGCGAGCGCTCTGCTGACGCCGATTTTGATTGCTATTTCGTTTAGGTACATTTGCTGTTGGTTCTGCACTAGTGTGGCGATGATTTTTAGGCGGATTGGGTGTCCTAGGGCGTCGAGTTTGGTTGCGAGGTCTGTGAGTTGCGACATACACCAATCTGTATCCTTTTAATTACATGTAATCAAATGATTACATATATAGGTTGTGGCAAACACACAAACCTTAACTACAAACACAACCCAAAACCAACAGAGAGGAACCAACACTGCCCCAACAGACAACAACCAAAAACCGCGTACCATATATCCAATTCGGCAAAGGCACAAAACCCCTACTGATACTCAGCGGAGGACCCGGAAACTACCTAAACAGCCCAATGTACAAAGAATACAGCTTCCTAAACAAACACTACACCATCCATATGCTCTCAAGAAAAAGCAGATTACCCCAAGGATACTCCACAAGCGACATGGCCGAAGACTATGCAACCATAATAAAAAACGAGTTAAACAGTGAACCTGTCGATGTAATAGGAGAATCATACGGAGGACTAATCGCACAGCACCTAGCAGCTAACCATCCAGAGCTGATCCGCCGTTTAGTCATCTCAATGTCAGCTTACCGTTTTAGCAAAGAAGGCGCTGAAATGGACATGAGATTTGCTCAGTTGGCAAGCGAAGCCAAAACAGCAGCTGCGTTTAGAAGCTTAGCCCCTATGTTCAACGGCAACAGAGTGAAAAAGCGTCTGCTTGTTTTCTTCATGAGCCGGTTTGGCTCAAGGATGCTAAGCAACCTGAACCCCGAGGATTTGCTGGTTGAGGGGAAAGCTGAAGTGTTGCATGACAGCAAAAACCAGTTAAGCCGCATAACAGCGCCGACTTTAGTTGTGGCTGGTGACCGAGATTTTTTCTGTCCTGTTCCATTGCTCCATGAAACTGCCTTGTTGATTCCAAACGCTAAACTGATAATCTATAAAGGTAAAGGGCATGAATCTTTGGGAAAACAGTTCAAGCGTGATGTGCTTGCTTTCCTGCTCTAATCAATTGCGCGGTAAGCTTTCTTAAACCTTTTATTTCTGATTCTAAATTGGTTACAACACAAGGAAGCACGCATAGCATGGTAAAAGTTGAACAGTACGAAGTACCAGAAGGGCTACACTACTCCAAAGATTTCGCATGGGTCAAAGTGGAAGGCGATAAAGTCCGCGTTGGCATAACCGACTATGCTCAGAAGTCACTACGCGAAATCGTCTACGCTGAACTCCCAGAGGCAGGTTCACAGGTTAAACAGAGCGAACCATTCGGCACCTTAGAATCCGTAAAAGCTGTATCTGACTTGATTTCGGCAGTCACAGGTACAATCGAGGAAGTTAACGAAGAAGTTCAATCTAAACCAGAAACACTAAACGAAGATCCCTACAACAAAGGCTGGCTACTCGTAGTAAAACCAGTAAATCTCCAAGCTGACCTAGCTAACCTCATGGACTTCGACGCAGCAGTCGAGTGGCATAAAGCCCAAGGAGCAGGCACACAGTAAAGGATGCTTGCCCGATGGCTAGACGCATAGTAATCATCGGCGCAAACGCTTCAGGCGTCGAAGCAGCTTCATCGGCACGCAAAAAAGACCGCACAGCAGAAATCACACTCATTAATCAGGAGAAGTATGCGGGTTACAGCCGATGCGGTTTACCGTTTGTTATAGGCGGGCAAATACCAAATTTTAAGGACCTAGTTGTTTATCCACCGGCTTATTTCCAGATGCTAAAACTCAACCTCAGACTGGAAACCAAAGCCACCTCGATTAATACCACAGAAAAAACTGTTACGATCCAAACCAAAAAAGACCAAACCGAAGTTATCGCCTACGACAACCTAATTCTAGCCACAGGCGCAGAAGCATTCATGCCGCCGATTAAAGGCAGAGAAAAACAGGGAATTCTCTCACTGCGCAGCATGGAAGACGGCGAACGCATCGACGCGGTAGTTCGCGCAGGCGCCAAATCCGCAGTGATTATGGGTGCAGGTTTGATCGGGCTGGAACTCGGCGTCGGCTTGATTGAGCGTGGCTTGTCAGTTACTGTGGTTGAGATGCTACCTCAGATTCTGCCTCAGTTGCTGGATGCGGATATGGCTAAGCTTGTTCAGCAACATCTGGAAGAGAAAGGCATGAAGATTCTTCTTAACCGAACTGTAGAGGAATTCTTAGGCGACGACAAAGTCTCTGGGGTTAAGGCAGGCGGCGAAGCTATCGAGGCAGACCTATTTATCAGTGCGTTTGGTGTACGCGCTAACACGAAGCTTGCGGTTGAAGCCGGTATTCCTCTTGGCGAATCCAAAGGCATCAAAACCAACGCACGCATGGAAACCGACGTGAAAGACGTTTACGCCGTCGGAGACTGCGCTGAAACCTTCAACTACATAACTCATCGAGCTGTTTGTCCACAGCTTGGCACAGTCGCAGTTCGCCAGGGCAAAGTTGCAGGCATAAACGCAGGCGGCGACTACAGCTTATTCAGCGGCGTATTGGCTTCTGCTGTGACGAAGGTGTTTGATCTGGAAGCAGGCAGCACAGGCTTAACTGAGACAGCGGCACAACGCTACCGAATCGAAGTGGTAAGTGGAGCAATAAGCAGCAAAACCAAAGCTGACTATTACCCAAACGCTAAACCCATCAAAGTGAAGCTTATAGTTGAGAAGGAGTCTCAGCGCGTAATTGGCGCACAGATCATCGGCGGAGAAGAAGTAACGCAGCGTATAAACTGCCTAAGCTTCGCAATCCAGCAGGGCATGACTGTCCGCGAGTTAGCCAAAGCTGACACCGCTTATGCGCCACCGCTGTGTGAGACCTGGGAGCCGATGGTTTTAGCTGCAGAATTGATTCTCATGAAGCTGCGTTAAGCAGCATTTTTTCCAATCATACAAACACTATTTTCTAGGGGTTTATTAGCAATTTTTCTCTAGACCCCCCTTATTTATAGGCTTAATAGTTGCAGGGCGAACTGTGTGTTGATATGAATCTGACGGTTCACGGCGTCTAGGTTTGTATGGTTGCAGTCCTGTTTGTTAGGTGATTATACGTTTATGCCGCAAACTTGATTGCGTTGTGGTTTTTTGTGTTCTGTTGCTTTGCCAAGACCCCGCCCCTTATATAAAGAAAGAAAGCGCTGCTTGGTTTATTGTCAGAAAAATGATTATAGACTATTAATATTTAACACTTTTATAGCCGAGTTAGCCATCTCTTGACAACGAGTGAATAAACATGGCTAAAGTCATGGTTGATAAAAACATCTTAATTGTTATTGTTTTGGTAACTTGCCTAGTTTGTGTGGCGTTATCAGCCGGAATTTCTACCTTTATGGTTAATTCGGTTGAAAAACCCATAACAGGCGAAAAGGGAGACACAGGGGCAACTGGAGCCACAGGTGCAACAGGCGCAACTGGAGCTACTGGCCCAGCTGGAACCGACGGAACCGATGGAGCCGACGGAACAGACGGCGCTACCTGGCACAGTGGATCGGAAGTACCCTCAGCGTCCCTAGGTGCAACAGGCGACTACTACCTGAATACAGCGACAAACGATATCTACCGAAAAGACGTCACAGGAAACTGGATAAAACAGACAAACCTGCAACTTAACAATAAAGCAGGCTACGACAGCGGCTGGGTAGATATACGCAACCTCGTAGGCCAAAACTTAACCTTAACACATAATCTAAACACGTCTAATGTGCAAATACAGATACAGGGCAGAGACGCAAACGGTAACGTTCACCAGAAATATATAGGTCTGGCATCGAAGACCGTTGAGGGATGGAACCAAACCTACGTAAGAACAGATAATTACATCGGGCTTTCAATAGCCTCAACATCTGATGACGGCTTCGTCATTGCAGGCATTGTACTCCAGAACCTCTACGGTGAAGAATCAAATGCTTTTCTTTTAAAAATCGATAAATATGGCTATGAAGATTGGTGTCAGATATATGACCTGAATTACTACGAAGAGCCTTATTCAGTAGTGAAGACTGCAGACGACGGCTATGCAATAAGTGGCTACTCAGGACCCGGCTACGGCGGTGGAGGAGTCTTTTTAATGAAAACCAATTCCTCCGGAAATATTGAGTGGAATACCACTTTAGACGGTATTGACTCCAATGGATACACGATGATACAAACCAACGACGGAGGGTATGCATTAACAGGACGCATGGATAGTTACGTATGCGTAGTAAAAACTAATGAAAATGGAACCATACAGTGGACTAACACATATGGTGGCAGAACAGGCTATTCTATCATTCAAACATCCGATAATGGATACGCAGTCGCAGGAACTTACTATAACGATGAAGACTACGCCAATCACGGTTACTTGGTAAAAATTGATGCTAACGGAGCAATGCAGTGGAATAAAACAATTGGCGCAGACGCCGATAGACAAGACTTTTACTCAATAACCGCTACCAGTGACGGCGGATACATACTGGCAGGTTATGCATACTCTACTTCCGAGTATACACCTGGGATATATTTAGCGAAGACAAGCGCAGATGGAACTTTAGAATGGAACAAAACATACACCGGTGTAGAGAGCAGCTATGGATATTCAGTAGTACAAGCCGTTTCAGGCGGATACGTAGTCGGCGGATACACATACACCTATACCGAAGATGACTACAGTGACTACATTTTACTAAAAACAGCAGCCGATGGAACTCTAGAATGGAACATGACATATAACAACGCCCAGTACGATAGAGCGAGAATGATGATGGCGACAAGCGACGGAGGATACGCAATGGTAGGTTACAGCATGAATGACGACAACGAGTACTATAAAACATTCATTGTCAAAACTCTAAGTAACGGTACCTTAGATTGGAGCTATACCTATGGTGGATCAGACCGTCAATATGCTAATTCAGTAGTAGCGACAAGCGATGGAGGATACGCTATTACGGGTGAGTTAAGATCTTCGATTATTTACGACTCGAAGGTTTACCTAATAAAAACTGATAGTTTCGGATCACTCTCATGGACGAAAACCTACGATTGCGGTTCAGGTTACAGTGAAGGATTCTCAGTGATTCAAACATCAGACGGAGGATACGCAATAACAGGCATCGCCGACTCGATGGCGATCCTGCTGAAAGCAGATTCAAATGGAACGCTACAGTGGAGTAAAACATTCGATCTCGGAATCGAAACCTTTGGTTGTAGTGTAAAGCAGACATCCGACGGTGGATATGCAATAGCAGGCTATGTCTACAACTATGCGGAGGACTATTCAGAGGACGTGTGCCTGATAAAGACAGACAAGAACGGCGCCCTACAGTGGAACAACACATACGGTGGCTCCGGTGACCAGGCGGGGTACTCGATGGTTCTTACACCAAACGGCGAATACGTAATCGCGGGATCCGCTGATACAGAAACCAGCATGAGTATAATGCTGCTAAAGGTTGATGCCAATGGTGCCGAGAAATGGATGAAATTCTACAATTCAACCGACGAGTGCTACGGGCAATCATTGGTGGATGCACCTGACGGCGGATACGCAATAGCAGGCTATGCATACAGTGATACAACCTATACTTCCGATTTGTACTTGATAAAAACAGACGAAAACGGAACAATGCAGTGGGACAAAACATACGGCGGATCGGATAGCTATGATTATGCCTACTCAATAGTAACAACTCCAGAAGGCGGATACGCAATAGCAGGCTACACAGAATCGACGACAAGCTGGACCTACGATTCACTGCTGATAAAAGTTTCAAGCAACGGCACATTACAGTGGACTAAAACATGGAGTAGCCAAATTGATGAGCGGATAACAGCACTTGTAGCGTCAAATGACGGAAGCTTTGTCCTCGCAGGCTTTAATGAAAAATACCAAGTCATACTCTACAAAGCAACAGTGTCCCTAGAATCTGGCCTAGCAAACGTCGCAACAACCAACAACACAATAACAATCTACCGAGGCTTAAACGACAGCTACTGGCAATACGTACGCATACAAATCTGGAAAGCCGACTAAACAGTCGACTCCTCCAACCCTTTCTATATTTTAGAAACAGTTTTTTATACACAGAAGTTTTTATTGGCAAACCCCGATTACCTTGTAGAGAGGTTTGGGCTTATGAGAAAACTCTTCAAGGTAATATTCGCTGTTTTCGTAATCCTAATGGCCGCATTCATTGCAGCCGCAGCAGTAATCACTTATGACGTTGCAGGAGCATTCGCCACCGATACTCATCCGCTGCCAAACGGTGCACCAATAGGTCAGGCAATCGTGGTCTATGACCCCGGCTTAACAGGCGGAGCTAAAGATGTCGCTACAAAAATCGGCTATAACTTACAGGAAGCCGGTTACAACGTTACCCTAGCAGGCGTTAAAAGCGGCATAGCCGTCGACGTCGCAGGCTATGATGTAGTCGTAGTCGGAGGACCAATCTATGCAGGTAAACCGGCAAAATCCGTACAGGAATACCTAAGCAGCCTCAGTGCAACAGAAAAACAGAAAGTCGGCGTCTTCGGGTACGGAAGCATAGCCATCGACAACTCAGATACAGCCGCAGTCGCAAAGGATGTTGCAGCTTTGCCAGAAGGCAGCACCACAAAGTTAGATGCAGTGGTTAAAGTTGTCTCAGGCAGCGACGTAGACGCAGCAATCCAGGATTTCGTTACCCGCTTATTAGCGTAAACTGCTGAACAGCTGGTTCACCCACGCCAGCAGCAACTTTCTTTCTATCTCTACTTCGCTTAATAAACGGCCCAATGAACTCGATCAAAAGCAGAATCACTATTAAAGTAATTATCAAGGGCAGCCCCCACGAGTTATTTCTTAGGAACAGCGTTATGTGGCCAAAGTAGGGTATTCGCATGATAACTTTACCCAGCACCAAGTCTTCCGGTACGCCCTGACCGGTATGCCAAAGTGTGTTTGAATCGTACTCGTTTGAGGACACTGCCTCGGGGTAGGGTGTGCCGTTGCCGTCTCCTTTAGTTTGGAAGTACCAGACGCCGTCAATTTGGTATTTCGCTACGACTCTATGCACGATGGGGGTAGCAGTTGGATTTGTGGGGTTCTTGTAAACTATGATATCGCTATTCGGGTAATCCGCGCTAATGTCCTGAGCATTGACGCCTTCGATTATAATTATGTCGCCGACGTGGAGTGTTTGTGAAAAAGCATGGCTCCAGCCCTCGCAGCGGAAACCGTATGGAACGCACATGCTGCCGCTTTCAACTACGCGCAGTGGAACCTCAGCGTGTAACGCGAAACTTAGCCCCAAGAAGAATGCTAATACTACAATTACAATCAGTCCGATTGCAGCTGCAGATTCCGCATATTCTTTACGGTTACTTTTTTTGCACTGGCTCAAAGTTTTGCCTCTGCGTAACCTTAGTGGAATGCAACCTGTCTTAATAAATCACATTCTTTCTAGGCAAAACGCATATTATTTAATTAAAGACGATCTATGTGCGCTTCAGTACACCAGTTATAGTTAGCAGAGAAAGGCTTGCTATAGTCAGCGCCAATGCACCATACTGCAACGGTTGAAGGATTGAACCGTAAGCGGTCATTGAGTAGTTATCTATCGGGTAATAGGTAACAGTATCAAGGCCAAAAGAGGTGTACTCAAGCCATATACCAAGGTATTGAGTGCTCTCGATCAATGAAGCAAAAACCAGCAATAGCCCAAATATCACCAAAACAGGCTTAACCCACGGCATCCGCTCCTTTTTATAGCCGCTATCCGAGAGCAAAACCGCGCCTTTGTCGGCTATGGAACCAGCAAGCAAGCAAAGGAAGGGCAGCACCATGTAAGTGTACTTGAAAACGCTCACGTATGGCACCGTCAAGTGGAAACCGAAAACAAGAATCAAGTTTGCAGATGCAACCGCAGCTATAGTAACGAGACAGAGTAAGTCCATCCGCAGATACGCCTTTAGCTTCGACCGATAAGCTAACCCGAACGCTAGGGCAAAGGCTGCAGCGCCGAATAGGAAAAACCCTGCGGCCTCGCCCCAAACGTTCACCTGAAACAGCGGCGACGGGTCCGAGACGTAGATGGGGTGGCTGAAGTCTGTGCTGAAGTACACGGCTAAGAAGTTCTGCTGTGCAAAGCCACCGTACCAGACAGCCTGCGAAACAAGCACAGGCAGCAGAAAGATCAGCAGCTTATGGCTAAAGCGGATAGATGCACCCTGTTTCATGGCAAAGTAGACGAGCAGCAGCATCGGGACAAGGGCGAACACCGTAAACAGTTTGGTTAGCAGCGCAAAAGCGAACGCCATCCCCGCTGCCGCAGTCAGCTTATCTGAGTTGCGCTTAATCGCCATTACGCCTAAGACGAGTAATAGCAGGCTCCAGAAAAGGTACTGGTTGTCGATGAGGAAGATGCGTGACATGTAAACGTGCCAGGGCACCAAACCGAACAGTGCAGAAGCGACAAGTCCTGTTCGGCGGCCATACAGCAGTGCACCGAGCGCGTAGACTAAAGCGACAGCGGCGACTCCGAAAAGGGTAGTTAAAGCCACAGCGTTTGGGTATGAGGTGCTAAATAGCTGGAAGGCGGCTGCGGCGGTGTAGAAGCCGAGTGGGGGCTGATTGATCATGAGCCCTGTTGAGAGGGTTGGGAATCCTTGGGCGGCGGTGGAGGCTGCGGCTTCGTATTCGAGTTGTGCATCCCAGTTAGTGTAGGTGCCCATTGATGTGGCAATTAGGAAGCTGCCGACGAGGACGCCGATGATCGGGTAATGCGTTTTTATGAATTTTACCAGAGGCTGGATGTTCACGGTCTGCTTCCCAGACTTAGCATCGGTTGCTGCAAAATTTATAATTTGCTGGATTAATCACAAAGCAATTAAACTAAAGCAATCGATAACTCAACCGAGGACAGATAATGCAAGTAACAAAACGTTCACCAGTCATATTCGCCCTCGTAGTATGGGCAGTAATCAACATACTCCTGATGGCACTGCTAACCTTAAGCGGTGACGTCCAAGACCTAAATAACTACATCGAAATCGCGCTATGGACACTAAGCATTCCTGCGTTGCTTTCGGGCAAAAAGTGGGGTGCTGCCTTTGCAATCGTAGTACTAATCTATACTCTTAGCACAAGCGTCGGCATCTTAATCTACTACCAAGTCTGGCTAAACGCCATCCGACTGATCAATATCCTCGCTGCAGTCTACCTGTTCAAAGCGCTTTTTGATGGCAAATTCAAGTAGAAGCCACGCGACTCGCGCGTACACTTCCCATTCCTTTTATTAATCAAACATTTCTTTTGTCAAATAGGTGAAGAGTTTGAAGAGCACCGATGTTGCAGTCGCAGCCGTCCTAGCAGCACTCGCCATAGCAATCCCGCTGCTCTTCCAAGGAACACTCCAGATAGCAATACCATCCGTTGGGTTCTCGGCGACGCTGGCTTCCCACGTACCCATCATGCTCTCGATACTGTTCGGTCCAGCAGTAAGCGGCATCGTCGGCGCCGCGTCAGCACTCGGCTTCACAGTAACTTTGGGGCCACTGGTGGGAGCAAGAGCAGCTACACACATAATCTGGGGAGTCACTGCGGCTTACGCTATCAAGAAGGGCATGTCGTATCCGAAGGCGCTTTTCATTGTGGCTTTACCGCTTCATGCATTACTGGAGGGGGCAGTGGTTGCCGGCTTCGGTGTTCCGTGGCAGGCGGCCTTGATAACGGTTGCCGGAACCGCATTGCAGCATGTAATCGACTCGGTGATTGCAGTTGCGGTTGTAAAGGCGGCTGAGCCGCTGATTAAGACTCTGAGGAGCAAAAAGAAACCCGACAAAGCGGCATAACTGTCTGGAACCGCGTTAGCCCATGGAAAAAGCAGCCAAACGGGGCTCCCAGAAACAAAACTCTAATATTAACAGATGATATTTCACTACTTCAGATTAGGTGTGGGCCGGTCGTCTAGCTTGGTTAGGACGTTGGCTTTACGAGCCAAAGGTCGATGGTTCGAGTCCGTCTCGGCCCACCACTTTCTATTTATTCCACAAGTTTTTTTGGCAAGCTGCATAACAACCTAATCAGCACACAGCATACCGCTTCTCTGG
>Ga0123335_1007587_pt1 | contig 12042 bp, 8 predicted proteins | sample BiotimSIPDNA_2_FD_89707 | JGI IMG/M metagenome (GOLD analysis project Ga0123335, IMG submission 89707) | Anaerobic biogas reactor microbial communites from Washington, USA - Biogas_R2 time_0 SIP DNA | ecosystem: Engineered > Bioreactor > Anaerobic > Unclassified | place: Washington, USA... | reverse complement strand
CTAGAAATATAATTTTACCGGAGATCAAAGAGGTTGAAGACGTCACTGATGCTTTGTCAAAAACAGAAAGAGAAATAGAGTTAATCCGACTTGAATTAGCCGAAGTACCAGCTCGAGAAAAAGTTTTAATTCCCGAAAGAGAAAAAGTTTCTAAACAAAAAGACCAGTTAGAGCAAGAATATCAAAAAATAATTCAACGTTTAGAAGAATTAAAAAACGAACGCCAACAAGTAGAACAGGCTGAAACTCGTGCTACAACAAGCGAGAAAAGAAGAAAATTTGAAGAACAACGATGGCAAATTGCAAAACGTCAGAGAGAGACCGAGCAAGAAAAATGGAGCAAAAAAGACGAGTTAGCTGAACTTGGTGCGGCCTTGTCTCGATTAGAAGATCAATATCAGGAACTCCAAAAACGTCGTCAAGATTATGAAGAACGCCTGAAAAAACTGAGCCAACAAAAAGAAGAGTTTGACTTGAGAAAAGAAAAAATTAATCTTCGTCGAGAATTAGAAGAACTAGAGCCAGCCAAGGAAAAACCAATTGAACAGTTGAAGTCCTTAGAGAAACAAAGAGAACAAATTCGTTCTGAATTAAGAACTATTTTAGAAGAGGAGAAAAAGGTAGAAGAGAAAGAAGCTACCCTTCATCAAAAAATTGAAACTTGCACCAATGACCAAGAAAGAAAGAGATTGACTAAAGATCGTTGGTCGGTTGAGAAAGAGAGAGAGTCGGTTGAAAAAGAGCGCTGGCAAATTGAACAAAAAGCTTCGACTTTGAGAGATCAGCAGCGCCAAATCATTGAACCTTATCGAATCTTAGTTAGCCGCGAACAGCAGATTTACAAGAGACTTCGAGAAGTAGACATTTTACTCGCTTTCGGTCTCGAAGCCGGACGCCAAAAGATAGCTCAACGAGCTGAACAAGAACAAATTGTTATCGAAAGGAAAAAACGAGGAGTTTTAACCCGCACCCGTCAACAACAGATTGAAGCTGAGCGCCGGAAGCAGGAAGAGGAAACTCGTCGAAAGCAGGAAGAGGAAGAATTAAGAAAGAGAGAAGCTGCTCAAAGAGAAAAAGAACGCCAGCTTTTAATTGAAGAACAGCGCCTTCGAGCTGAGGCGGAAAAGAAAAGACAAGCTGAAATTCGAAAACAAGCCGCCGAAGCTCAACAAGCAGCCGAAGAACAGAAATTGGAAGCTGAGAAAAAAGCTGCCGAGGAGAAAAAACAGCAAGAAGAAGCTAAGCGTCAAGCCGCCGCTACTGCCCCCGAAAAGACTAAAGAGTCAGTTCCAGCAGTAGAAGTCCCGGCTGATGAAAAACCAGAACCCAAGGAGCCAGCTGATATCGCCACCGCTCGAGATACTTTCATTGAACAATTAATGGCTTCCGCCGCCGAAGAAGAGGAAGAGCGGGAGAAGTTTCTTCGGCGAGTCAGAGGCGAGGAGGAGATTCAGCCCGAAGATCGACTCGAAACAGAGTTAAAAGAAGGAGTTATTTTTCGACCTGTCCCTCAAAAACCCAATCGGGGACAAAAAATTGTCGCTCGACTTTTGATCATTCTTCTTTTAGTTGGCTTGGGTTTGCTAGCCTATCTTATCTTCAGCGGCCACCTTCTTTAATTAAATCAAAAAAGACGGCCTTCTGGCCGCTTTTTCTTTAAGTCCTTGTTAAAAACCGAGATAAGTTCCAACCGAATAACGAGCCAACGGATTAGTAGCTCCCCGAACGTCAAAGTGGAGATGACATCCGGTCGAACGACCAGTCGTTCCCATTAGACCAACCTGCTGCCCCTGGACAACGGTTTGTCCTGCTTTGACCGATATCTGAGAGAGGTGCCCGTAATAGGTAACAACGCCATTTGGATGAAGAATTTGCACACGGTTACCTCCAATATTGATGTAACCAGCTCTTTGAACGGTTCCTGCAGCTGACGCATAAATCGGCGTTCCACATTTATTAGCAATATCAATTGCATTATAATTATGAAGACCCTGGGTGATCCATCCAGCCGTCGGTCGAATGAAATAAGAAGAAGCAATCGTTGACCGAGTACTAATCCGCGGAGCCACTGGTTTCTGTCCGCCAGGAATGATTAAAAGGTCTCCGACGAATATTTCATTAGCATTCCCAATTTCATTAAAAGAAAGAATCTCTGGTTCAGGCACTTTATAATCTTGCGCAATCTGACTTAAAGTTTCATTTTTCCCTACTAGGTGCAAGGCCCCAGAAATAGGTAAAATGATCAAGCTGTCTCCTTCCCGCAATGCATTATTGCGGTTCAGATCATTGGCCCAGAGAATCGTATCTATAGAAATATTGAATTTTTCAGCTAATCCAGAAAGAGTGTCGCCGACTTGGACAATATAATTAAATGTTTGATTCTGGTAATCATAACCCCCTTCGACAAGCGTTCCCAGGGTTTGATTGGTCACTCCAGGTGCCGTATAAACCTGAAGACTGGAATCTTCGATCAAACTCAGATGAGAGAAAGCAAAGCTCTCCGAACGATCTAAAGCAGGTATAAACTCATTAGAAGAGCTTAATTCGTATTGATCAAATAATAGCTCGGATGGTGAATCCGGCCAAACAGCAGTTATTAGCAGTCCTATCGAAAGAGTTAGGAAGACTCCCATTACCCTTTTTGACAGATGCATGACGATGGTTAATTTACCGAAATTTAAACCTTATGTCAAATAGTTTATCCCCAATTAAATCCAATTTGGCTGATCAAACCAAATATTTACTAAGAAAATATAAACTACGAGCTAAAAAGAGCTTGGGGCAAAATTTTTTAATCAACTCCTCGGTCTTGGCAGAAATAGTTGAAGCTGCCGAGTTAAGAAAAAGCGATGTAATTCTCGAAGTAGGCTCCGGTCTCGGCACCTTAACTCGTGTTTTGGCAAATCAAGTACAAGAAGTTATCGCCCTTGAAAAAGATTCTCGGTTAGTTGAAGTTTTAACCGCGGAGCTCAGTGATTTTGCCAATGTCTCTCTCTTAAATGAAGACGCCCGTTCTTTTTTACTGAATAAAGAACGATCTTTTAATAAAGTTGTCGCTAATCTGCCTTTCTACCTGACTTCTCCCTTGATTAATCGCCTCATTAATCTTTCTCCACCGCTTGAGTTGATAGTTCTAATGGTTCAAAAAGAAGTTGCTGAAAGAATTTGCGCCCGGCCACCTAAAAGTAATCGTTTGGCTGTTCTTTGTCAGTTACAAGCCGAATGCCAGATTGTAAGCCGAATTCCGGCTAAAAGTTTTCATCCCACCCCCGCAGTCGATGCTGCTGTTTTAAGAATAAAATCTTTTGGTCCTTTGCCCGATCCATTCTTAGTGGAACTAGTTAATGCCGGTTTTAGTTCTCCCCGTAAAACATTGGCAAATAATTTCGCTACCCATTTTAATGTTAGCCGGAGTCAATTAGAACAATGCGGATTTAATGGCAAAATTAGAGCAGAAGCCTTGGCTCTAGAGGATTGGCGAAAGATAAAAAATTGTTTTCTAGACAATAAAAATGTTATAATCAGACCAAGATGAAAAGGAAAACCTTGAAAAGAATTTGCCTTATTTTAATCGCCGCCTTAACCGTTATTTTTATCGCCTCGGCGCTAATCCCGTCCCTTCTCGGCCAAAACACGGTGTCAGCAGACACTATCTATGACCAGATGCCACTTCAGGACGATAGCGTCCCCTGGTATGCCTTTATTCGGCAATTTGCTCAGAACTTATTTTTTGCCATTATCAGCTCTATTATTCTGGTTCTTAACTCCGTCTTCTTAGGCTTTTTAGCCTTAACTGAAATGCTTTTTAAGCTGGTGACAGACGCTAATTTCATTAGCATCTCATTTACTGGACCTGACAACCCTTTTGTCTATCCCAACTGGTTAATTATTCGAGATTTAGCTAATATTGGAATCGTTATTGGCGTTATTTACTCTGGTTTGCGAATGACCTTGGGAATGGGAAATTTTGACAGCAAAAGAACTCTTGTTCGATTAATCGGATTAGCTTTTTTAATAAATTTCACTCCAGCTTTACTGGGCTTAATTATTGATGGATCTCAAATCGCAACCAACTACTTTTTTCAGATGTCGGGAGGCACAACTTCAGCTGCCATGGGGGGCCAGGTTATAGATAGTTTTGGTAATATTTTAAACCCTGGAGAGAACCATCTGGTCTCCCTCATTCAGAATCTTTCTCTTGGATTTGTCGCTATTTTCTTAGGGTTTTTATATTTAATACTTTCTGCCACTTTTTTAATTCGATACGTAATTCTTTGGATATTAGTTATTATCTCTCCCGTCGCTTTTCTAGCTTATGCTTTTAAGGGCGGAGAAAAATACTGGCAAAAGTGGTGGTCGAACTTTATTAGTTGGACTTTTGTCGGAATTCCAATTGCTTTCTTTATCTTCTTAGCCGCTCAGTTCCAAAAAAGCGGTGGACCAATTTGGTCCGAATCTGCCAATAGGATAGGAGAACAATTAAGCGCTCCTGGAGTTACCCAAGGCAGCGAGGGTTCGATCTCGGTTCAAGCCTTTGAGCCCTTAATTCCAGCAATTTTAATTTACATTGGTTATATCGTCAGTCTCAGTTTGGCTCCATCCTTTACCAAAACCGTCAGCGGCTATGTCGGAAAAGGATACAAGAGCGCTGGCCGATGGGCGACCAAAGAAGCTCGATACCGTTCAGCTCAAGTTAAAGATCGAGCTGTCCAAAAAGCCCGCTCAGATAGTCTCTACGATACAGCTGGGCGACTGAAAATTTCCACCGATGGCTGGAACGATCCTAAAAAGAGTCATGCTGTTCGAGCTCAAGTAGCTAAATCAATTATCGAGAAAGATGAGGCTGATAACAAAGCTAAAGCTCAAGCCTCTCGTTACCTAAGCACCGAAAAGCAGATAAGTGAGAGACAGTTTGAACACTCTCAATTTGGTCAAAAAATACAGAAATCTGACATAACCGAATTAGAAACGATGCTTTACGAACCGACTCCCCGATTTGCCCCCAAGGTTGGCGGAATGGCTCCAGCCAGAAGACGCGCAATGATCATTCAGCAAATGATGAACAAGGATGAAAATAAAGCTCGTAAAATATTAAAGAACTTTTCACCCAACGAACAAGAGAATGAACAAATGATAGCCGTATTTGCCGACATGGGATCAAACTATGAAAATGCAGCCAAACAATATATTCTCTCTCAGGTTGGCCGCCATGGTCAGAGTATTAAAGATCGAGAGGCAAGTCTTGGTTTTCCAAGAGGATTTTTAGAAAAAGTAATTAAACAAGCCAGCGAAAAAGATGCTGAATTAATTGCCCACATCTATCAGCAAGCTAGTAACGCCAAAGATAAAGAGAATCAAGAAATTATCTTAAATAATTTAATTGAGGCCCATCCAAAAACCATTTTAGCTGTCTTAAGAAGACTCAAAATAGAAGAGAAGCGTCCAATGGCCCAAAAGATGATGAAAGCGGCTGAAATATTGGGAATGCAAAAAGAGTTCTCTACCACTCGGAAAATATTAGAACATCAATGGTATATTGAGGAATACTCTAGAGAAGAAGAAGTTTTAGTACAAAAAGAGAAAGAAGAGCGTCTCAGAAAACAAAAAGAGGTAGAAGATCAACATAATATAGATTGGTACTTCGAGAATCCAGCAGATAAGAATAATCGTTTAAGTTCTACCCCCTCGAGCGGAGGTGGCGGAGGTGAAAAAAGAGAGACTAAAAATCCGTCTCCGCTTAGGACAAGACAAGGTGGCTCCGGTAAGACCACAACTAAGCCCTCTCAAGATCCTTCTACGACGACGAGCAAAGAAGAACAAAAAAAGAAATCCCAGGAAGAAGCCCAGGAGGTTCAAGATTTAATCCAAGAAATGACTGAAATAACACAAGAAATAGAAAAAATCGACGATGAAACAGAAAAAAGAGATTTATTTGTTAAAAAACTTTGGCCTGAATTTAAACATTTAAGCCAAGCCGACCGAGAGAAAGTTATGGCCGAAATTGGTTCGGCTGAATGGACTAAAAATGAAATTGACAAATCTGAATGGCAAGAACTTAAAAATGATTTAATCGAGCAAGCATCTGAAATTAAAGAACTGTCTGGTCAGCCTGAGCGAAAAGCAATGTTAGACACACTAACTCAAGATTTTTGGAGGCGTTATTCAAGATTAGATAAAGAGAAACAAGAGCAGGTCAGAAATGAAATTAGAAAAAATCTTCATGGATAAATTAAGTCGTCGAAACAATTTAAGCCACGTTGAACTAATGCGGGCAATTAATAATTTACCTGATCGACTTGGTGATGCTTATCATTCAATCGAAATGATTGACGTTATTGATCATATTGCTCGACGCTACAAGCTAAATTCAGAAGAAAGGTGGGAATTGGCTGGATTGGTTTATGATGTAATTCTGGGATTACTCTCTCCGATTGAGATAAAACATGAATTAAAAAGAAGAATTGAATTTAATGAAGAACAACTAGGTTTTGTCCAAGGAGAGTTGGATGCCTTTATCTTTAATCATATTCGAGCTGATTTAAATGCATTCTATGGTTTAGAAAAGGAACCAGAGGTAAATAAAGCTCGGCCCGGATCATCCTCTAATCAAAACAAAATTAACGACCCCTATCGAGAACCAGTTGAATAAACATGCAATATCCTGTTCCCCAATTTATTGAAAGGGAGACCAGAATTGTCGGACCACTTAGCTTAAAACAGGCTCTTTTCCTCGGAGTAGCCGCTGGTCTTTGTCTTTTGTTCTGGGCTATCTTACCAACCGCCGCAGCAATTGTTATGATTTTATTAGTGGCTATTCTAGCCGTTGGTTTAGCTTTTTGGAAACCAGGTGGTCGTCCTTTATCTGATGTCATTGTTTCGGCTATCAAACATCTGGTTTCAACTCGCCAATATCTTTGGAGAAAATCGGAGACTCCTCAGGATTTTCCGATAATCAGTAGCCAGCCTTATAAAAAAGAAGAAGTTAAAACCCATGAAGATGATCAGGCTTTGATGGAACTCTCGCCTCGAAGTCGCTTAGAAAAATTAAAAAGTCGTATTGAGACCAGTTAATAATTATGCAAGGAGCCAGTCAACAATTTCTACCAGTTGCTGAAATTAAAGAAGGTGTAATTCTTTTAAAAAACGGTGGACTCCGGGGGGTTTTGATGGTTTCGTCGATTAATTTTGCCCTTAAATCATCTGACGAACAACAAGCTATTATTTATCAGTTTCAGAATTTTTTGAATTCGCTCGATTTTACAGCTCAAATATTGGTTCAATCTCGGCGAGTTAATATGACTGGCTATCTAGAAAAACTAAAAAAGATTGAAGCTCGTCAAACCAACGACTTGATTAAAGCTCAAACTTCTGACTATCGACGATTTATTAATGATATCCTGGAGAGAGGTGATATTATGAGCAAGAGTTTTTACGTGGTTGTCCCCTACACCTTGGCCGAAGTACAGGGAACTGTTTCTGCTGCTCGAGAGATTTTAAAGCGTCGAGATCGATCCGCTTCGGCTATCTCAGCTGATTCTTTTAAGAGAGCCCGATCTCAGCTACTACAACGAATGGAATTCGTGGCTATTGGACTACGGCGTTGCGAGCTTGAAGCTGTTCCGCTAACCTCACCAGAACTAATTGAAATGCTCTGGGCGTTACATCATCCTGACTCAGCTGAACAGGGATACTATCCGTCGATAATGCCAGAAATTATTGAATGATTATGTTAGATAAACTAAAAGAAGTTTTCAATAAAAAGAGTGATTCAAGTCAACCCAGCCGGGGTGGACATGCAGTTACTTTACATGATTTAATCGCTCCGCCATCAATCCAAATAAATCAAAACAGTATTGACCTCCGCGGGCGACTAACTCGAAGTCTTTTTGTCTTTTCTTATCCTCGTTATTTGTCAGTTGGCTGGCTGGCTCCTATTATTAATATGAGCCGCCCCATTACCATTTCTTTCTTTTTCCATCCGATCGAGACAACGCCTGTTTTAAAAAAATTACGTAAAAAGACTACCGAGATCCAGGCTGAATTAATGGACCGGGAAGAAAAAGGTCTGGTCCGTGATCCCGAATTAGAAACAGCTTTTCAAGATATTGAAGATTTGAGAGATAAACTCCGAACCGCCCAAGAAAAGATGTTCCAAGTTGGTATTTATTTCGCTATTTCTGGTAATGACGAAAAGGAATTACGTGATATCGAGGTTGAGATTAGATCCATTCTGGAGTCGCGTTTAGTCTACATCAAACCAGCCTCTTTCCAACAGAAAGAAGGATTTTACACCTGCGCCCCTTATGGAATGGATGAATTGATGGTTCACACTCCAATGAATACTTCTCCTCTTTCAAGCGTCTTTCCCTTTGTTTCATTTGACTTGAGTTCGAATGAGGGAATCCTTTATGGTATTAACAAACACAACAATTCTTTAGTTCTTTTTGATCGATTCTCCCTAGAAAACGCCAATATGGTTATCTTCGGTAAATCAGGTGGAGGGAAGAGTTATGCCGCTAAATTAGAAGTTTTGCGATTAATGATGGAAGGAGTTGATGTTTTGATTCTTGATCCGGAAAATGAATATGAATTTCTTAGTGAAGCAGCTGATGGCACCTTCATTAAAATATCCCTTAATTCGCCTAACTACTTAAATCCTTTCGATTTGCCGAAAGTAGGAGTTGATGAAAAACCTGAAGATGCTTTGCGGCGAAATACTGTAGAGTTAGTTGGCCTTTTTCGAATTATGTTAGGTGGATTATCGCCAGAAGAAGACGCTATTATTGATCAGGCGATCGTTGAAACTTACGCAGCCAAAGACATTACTCCCGATTCTGATTTCAGCCGAGTTAAACCACCACTGATGAGCGATTTTCAGGCTATTTTAGAAAGTATGGAGGGAGCCGAATCACTCAGCCAACGTACTCGCAAATTCACTCGCGGAAGTTACGCTAATTTTTTCAATAATTACACCAACACTGACATTGACCGACATTTAGTCGTTTTTGGCATTCGTGATATGGAGGAAGAGTTGAGACCAATGGCCATGTATATTATTCTTCATCATATCTGGAATGAAATCCGAGGTGAAATGAAAAAGAGAGTGGTTATGATTGATGAGGCCTGGGTGGTTATGCAATCACCAGATGGCGCTTCTTTTCTTTTTGGCATGGCTAAAAGAGCTCGAAAATATTGGTTGGGCTTAACAACAATTACTCAAGATGTCAATGATTTTCTAAATTCTCCCTACGGAGTCCCTATTTTGAACAACTCATCTCTGCAGTTGTTAATGAAGCAATCCTCGGCCTCTATTGATATTCTAGTAAAAACTTTTGCTCTAACTCTAGGTGAAAAAAATCTAGTCCTTTCAAGTAATGTTGGTGAAGGCCTCTTTTTTGCTGGCTCGAAGAGAGTTGCTGTCCAAGTAGTCGCCTCTTATACTGAAGATCAAATTATCACTAGTAATCCGGAAGAGGTCATCAAAATTAAGGAAGCACAACGCGCCCGCAAGAGAGATGAGTTTATCCGCGGGCGAAGATAGAATGAGTTCTGATACAGAAATGGATATTATTCGTCCTGATGTTTTGGTAATGTACGGCATTGCCCTCATTTTGGATATGGCTGGCATTATTCTCTTTTTTCTTGGTCTTACCATTTTATTAGCTCCGATAGCTATTGTTCTACAATGGATTGTTGCCCTAATAGGGAACGTTCTTTTTAGTGTTTGGATCCTTTTTCTTCGTCCTGGTCAGGCCGGTTCAGTCAGACAGAGTTCTGCTCCTAGTATTAAATCTCAGACTCAAAGAATATCGGCTAAAAAAGGATCTAGCCAAAAAGCTGATGGCACCCCGCCACCTTCTTCGGCTTCATCCACCCCTTCTGCCAAAGGATCTAGCCAAAAAGCTGATGGCACCCCGCCACCTTCTTCGACTTCATCCACCCCTTCTGCCAAAGGATCTATGTCGACGAGTCTAGCAACTCTTCCTGCCAAGAATGGCTCTACATCAATAAAAAAATGGTTTAAACAAGTTCTCCTTATTTGGCTAATAGAATCAATTCCATTGATTGGTGCAATATCTTGCACTTGGATTGTGGCTGTTTATCTTGAACAAAAAAAGGGTTAATAATGGTCAATTCTCTCAAAAAAACAACTCTTGTCTTGACTGGTATCCTATTGATTGTTCCTAGTTTGGTTTGGGCTGACTCGGGCGAAGATTTATCAGAAATGATTTCAACTGTTTTTAACTTTTCCATCGGTTTAGTGGGCATTGTTTGCTTTGTCATTTTGATTATGGGTGGCCTTGGCTATTTGACAGCTGGCGGATCACCGATAGTCATGGCCCGCGCCCGTAAAAGAATTATCAGTGGATTATCTGGAATTGCCTTGATTCTGTCTTCACAACTTATTTTAACAACCATTAATCCTGATCTGGCCAAAAGCATCTTTAGATTGCCCACCATTGATCCTATTAAGTGGCAACCGAGTGATCGGCCAGAACTTCCCGGTACGACTCACATTTATCAAGAAATACCTTTTGGAACTATTTTAGAAACTAAAATATTAGCTAAAAATATTGGTTGTGAAGAAATTGATTGCTATACCCAAAAGCCTTTTACCAATCAAGAACTCGTACAGATCGCTTCCCTAATGGAAAAAGCAGCTCCAGAGGCTTGGCCAGATGCTACTACTGAAGATGCTAAAATTGCTTATCTTTGTTATGACTTTGATGATGATGGAAATTTTGTCGAGCTCGAAGGCAAAATTGAATCAATGGTCAATAATGATCGTCTCGATTGTATAGAAAGAATAGTTAAGGCTATTAAAGCCAAAAGTAAGACTTTAAATGAAAGAGTCCAAGAACTAAAACAGTTAACTGTCTCTGGATGTCAATGCAATTACTGTTCTTGTGGAGCGTGCCTCGAATGCCCGGAACCAGGAGTCGACTGTGACGATAGCCCTGATTGCGATTGCGATCCAGACGCACCTCCCTGTGAGCCTGAAGAACCCTGTGACCCAAATGACCCGGATTGTGAGCCTGAAGAACCCTGTGACCCAAATGACCCGGATTGTGAGCCTGAAGAACCCTGTGACCCAAACGCACCCCCTTGTCTTCCTTGCTGCGAACCCTGTGACCCTTGCGAAACTTGTGCTTGTGGAGAACCTTGTACGGGAACAAGAGAAGTTGTCTGCCCTTCCGTCGCTAAAATTGATGAAATTCGAGGCGATCTTTGGATGGCTCAAATTGTGGAAGGTTACGACTTATTGGAAGAAAGTGAAATTGTTAAAGTTCCTGTAGAAAATTTTCAAGAGATGACTTTAGTGAATCAAATTCGCTATCTTTCTAGTCGTTTTTTACCGCCACATATTGCGAGCCTCAAGGTAGATCTAAAATACCTTGAAAAAGCAAGCAAAATGTATAAAGAACAGTGTGGCTATGGAACTCAATTATCTCAAGCAACTTTGATGCAAATCATTGAAGAAAAAGGGTTCAACTCTTTGATCGACATCGAGATTAATCCATTCTGTCTGAATGGAAACCCCGCCCACTGGGGAGAAACATGTTCCAAAGACGAGCAAGCTTCAATTGACCGCTGGTGCCAAGAATTTAATTGCACTGACTGTGATGAAGAAGGAGGGAGTAAACTTCTCTGTAACCAATGTGATCTTGATCGACTCGAGAAAGGAACTGAAGTTATTTATCAAGTCGGTGAAGAAAAAAAATCTACTTATAAATGTTCTGAATATCGAGTCAACCAACAAGATGGTTTAGAAGATCGAGAAATAGATGATGAACTGGGAATTCTTTGCCGGGTTCAGTCTGATGGAGAAATTTGTGAATCTTTGACCGGAAATCCTTTTACCTTTTACTGTCCTCAAGAATTTTCTTCCGCCCCCTCGACCACCGAAGAACAGACAATGGTTAGTGAATTCACAATTAGTCAATCATACCAAAATGGTTATCAACAAGGATATCTTGAAATTGGCCAGCTTGTCGATAATGCTCAAGCTTATATAGAGCAAATAGTTAGACCAATGGAGTT
>Ga0123335_1007585_pt1 | contig 12044 bp, 7 predicted proteins | sample BiotimSIPDNA_2_FD_89707 | JGI IMG/M metagenome (GOLD analysis project Ga0123335, IMG submission 89707) | Anaerobic biogas reactor microbial communites from Washington, USA - Biogas_R2 time_0 SIP DNA | ecosystem: Engineered > Bioreactor > Anaerobic > Unclassified | place: Washington, USA... | reverse complement strand
GATGGTTTTGGCTTGTTAACGTAATCAACTTTCAAACGAAAAACCTGTAGAAAAGTATTTTTGGATCGTCAGATCCAATTTTATAAAAGAATCGTACGTTTTAGGTATGATTATAATATTAATATTTCCAGATACAAAATTCTTAAAATCCGTTATAAACAATCGGTTATAGTAACAGTCACAGAAATTAAACGTGAACTGAATCAAACAAACAACAGATATAATCTTATCCTTTGATTTTCTCCGGAAAAAACTGAATACACATTTACAGGAAAAAAGAAACCGAAAGCAGATAATCTTGATCGCAATACAGTTGGGGAAACAGAAGAATATGCCATAGTCACCAACATTACCGATACCTCGCGCAGGAGAATCAAATCTTATTGCGTGAAAGATGTTGAAAAATTTGACGGAAGAATAAAAGAGATTACCATTGCTGAACCAGGGCAGGGTGATTCCTTCTCAATAACCCACAGTGAATGGACTTCTGAATCATTACATGGAATTGTTACATCCGTATCAGAAGTAGATGACATTGTCTATCTGGAGGAAAATTACCTGGTATATTCCGATGATCCCGATATCACGGTATTACCTCCTCAAACCAGTTACAATGATCCCGATATCACGGTATTGCCTCCTCAAGTCCGATACCTGTTAAATACCAATCCATCCTCAACGGAAGTACATGATTTATATAATATGAAACCCCAGTGTAATATCGATGATATGCTCGAGCAGCACAAAAGATATATCGTGGATTTAAAGGTAATTCAAAAAGAACTAACAACAGGTGAATATGATTATTGTGCCTATTGCTTCGGTAAAAACAGATCAAGGAGATAGTTAAGAAATATGCCCATACCACTTCCGGTTCTTGATGATCTTTCGTTTAGCCAGTTGATGGATGAAGCTCGCACGCTTATTATCCGTTATGCGCCACAATGGACAGATCATAATATTTCAGATCCTGGTATCATGCTTCTGGAACTGTTTGCCTGGTTGAGCGAAACATTCATGTTCCGGGCCGACCAGATTACCGATAAGCATATCGAAGCATTTCTGCATTTTATTAGCCATGACGAAGCCCGGATAGAAAATGTCAGAAATGCAGTCATCAATGCAGCATTATCTGTTAAAAACCGGCGGAGGGCGATTACAGCGGATGACTGTGAGTATCTTGCAATGAAGCAGATGAATGCGATCCGGCCCGGTCTTGGCGGGCGAGCTGCGGTGGTTGTTAATCGTAATCTGGATTTGGAGGAAAGCGGTGAAACAGAAAAAATCGGTCATACATCGGTGATAATATTCCCGAATGATTCTATTACCATAGAGATTTATGAAAAGATCAAAAGATATGTTGAATCCGGACACACAAGTGGCTGGAGTAATGGTGAAGAAATTATAGCAAGGAATATCGATGATCTGAGGGGATCCAGAACAGCAGCTCTCTTGGCCTTTATCGATAGTAATGATAATCATTTGTATCCTGCCGGCATTCGTTTCATTATGGAGACTCTTAAAGAAGGTCTTATCAATACATTCGAAAAATATCTGCGCGATGGAATCAAAGACGGAATAGATTACCGTCTCGCGCATCTGACAGACCAATATCTGGAAGATTTGATAGATAAAATCCGCAAGTTTCTAAACGATAAAAAATCAGAGAAATTGCCGCAAACAATTCTGTCGTACATAGAATACTGCAAAGAGTGCATAAAAAAAAGGTATATAAAACTTCTGTGCGAAAAGTCTTCCGGAAGAAAGATTTACGATGACAATGCGGAGAGAATACGGGAAGAGATAAGAAAGAATATCCAAAAATTTCTGGATACAGGCGATAGTTCATGGACAACGGATACAAATCTTATTGAAGAGCTTAGTAACGATCTTACCTCGATTAGCGAAAACATTGCTGATAATCTTTTGCACAAGGAAGGTGTGATTTACAATGAGCGACTGATATTGGAAATAGAGAAATTTCGCACTGCTGCTTTGGATGCGGTACGGTCGTATGTTCGCTATAATACAGTAAATTCCGAATTTGAATCGCTCATCAGAGCTTTTATAGAGTATAAAGAGAGGTTGAAGCAAACAATAAAAGCAGTATTATTCCCTGGTACTGTGGTGGAATATCCGGTTGGTCTCCCAGATGATCTGGTGAGATGGCTTAAAGAGACAGCCAGGGATATTATTGACGAGCTGCTATCATATGTCATAGATGCCATCGAAGATGAAGTGCAGAGAGCATTCGAAGAGTCGCGATTATTAACCCATCGGATTCATGTTGTTCAACCAGTTAAATATCCGGTTGGAATCCGTATAACAGTGGAAATACAAAAAACTGCGATTTGGACCGATGTTCGTGAATCTATTTTCCGTCAGATAAAGGAATTTCTCGATCCTGTAAGCGGCGGACCTTCAAAAAAAGGTTGGCCCATAGCGCGATCTCTGTACAATTCTGAACTGTGCCAGGTAGTTGAAAGTGTTCCTGGAGTGGATCACACAGTTTCCATCTCAATGCATCCTTTTAATGAAAATGATCCTGAGCAGATAAAGAAGATAATAAAATTGATAGAGCAGGCAGAGGGAAATGACAGTCAGGCGGATTTACTCATAGATACCCATTTCGGATCGGATAGCTTTGTAGTTCCATTGTTAACGAAAAGGTATTTCGTACCGCTTATAAATATCCGGGAGCAAAGATCATGGATTTGAACTCGTTTTCAAAAAAGCAAAGTGATACCCCAAAGGTACAGTTCATCCCGGAACCGATATCCAGAAATGATAATGTTTTTGGGATTCCACATTTTTTCTGGGAATTGTTTCAGCTTTTTGGAACTGAAGATAATCTTCAATCAGGTGACCGTAAATCCTTTCATGAAACAGTTGAAAAATATTTACAGTCGAGGAAAGATGATGCTTCTGAATTCGCCAAATACCTTCCTGAGATCTTTCAATTCGATCCTCCCGGAAAGACCTCAACCGACCCGTTAAAATTTCAACCTGTGCAGAATCGTTACGATCCGGTTAAGCATAAGAGCCTGGTTGCACACATGCTCAAGCCTTTTGAAAAAATCGCATACGGAAGGCTTGACCCGGTTAAAGCAGACACATGGGGCATAAAGGAGATCCTCAATAGATTGCACCTTTATTTTGATGTCGATTCAGCTCCCGAGAGTTTTCTTCCCTGGCTTGCCGGATGGGCTGCGTTCGAATGGGTTGAAGATCCGGGGTGGGAAAAGGAAGTTGCCATGTGCTGTCCGGAAACTGAAGTTTTCAGACGCTGGCTTCCGGTAGATTTGTTTTATTCGGTAATAAAAAAGGATGCCTTTATCGGAGAGTACCTGCATTTGCTGTTTGATCCTATGTTCCATGATTTCGGAGCTATGCCGGATGAAGTCTTTAATGGTGTTGCACGCTGGACTGCAAGGAGTGTGGCAATTGAGTGGGGAGAAGAGTGGAACACGGATTACGAAAACTGGGATGAGGAGAATATAAACAGATTCCGATCATTGTGTAAAAAAATACTATACAAAATATATAAACGATTCAATGAATTTTTTTCCGAACCGGAAGATAAAAGGGGTAAAGCTCTTCTGTGGTTCTCCCGTGCTTTTTTTGCCCCATATGAACAATTTATAATACGGATGAATGAAAATGATGAGATAGACAATACGATTCATGACTTGTTTGACCGGCTTTGCAATGAAGATGAAAAAAATGATTCAGCAGCTTCACCTTCTATTGTCAATAGTATAAAGCAATATACTGCAATCGAACTCTCGAAACAGTGGACTGGATTCTGGCCCCGGCCAGGGGATAATTGGGATGAAAATATTAAAAAAGAATTCCAGGTGCTATGTAAAAAAATATTAAACCAGCTTGCAGAAAAATGTAATTCCTGGTTTCAATCACCAGGTCGACGTACGGGATGTCTGACCTGGTGGCTGCGTCTATTTACTTATACCATAGATCCCTTGTACAAGGGAAGAATCGAAATTCCTGAAATGGACCTGATAGATGCCTATTACAATGCATTTGAACGTGTATTTACTTTTGATCCTATGTGTCAGTTACGGCGATTACTTTCCAACGTGTTGCCGGATTATGAAAGAAGAGGCACAAGAGAGGGGTTTGAAGAACTGTTAACCGTCTATCTGGGAGAAGACTGGGCTGGACTTGCCATAAATGAACTCCTCAACCCTTTTCAGATCGGTTGTGATTACAAAGGAAGAAAACTGGCTGGCAATCATTCCGGTGAAGATTCCGAAAATGTGTTTGATTTTTCAAAACCGGAATTCAAACGCATAATTGGTGCACATTTGACATTGCGCGATTTTGTGGCCATGGGAAACCGGGGCTTGCTCCGATCTGTTGTCGGATGTAGCACTGTTATCAATGAAGGCATACCCTATTTCTTCAGGGTGCACATAGAAACGGCATGCCCGCACAAGCCGGTATTGGTAAGGCGCAAGAAGAAGTTTTTTCAGGATGTAATACAACTGGAAAAACCCGCACACACTGACAATTCATTGTCCGTTAAAGTTCCGTCAATGTGTGTGGGGCGACATTCTACTATAGATAAAGATACTCTTATAGGCGGATTGACTTTATAAAAATGATAACGAAACAGAAAATTATTTCCTTTTTCAGGAGGAACGATGGGTAACAATACAGAAAAACAAAAAATCGGAGCTGAAGAACAGGTGAATAATAGTGTGCAGAAGAAAAAAGGCATGAAGCGCATGCGTTTTTTCGATGGATTATTCCTTACCGAGAATGAATTTAACCTCGAGCAGCAATATCTGGTGGAAACCAACCGTCTTCACCACAGGGCATTTCACGGATGGGGAATTGTTTCAGGACTGGAAGTAAGTGTAGGGGAGGGATCAGGAACAGTTAATATTTCAGCAGGAGAGGCTGTTGCCTGTAACCATATTAACGATATTGATAATGATGGAACAAACAAGATATCAGGTGCATTTATTGTACTGGACAGTGATGAAAGTATTTCGATCAGTGAATTTCTGCATGCTCTTTCAGACTCCGGAGAGGGTAATGTAAAGCTGGTAGTAATGGGAATGGAAGAGAGTGCGGTTGATAAAAATTACGATATAGCAGGGGAGGAACCGATTCACATTATTGAAGAGCCGAAATTCAGTCTAAAAACGATTGATGAGGTAAACTGGGAGAAAGACATTGTTCTGGCGGTTCTGGAATTTACAGAGGGAGTTATAAACGTTAAAAACGAAATCGAAATTGATGGAAAAACAAGGAAAGTTCGCAGGTATGCAGGTTTTTACGGAAAAATCGTGCAAACAGACCGTCTGGTACTCTCTCATCCCAACGAAAATAACACTAAAGAGCCTTTTGCAGAAATGCGCGGAACTCCCTTACCTGAAGGTGAAAACGGAATCATAATTGAGTCTGTCCTTACAGAGCATGATGGTGACATGAAGATCGAAGGGAACACGGGAATTAACGGAGAATTAAAGGTACATGGAGATTGCCAGATTAATAATAATCTAGAAGTTACAAATATAACCACACTGAATGGTAATACATATATTGGCAAAGATGATCCGGATTGTGAAACAAGAATATATGGTAATTTATACATTGGTATAGAAGATGGAAATGAGAAAAAAATAATTTGATCGTTAATGGAAATTGTACTATAAAAGGCAATCTTAATGTTCTACGCACTCCTACCGAAATAAAATCTTCTGAGGTAGTCATCGATGATAACATTATAACTTTGAATAAATACAGACCTCAACCGACACCGGTAGAAATAAACGGTGGTATTGAAGTATTTCGTGGTGGCACTGAACCAAACGCTCAGCTTATCTGGGATGAAGTTGCCGACAAGTGGAAAATAGGCCTTGAAGGCTCACTTCAGAACCTTGGATACGGGCCTGACTGGGATGATCTTGTAAACGGTGATTTTGCGGATCATCTTCATTTGCATAATGTATTGTTTGCAGAAAACAGTGTTCCTAGAGTTCTTCCTACTCTAAAAATTGACAATGAAGGCAATATCGGTATCGGACTTCCGCAAAAAGATGAAAAACCGGAATCAGTTATCCATCTGTACAAATCAAAGGATCCGGCCATAACTATTCAATCCCAGGATGCGGTAAATGATGTTGCCGGTAGAATTCGAATACGGGAAGGCAAAGAACTTGGTGTCGATCTTCTTTACGATGCTCACAGTAAAGAGAATAAATTTGTCATAAAGATGGTACAAAAGAACGAAACTGAAGGTTTTACAAGCCTGGTTGTGGAGAACGATACCGAAAGACGGGGATATGTAGGAATCGGTACTCCGAAAGCAACGGAGCGGCTGCATGTCTCAAAAGGTAACCTGCTGATAGAGGATGGCAATCTTGAAGTTAATGGAACTTCGATTTTTAACGGAAAAATTACAATAGGCAAAAAAATTAAACCGCTAGTTATAACTAACAGGGATAAACAAATAACAATACCTGACTTAAATAAATGGGTCCTTGATGTGACAGGCAGAAGTCTTCTGAATGGAGGAGTTGATATCAAAGGAGACCTGAATGTAGGCCCAGATAATCTTGTCGTTCTGAACGAGGGTGAAACACCGGTAGTAAAAATAGGTGGAGATTGTAATATAGAAGGTGATTTAATTGTTCATGGAAGAAGTGCTTTTGAGACAGCAGTTCTTCAGCTTAATAAATTTGAAGATCCAAATACTACCTGGAATTATGCAGGAATAGAGATTTTTCGCGGTTTGGAATCATCATCCCCAAAAATATTATGGAGCGAGACCGATAAGAAGTGGCTTATTGGTGTAAATGAAACAAATGACACTACTGGACTTGCAGAGATTATATCTGATTCAAATGCACATTGGGATACCCTTACCAGAAGGAAAAATGCGGATCATCTGCATACTCACAACATAAAAGGGAAATGGGAAGAAGTAGAAAATGGAATCTGCCATGTAGAAGGAAATGTCGGTATTGGAAACAAAGAACCAAAGGCAAAACTCGATGTAGTCGGTACTGCCAGATTCGGCGGTGGTACGAGTTTTAACAGAATAGAAGCCGGACGAGTTAATGTCGCTATTAAAAAAGAAATTGGCGATGTTTCATTGACAATACCCGCAGAAGGTGATCCGGTAATTGTGGCTACACCGGAAGTCACTAAAGACGACATGGAGAAGGATTGGGATTGTAATGTTAAATTCAGTGTGGTAAAAAATAGCGATAGTTCAAGGCATGTACAGTTTAGAATACGTTGCCATGGCATGACGGAGGGGGTAATAATACTCCATTATAGTATGATGTTCGTTGGTGAATAGACGTGAGAAAAAAGGTTTGAAAAGATAAGTTATGAGAGCTGGCTATATTTTCATGACAGCTTGAAAAAATGATATCAGGAAATTGAATATCTGACAGATGAACATCGATTATAAACAGAAAAGGTATAATTATGAAAGACGAATTATTGAAAAAACTGGAGAGTTTAAAGGAAGAGTATCAGGCTGGAGTGCGAATGTTAAATGAATTACAGACAAGAGAGCAGAATCTCAGGCAGACCTTGCTTCAGATTTCAGGTGCAATTCAGGTACTTGAGGAATTGTTGGGAGAGTCTAAAAATGTCGAACAGGAGATAAATGAACTTACTGATGTAAAGAGTTAAAAGTGCTGTAAAATGTTCTGATTCAATAGTGAGGCCAAATTTGGGATCACAAAAAGCTGTCCAACAGAAATCAACGGATACCATAATACGTAATTCGGTCACACGTGATTCCTCACGAGTAATCCAGAGATCATTTTCTCATATTCAGCAAATCTATCGGCTTCAGCGTGCATTAGGTAATCGGGCATTAACAACCCTGATTAATAAAAGAGGTGATCTGTCCAATAACGGTACACACCGTTTTCCTTTAACTACTTCTAATTTAGGACTTATTTCGATTTCTTGTTTCCTTGAAAATAAGAATAATACTATTCAGGAAGAGCTGCAACGAATGCCTGAAGAAGAGGAAACGTCAGTACAGGGAATGGTTCAACGTAAACAGGAAGATGAAGAAGAACCTGTCAGGACATCGTTGCAGCGGAAGATGACAGATAAGGACGAAAAACTTCAGACAGCGATTCAGTGTTCAAAAAAAGAAGATGAGGAGAAACCGGTACAAGGAAAACTTCAGTGCGAACAGGAAGAGGGAGAAGAATCTGTTCAGACCTCATTGCAGAGAGAGATGAAAGACAAGGAGGAAGAACTCCAGACTGCAGTTCAACGAACGGAAAAGGAAGAAGATGAAAAGCCAGTACAGGGAAAGCTTCAATGTCAAAAAGGAGAGGACGAGGAAACAGTCCAAACCTCATTGCAGAGAGAGGTGAAGGATAAGGAGGAAGAGCTCCAGACAGCGAAGGAAAGTTCAGAAAAAGAAGATGAAGATAAACCGATACAGAGGAAATTGCACTGTAAGACTGATGAGGAGGAACCGGTTCAGGGCAAGCTTCAATTGAAGTCCTCGGAGGATACTGCAATTCAGGCAAAGCTTACAGTTGGTAAACCTGACGATATCTACGAGAAGGAGGCTGATAGAGTAGCGGACAGGGTTATGACAATGCCTGCTGAACAGACGGTCTCTTTGCAATCTGAAAAAGAGGAGGAGAAGGTAAAACGTTCCTCTTTAAGCCAAACCTTGACACCATTTGTACAACGAGAGCAGAAGCCGGATGACAAAGTACAGGCATCATTTATTACGATACAAAGAAAAAGCAGGTCCCAGCCCAAAAGTCTGGATGATAAAACTTCTTCAATGATCAGAAATTCACTGGGACAAGGGAGTCCCTTGCCTCGTGAAACTGCAGATTTCATGGAATCCCGGTTCGGTGCGGATTTCAGTTCGGTTAAAATACATACAGATTCTCAGGCAGCGACAATAAGTAAACAGATCAATGCACGGGCATTTACTCTGGGAAATAATATTTATTTTGGCGAGGGGCAGTATAATTCTCAAACGCATGAGGGGAAAAGACTGCTTGCTCATGAATTGACACACACTATTCAGCAGGGGACATCTCCTGTCCGTAAGGCTTTTCCGGTACTCAGGACAGCTCCGGTAATTCAGCGTTGGTCACTTAAGGGATTAATCAACAGGGCTACCGGATATATTCCCGGATTTTCACTTCTGTGTCTTATATTGGGAAGAAACCCCGTAACCGATGAAAAAGTGGAGCGGACTCCGGAAAGTATAGTAAAGGCTATTCTGGAGCTTATCCCGGTAGTCGGCAAAACCCTTTACAATAAACTTCAAGAGACCGGCGCTATTCAGAAAACGGGAGCCTGGCTTTCCTCCGAGATAAGTAAATTAGGTATAACATGGGAAGGCATAAAAAGCCTGTTCAAGAGTGCGTGGGATCGCATGGGCCTTTTACTTGGCATTGATGGTAATTTGAAAATTCTAAAAGAGACTTTTGGTCCGGTTATTGGACGAATAGTTTCATTTGCTGGTTCGGTTGCGGGTAAGATAAAGGAGATTGTGCTCGAAGCTGCACTTTCTATTGCCGGCGGTGCAGGCAAAACGGTCATGGGTATCATTAACAAGGGGAAGGCTGTCTTTGAAAAGATCCTCGATGATCCCATCGGTTTTGTGGGTAATTTTTTAAAGGCGGTTGGTCAGGGTGTAGGACAGTTTGGAAAGAACTTTTTGAATCATTTTAAGGGTGCAATTTTCGGTTGGTTGTTCGGGGCATTTGCAAAAGAAGGTATAAAATTACCGAAATCAATTGATCTTGCATCGATCTTTGGTTTTGTGGCAGAGATATTGGGGCTTACCTACCAGGCAATCAGAAAAAAGATAGTAAAAGCATTAGGTCCAAAAGGCGAGCAGATAATAAGCAAAATAGAATCAGCTATAGATTTTGTAAAGGGCCTGATTACCCGCGGGCCTATAGCGCTCTGGGAAAAGGTAAAAGAGTCTGTTGGTGACCTGAAATCGATGATCATGACAGAGGTGGGTAAATGGGTCTCAACGACAATTATTGGCAAAGCGATAGAAAAGATCGCTTCTATGTGTAATCCGGTTGGAGCCCTTATTCAGGCAGCTATCTCAATTTACAATACAATAATGTTCTTTGTGGAGCGCTGGACACAGATAAAAGAGTTTGTTGACGCTATATTTAATTCCATTAAAGATATCGCCATGGGTAATATAGGGAAGGCTGCCGGTTATATCGAAAAGGTGATGGCCAAAGGATTGACCCTGCTCATAAGTTTTATGGCACGGCTGATCGGGCTGGGAGGGATAGTTGGTAAGATAAAAGATTTGATAAAGAAGTTCGCCGGGATGATCGAAAAGGCACTGGATAAGGTGATTGGATGGATAGTTAAGAAGGCGAAGGGGTTATTGGGGAAGGTTGGGGGAATTTTTAAGAAGAACGAGAAAAAAGATCTGGAGAAAGCAAAAAAAGTACAAGATGGTTTAAATGCGATTGATAAAGAAGAACAAAGATACTTGAAGAATGGTAAAATCACAAAACATGAAGCGGAATTAGTTGCAAGTAAAATTAAGAAAGAACATCAAGTTTTCAAATCAATTAAAGTCATTGATGCAGGAGATAAATGGAGCTACGAATATAGGGCCAGCCCAGTTTCGGTAAAAGAGGGTGAAAAAAAAGCTGATATTTCTGTTCCAGACATTTCCGGAGAGGTTCTTGTTTTAGTATCTGATGAATGGCAGCTTTGTTTAGTCGACAATTATGAAGAAAAAACTGGAATCCAATGGTTCAAAGTCTTAACAGGAAAAAAAAATAAAAACATAAGACAAGGATATCTAGGTCAAAAAGTAATTGAAGATCTAAAAGCATCAAATCCGAAAATTGTTCAAAAATTTGATGAGCGTGCAAAGGGTAACGGTCCATACAAGCATCTTGTTAAAGAAGATCCTCCAGATGTAGGTCCATTTAAATATTTTACACAGGGTCAAAAGAAAAGGATAATTGAGGAAAATATTAAAATAAAGGGGAATGGTAATTTTATTTGTTCCGATGAATCTAGAATTAAGCTTTCTATTCCGAAAATTAGGAAAAAAGGGGTTAATATTGACCCTAATGAGGTTAATATTGATCATATTTTTCCAAGGTCAAAAGGCGGCTGGAATAGTTATGCTAATGCAAGAATTTTAAGCTTTTCAGAAAATTTGGCTAAAAGTGATACCATCATATAGGTAAAAACAAAAATATGTATGTTTATAATTTTAGTGTTAACAAACTTAAACATAATATAATACTGGCGACAATTGGCCACACATTATGGTCATTAGAATATCCAGAATTGGTTGGTAAATTAAATTGGGACAATTTAAATTTTAATATTTCTGATTTAGCTGGTTCTTACGGGACTTTAACATTTTATAGTAATAAAGTTGTAGCAGGCTTTTTTGGTATAGAAACGTATAAACGATTAATTCAAAATAACATTGAATATGATTTTAATGAATTTATAAAAAACATTCCGGATAATGTTATTAAAATATTTGAAGAAGAAACATGTCAGTATTTACTTCAAGAACATTTAGGAAAAGTAATTCCAATAGTCACGGCAGTTTTTTGGGGAAGAGGAAACAAATTATATTCTATAAAATCCTGGTCAGAACTAATTCAAAATGAAGCATCTATTATTGGTTTTCTGCTTGATGATTGGTGTAACGTGAAATATAAATATGCTAATGATTTACAGCTATCAGATCGCCAGTTCAGATTATTAGATAGATTAAACAAATGTAAATTTTATTCTATTGAACATAAAGTGAGAATCTATAAGAATGCATTAATCCTAGGTGAGGAACTATCAAAAGTGGAATACAGTAGAGTATGTGAAACTTTAGAAGCAGTAGGAGTTGAAGTTATTTAGGTATTATAGATAAAAATTGTTACTATTATTCCGGCAATTGAATATTTCTCATTCTATGCTGCGTAATTGACAAGTTTATGTTGAAAGAAATTCTTAACTTTATTCTTTTTCTTCTGCAAGCCTTTCATGTATTTACGGAGGCT
>Ga0123335_1007576_pt1 | contig 12050 bp, 7 predicted proteins | sample BiotimSIPDNA_2_FD_89707 | JGI IMG/M metagenome (GOLD analysis project Ga0123335, IMG submission 89707) | Anaerobic biogas reactor microbial communites from Washington, USA - Biogas_R2 time_0 SIP DNA | ecosystem: Engineered > Bioreactor > Anaerobic > Unclassified | place: Washington, USA... | reverse complement strand
GGGAATAAACCCTGAATTATCATTGCCAATACCTTTGGCTGAGTCTTCCCTGACTCCATGTCCATACCCATGGTCGTGCCGCTCTGGGGAGCGGCGTTCCCAGGAAAGACAAACTCATAATTAATTGTCAGCAAAATGGCCTTAAGCGCCTAAAGTACATCGGTGCTTCGGAACATCTGGCTACGTAAGATTCTCCATATAACATTACCGATAAGAGTATAACGAAAATACCGTCAATGGGAAAAACAACATAAAGAAGTGCGCGATCCGCTCGTTGCCTTCATTTGCTTCCATGAACCGCCTTTCGATATCTTCAGTATCTTCACTGTGTATCAACCAAACATGGAATACAGACCTATGGCATCCAAACGAACCAGAAACAGTATCTTTCTTTTTGCATGCGTTTTATTATGCTTCACCGTTTGTGGTGATGACGCGTTTCCCGCCGCGTCTTTTTCCGCCGGCGGCGACAGTTCGGGACTATCCCCCTTGTCCGGTTCCGACGGCATCTTTGAAGTTACGCGCCGGGCCGGCCGCGCCTGTCTTTTCAATAAGCCCGGACAGCAGCCGCCCTCGACCTTTCTGTATTTCTCCGCGGCGCCGGAACGCCTGCCGGAACCGGGGAAAGCGGTGTATGTGGAGGTCACCTATTTTGACAACAAACCGGGCACATCATTGCGGCTGGAATATGACAGCAACACGGGTAATGCCATTGAGGACATGTACCGTGCCGCGGAACAGCAGTGGGGCGGCAGCCGGTATGGCGCAAGCGAATGGAAACGGGTGGTATTCCTGCTGGAACAGCCGGGCTTCACCGGGCGCCAGAACCTGGGCGCCAGTTTCCGGATCGGCACGGGCGATCTGCTGGTGCAGACGGTGTCCCTCTCCCCCGCACGCCCGTCTGGCCTGGAACGCCTGGATGCTCCGCAGCGGATGCGACGGGTATCCAAAACACACATCGGCGCGGATCGTCACTTTATCATCGGCGGTTTCGACATCGACAAGGAAGAAGCCCTGGACCGGCAACTGAGGGAACTGCGGGGCGCGTTGCCCGCCCTGAAGGCCATGGGGCTCACCAGCCATGAGGCCTATGTGCGTTGGAACCTGTGCGAACCGGAACCCGACCGCTATGACTGGCGGCTCTATGACGCCTATGTGGAGGTCTACCGCCAGGCAGGCGTCAAGTGGGTGCCCTTTCTGATCATCGGATCCGCCTACAGCCTGCCGGACTGGTATTACAAACAGACGGGGTCACAGGGCTATATCTGCCTGGAACATGGCGAAACTTGCGATGTGGAATCCCTGTGGAATCCCGTCCTGCGCGGACATGTGGCAAATTTTATCCAGGCTTTCTGCGAACACTACCGCGATGAAAATATTATAGAGTCCATCCTGCTCGGCATCACGGGCAATTACGGCGAGGCCATCTATGTGGCTTCCGGCAACGACTGGACGGCGAATACCCACGGCGAATATCACACGCACCCGGGCATCTGGGCGGGCGATCCCCACGCCCAGGCCGATTTCCGCCGTTTTCTGTCCGAAAAATATAGCGATATCGCTCGACTGAACCTCGCTTGGAACAGCTCCTTTGAGACCGTTGAAGGCATTGAGCCTTTCCTGCGTGAAAACGCGCCCAACGACCGCGCCTGGCTCGATTTCGCCGCCTGGTACATCGGCTCCATGAACGACTACACCCGGTTCTGGGTGGAAACGACACGCGCTTATTTCCCCGGCCGGATTGAAATCTGCACCGGCGGCCATGCCCCCGTGGAACACGGCGCCAATTTCGGGGACCAGTGTAAAATCGCCGCTGAATATGGCGCCGGGGTGCGCATTACCAATGAGGCCAGCGACTACCGGAAGAATTTTTCACTCACCCGCTGGGTAGCCTCTGCCGGGCGCCAGTACGGAGCGTATTACAGTTTTGAACCCGCAGGACCGGTGGATGAAAACGGCATCGTTGCCCGTGTTTACAACGCCACGGCTTCGGACGCGCTGGGCTTGCATTATTATTACCCGAACCTGTTCGGCAGCGACCGGGCGCGCCGTAATTTCGTGCGATGGGCGCCCCTGTTCCGGCACCGGAAACCCATCGTTGAGGTGGCCGCCTATTATCCCCAGACCCACATCATCCTGAACGGAAACGAATTCCTGAAACGGGTGGAACCGCTGCGCGATTATTTTGATTTCGCCTATTGCAGCGATAACCAGATCGCCGACGGCGGTCTGGAACAATTCAAGGCGTTGCTTTTGCTCTGGGGCAATACGGCGGAGCAGGAAACCTGGGACCGTATTTCAGAGTGGGTGCGCCGGGGCGGACTGCTGGTCACAGCGGACAGCATCGGCCCGCTGCGCACCGTGGAGGGCGACACCGTGCCCAATGACGCCCTGCTGGGACCGGGCGCTGACACCGGCAAGGGTCGCGTAATGTGCTTTTCCGGGCCTTATGATGACTTGCAGTATCGGCGGTTTATGGCGAAATCCCTGTCGGAAGCGCCTGAACTCTCCAAAATCACCCGTTACATGGCGGGCGTTGACGGGCGTGAGGATAATGTCTTCGCCACAGCCACCGGCCCGCAGGAACTGCTCTGGCTGAGCATGAACAACCAAAAAGTCAGTCACGGAGAGACAACCCTTTGCCCCTACACCATTACCGAAGAGAAGGTGCTAACCGGGCGGAAACGCCGGCACGGGGGAAAATAAGTGATATACAAGTTCGCATGATTTTAGAGCGCCGGATTCAAGAAGGATGTTACAATAGACGCGACGAGATGATTAAAGAAACGAAAACACAAGTTTACGGAGAACGTTCATGACTGCACTTTACTCCGATACGCATACAGAAATGGAAGCGCTGCAAATTCGGCTTTGGCGGCAAGCCAGTCCTACGCAAAAAATGAAGATGCTGGCACAGTTAAACGCTTCCGCGCGCTTGCTTGCACTTCAGGGCCTGCGTTCCAAATATCCGGAGGCTACTGAAAAAGAATTGCGGCGCAGGTTAGCGGATTTGGTATTGGGCGAAGCGTTGGCGCACAAAGTGTTCGGAAGCGCCTCTTATGCAAAATGAACCTCTGGAAGTAACATTCAAGGTCACGGATCTTTTCGAAAAACTTGGCGTTCCCTACTTGATCGGCGGCTCATTGGCCTCTGCGCTGTACGGCATGGTTCGAACAACACAAGATGCCGATGTCGTTGCCGAAATGCGACAGGAGCATCTCAGTTCATTCGTCTCAGCCCTGCAGGATGAATTCTATGTGGATGCCAAAATGATTGACGAAGCGATCAAGCGTCACTCCAGTTTCAATATCATCCACTTGGAGACAATGTTCAAAGTAGATGTTTTTGTTCCACGACCGCGCCCCTTCCTGCAATCCCAACTCGACCGTGCTCAACGGCAGGTGTTTATCTTCGGCGTGGAAGTAAGTGCGAAGTTTGCCAGTCCGGAAGATACCATCCTCTCAAAAATGGAATGGTATCGCTCAGGCGGTGAAGTTTCCGACCGTCAGTGGCGTGATATCCTTGGAGTTATGAAAACCTGTTCCGGAGAACTGGACCTGACATACTTGAAGAAATGGGCGGGAGAACTACAGGTCAGTGATCTACTGGAAAAGGCCATGCAGGAAACAAGCTGACCGGGACTACGATGCCTGGCCCCTTGCGATTAAACCTTTTCCATTGCCATGACAATTGAAATTGCCGCCTTAAAGACTTGAAGCCTTTATAATCACAGGCTCCGTCTGATCTGTCGGATCAGACAGATCGATCCGACATCGTACCATTCACTCCAATATCATCCTTACTCAACACCCATTCTGTAAAGGACCCACTCATACTGGTCTTGCGGCACCCAGCGCTGCATGGGCAGCACGATATCACCGGTATCACGGTTTTCAAAGGCGTAAAAATTGGACAACTGCAAACCGTCCGGATCCCCGTCCCCTTTGGTGTCGATCGTAATAACGCTCTCCTCGATCAGCATCATGCTCGCCGGGTCAATTTCCCCCATAACCAGCGGCCAGCGCGGGGCATTGCCCCGGCAGTTGGTGGGGCTGATAGTGCCAATCCAAAAATAGCGGCCGTTGCTGTGATGTATGATCTGGGACATGCTTGAAGGCGAAAAGAACTCTTTCCCGTTGCTGTACCGCCAGGGTTCCGGCTTACTCCAATGGAAACCGCCGTCCGTGGAAACGCAATACCACTTGTGACTGGGCAATTGGTATTCCGGGTCCTTTTTGAGGCCGTTGCTGCCGCGCATAACGCAGAGGATTCGCCCGTCCGGCATCTCCGCCAGGGTCGGTTCATACAGGCCGCGCACGGTCCGCTCCGGGTCCGCGGGGATCGGCTCGGACACCGTCCACGCAAGACGGTGGTCGTCCTTCCAGGTGCCGATGAGCATGAGGCACTGATAATAATCCCAGCCGCTGCCGAAGGTTTCCAGCGCGCCTTCGACGTTCAGAACCGTCATCTGGGTGGGAACAATAATACGCCCCTGTTTCGTGCGAATCGGCCGGCACCCCATGTCACCCAGGAAAATGGCATTCTTTCCCAGGTACAACCCTTCGAGGGGATGCTTGAAGTCATAGCCACCCTCCTGGATAACCGGCTCGTCGAACAGGAAGGTTTTCCCGCCGTCCAGAGACACCCGGTAGCGAATGTAACTGTCCGTGGCCGTTTCCTTCGGTTCATGAACAGCCCGGTCCACATCCTCCCGGTCCATGGCAAGCATGACCGTCAACAACGCCCCGTTAACGGGATCAACAAAACCGGGATAGGGAATGCGCCGGTAATTCTCCGGCAGGCCGGTGGTAAAATCCGGTTGCGGCGCCTGCTGCACCCAGGTGCAGCCATTGTCCGCCGACCGCGCGCTGTAGGTCATCATCTCCTGCCCGGTTACACTCACATAAAATGCCCCGCGCAGGGGCGACGGTTTTTCGAGAACTGTCTTTTCTTTCAACGAGAGCTGCGTGCGCGCGGCATCTGCTTCCGCCCATACGCTGTACATACCGAGAAGACACGCGCCGAGTAATACCGTAGCGATACTATTCCTGTTCATTGCGATCCTTTCCATTCCTGAGCCAAATCAGGTAGCCCGTCACTTTTCACGGATGCTGATGATTACCACACGCCGTTGAATACCGTAACCAGTATATCCCATCAAGGTGCCTCCCCGGGTATCAGGCTTTTCCCCGTCTGGAGCGGACGTTTTCATCCGGATGATATGCCAAATCATACATACAAGAGTGTTTGTTTCAGATACAAAATATTTTGTATGCTATGATTATGAATAAAGTCCTCTTTACGTGGATAGGCACCGCCGATCTCCGGGCGAGTCAAGGGACGGAAGGTGCAGGGGCGGGACCTATAGGCCAGGCGGTAACGGTAACAGCCTATGACGAGGTGATTCTGCTCTCCGACTATGATAAAAAAACCACGGACGGGTATGTCCATTGGCTGAAGGAACACACCGGGGCATCCCTCGCTTGTGTCAGTGTAAAACTCACCGCGCCTACCCACTTCGGGGAAATTTATGAGCAGGTAATCCACACCCTTGAGGACTATCAGCGCAAAACTACAGCCACGTATAAACGCGTATTTCATCTGAGCCCGGGCACCCCGGCCATGGCGGCCGTGTGGATCATCGTCGCCAAAACCCGTTTCCCCGCGGAACTCATCCAATCCTCCCGGGAAGCGGGCGTGCAAGTCGCGTCCGTGCCCTTCGACATCTCCGCAGACTACCTGCCGGACCTACTGCGCGGACCGGACAATGACCTGGTTCGCCTGTCCCAGGGACTGCCCCCCGAGGCGCCGGAATTCAGCGACATCATTCACCGCTGTGACGCCATGAAACGCCTCATTATCAAGGCGCGCCGCACCGCGTCGCGTCACATTCCCGTGTTGCTCATGGGCGAATCGGGAACGGGCAAGGAACTGCTGGCCCGGGCGATACATCACTCCAGTGCATTCCGGAAAGGCCCTTTCGTCACGGTGAACTGCGGCGCCATCCCCCGGGAACTGGTGGAATCGGAACTTTTCGGCCACGAAAAGGGCGCGTTCACCGGCGCGGTGACCGCCCGGGCCGGGTATATCGAAGAGGCCGCGCAGGGCACCCTCTTTCTGGATGAAATCGGCGAACTGCCCCTCGCGGCACAGGTCAAACTGCTGCGGGTACTCCAGGAAGGCCGGGTCACGCGGGTAGGCTCCACAAAAGCGATCGCGGTCGCTTTCCGGGTTATTGCCGCCACGAACCGTAACCTCATGCAGGAAGTCGCGGAAGGCCGTTTTCGGGAGGACCTCTTTCATCGCATCGCCGTGGCCGTGTTGACCATACCGCCCCTGCGGGAACGGGAAGGCGACCTCAACCTGCTGATAGACCATCTCCTGAAACAGATCAACGCGGAGACCGGCGACCAGCCCGGCCATGAACAGAAGAAACTTTCTGTTTCCGCAAGAAATCTTCTGATTCACTACGACTGGCCCGGCAATGTACGGGAACTGGCCAATACGCTGCAGCGCGCCGTCGTATGGTCCTCCGGCACAGTCCTTGAAGCGCGTGACATCCAGGAGGCGCTCCTGCCCATGCCGGGCAAGAGCACACCGGCCCTGCTGGGCCGATCCCTCGGCGAAGGCTTTGACCTGCAACAACTTATGACCGAACTGGCCCGTCATTACCTGCAACGGGCCATGGACGAAGCCCACAGCAACAAAACGAAAGCGGCCGAACTGCTCGGCCTGCCCAGTTACCAGACGCTGACGAACTGGCTCAAGCGCTATGGCATAACCGGGGAATAGCCGGAATAAGGCGGTTCCCCTATTGGCACGGCTGTTGCTTATAGGAGGATATGCAAAATGGAAACGGCACTATCATGAAATCACGCAACTTCGAGTTCCTTCGAACAGAACACCCGGAACTTGCCGACCTCGGCGGTTTCGCGGAACGCTATGCCTGGTCCGACCCGGCGAGCGCGCTGGTGAAGTTGCGGCAATTTGGCGAGAATCTCGTTGCCGCCTTCTTCCAGCATTACACAATACCCCGGGACGCCCGTCCCAGTTTCCTGGACTATCTGACCAACGACACATTTCTGCAGAGCGTGCCCAACGTAGTGCTGAACAAACTCCATGCTTTGCGTACCCAGGGCAACCGCGCCGCCCATGCGACCGGTCCCGTAAAGCCCCAGATCGCCATATGGATCCTGCACGAGGCCTTTGACCTGGCCCGCTGGTTTGCCCTGACCCTGTACGCCCGGGCAGGCTTGGAAGAACTCTCCTTTGAGGAACCGCCCCAGGGGGAACCCGATTCCAAAGGCCAGCTACGGCGGGAGAAAAAGGAAGTTCTTCAGAAACTGGCGGACCAGGAAGCCCGGATGCTGAAACTGCTGGAGGAACTGGAAACAACCCGGATGCAGGCTTCCGCCGCGGAAAAGACCCTGGAAGAACAGCGGCGGATCCTGGCCCAGGCCAACCAGGCGGTTGGGGTGCTGCAGTTCGACGAGGCGAAAACACGTCAGCTGCTTATCGATGACCTGCTTGTTCAAGCCGGGTGGGATGTGGCACCGGGCGAAGAATCCACCCACCAGGTCGGCAAGGAAGTGTCCGTGCCCGGCCAGCCCACCGCTTCCGGCACGGGCTATGCCGATTATGTGCTCTATGACGATAATGACAAACCCCTCGCCGTTATCGAGGCCAAGAAAACCGCCCTTGACGCTGAGAAAGGCCGTATCCAGGCGAAATGCTATGCCGACGGGCTGGAAAAGAAATACGGCCGACGACCTGTTATCTTCTATACCAACGGCTTCGACATTTATATCTGGGACGATGCCAAGGGCGAAGTACCCCGCAAACTATACGGGTTCTACAGCAAGAACAGCCTGCAATACTGCCTCTGGAGCACCCAGGAACGGGCTGCGGTACTCGCGGATTTAAATCCAAACGAAAACATCGTCAACCGTATGTACCAGATCGAGGCCGTCAAACGGGTATGCGAGCGCTTTGACAGCCGGCGGCGGAAAGCCCTGCTGGTGCAGGCCACGGGCACGGGAAAAACCCGCGTCGCCATCGCGCTCAGCGAATTGCTCATCCGGGCCCGCTGGGCGAAGCGCATCCTCTTCCTCTGTGACCGCCGCGAATTGCGCAAACAGGCCCACAACGCCTATAAGCAGTTTCTTGAGGCCGAACCGCGCACCTACGTATCGGCAAGCACCAACGAGGCCAGGAATGATACGGTGTACCTGGCCACCTACCCGGCCATGATGAAATGTTACCAGAATTTTGACACGGGCTTTTTCGATCTCATCATTGCCGATGAGTCGCACCGCAGCATCTATAACCGGTACCGGGACCTGTTTGTCTATTTTGACGCCCTGCAGGTGGGCTTGACCGCCACGCCGGTGAGCAAGATCGCCCGCAATACCTTTCTCATGTTCGAATGTGAAGATAAAGATCCGACCGCCCATTATTCTTTTGAAAACGCCATCAATGACACGCCGCCCTACCTGGTGCCCTTTCATGTCATGAAACACACGACCAAATTTCTGCGCGAGGGTATCCGCTACGCCGACATGAGCGATGAACAAAAAGAGCAGGCGGATGAACAGGTGGAAGACGCGGAAAACATCGATTATACCCGGGAACAGGTAAACCAGGCGGTGTTTAACAAGGACACGGACCGTCATATCCTCCGCAACCTGATGGAAAACGGCGTGCGCGTCGCCGGGGATATGCATGTGGGCAAGACCATTATTTTCGCGCGCAACCACCTGCACGCCCTGCAACTCCAACGCCTTTTCGAGGAAATGTACCCCCAGTACATGAAGCCCAGGGACCCCTTCTGCGCGGTCATCGACAATTACATGGACCGGGCCGAACAGTTGATAGACGATTTCAAGGACCCGGCGAAGAACCTGCACATCGCCATTTCAGTGGACATGCTGGATACGGGTATCGACGTGCCCGAGGTCGTCAACCTGGTTTTCGCCAAGCCGATTAAATCCTATGTCAAGTTCTGGCAGATGATCGGACGGGGCACGCGCCTGTGCCCGGACCTGTTCGGGCCGGGCCGTCCGAAGGAATACTTCCAGATTTTCGATCACTGGGGCAACTTCGAGTATTTCGGCGAAAACCCGCCCGAATGCGAACCCTCCCTCCAGAAATCATTGCTGCAGCAGGTGTTTGAAATACGCCTCGGCCTCGGCGAAACCGCCCTGAAGCGTCAGGACCGGGACGCGCTGGACCTTGCCGTGGAACTGCTGGAGAAGGACGTGCGCGCCCTGGATGACCGCACCATCGCCGTGCGCGAGAAATGGCGCCAGGTGAAAACCGCCCAGCAGGAGGGCTTCATCCGCCGCTTTGATGCCGCCGTCATCGGCCTGCTCCGCATGGAAATCGCGCCGCTCATGCAGTGGCGGAACACGGAAGGGCGGGAGGACGCTTACCGCTTCGACCTGTTGATCGGCCAATTGCAGAAGGCTTGCCTGGAAGGCTCCGCGGTGCTGGAAGACCTCAAGGGCACCCTGTTGGAATGGATCGGACGCCTGCCGGTAAACCTGACCCAGGTCGCGGCGAAAATAGACCTGATCAACCGGGTGAAAAGCCCCCTGTTCTGGACAAATCTTACGGTCGGCGCACTGGAGGAAGTGCGGCGCGAACTGCGCGGCATCATGCATTGCTGCAACAAACCGGCCATTCTGAAACCCCGTCCCCTGGAACTGGACATTGCGGACGCCGCCGAGCAGAAGGAGGTTTATGTCGTGCAGTTGGAAGGGCTCGACCTGGCCGCCTACCGCCAGCGGGTGGAAAGCGTGTTCAAGACCCTCTTCGACCAGTCCCCCGCCCTGCGCAAGATCAAGGCGGGCCTGTCCGTGACGGAAGAGGAACTGCGCGACCTCATCACCAAGGTCATGCTCGCGGAACCGGACCTGAAGGTGGACGACCTGCTCGTGCATTTCCCGAACAAGGCGAACCGCCTCGACCTGGCCATCCGCCAGGTCATCGGGCTGGACGGCGAAGCCGTGAACGCCCACTTCACGCGCTTTGTCCAGAAATACCCGCAGCTGTCCTCCCACCAGATACGTTTCCTGGAACTGATCAAGCGCCATATCGCCCTGTACGGCATGCTGCAGATTGAAAAACTGTACGAATCGCCTTTCACCCAGATACACAGCGACGGCGTGGACGGCGTCTTCACGGAAGAGGCCCAAATCGTCGATCTCCTGAACCTGATCTCGGAAATCAACCAGATCGCCCCGGCCGGGGGAACCGGCCTTAAGGAACATGCATGATTAACGGTAGCCTGAAAAGCAAACTGGACAAACTCTGGCTCGACTTCTTCGCGGCCGGCATTGCGAACCCGCTCACGGTCATCGAACAGATCACCCTGCTCATGTTCGCGCGCATGCTGGACATGCAGGAAACCCGGGCGGAAAAGCGGGCCAACCGGTTGAAGAAAACGTCCTTCACCCGCATTTTCCCCGAGGACAAGCAGTACCTGCGCTGGTCCCACCTCGTCAATCTCGGCGCACAGGACCAGCTGGACCTGATGCTCCGGGAAATCCTGCCCTTCTTCAAGGGGCGCCTGGTGGACCGTAGCTCCCTGGGCAAATACATGCAGGACGTCCAGTGCCTCATTCAAAAGCCGAGCCTGATGAAAACCGCCGTCAACGCCGTGAATGAACTGCCCCTGCAGCAGGGCGACACCAAGGGCGATCTTTATGAGTATATGCTGGGCAAACTGACCATGGCCGGGTATACGGGCGCGTTCCGCACGCCCCGCCACATCATCCGCGCCATGGTGGAACTGGTGGACGTAAAACCCACCGACACCCTGTGCGATCCCGCCTGCGGCACGGGCGGCTTCCTCATCGGTACCATGGACTACCTGCGGCGCACTCACAGTTCCCGTGAACTGGTCCACGATGAAACGGACGAGGTCACCGGCGAAGTGGTGAAGGACGACCATGGCGACCCAGTCCGGGTCTATCCGGGCGATCTGCTCGACCCTTACCGGGAACACATCGAGAACGACATGTTCCACGGCTTCGATTTTGACGCCACCATGCTGCGCATCGCCGCCATGAACATGCTGCTCCACGGCATTGAATCGCCCTGCATCGAATACCAGGACTCACTGGCGGACAATTTCGCCGACCGCTTCCCCCGGTATCACAAGGACTGTTTCGATGTTATCCTGGCGAACCCGCCCTTCAAGGGAACCATTGACGCGGACAGCATCCACAAGAGCCTGACCGCCGTGGCCCGGACCACGAAAACGGAACTGCTCTTCCTCGTGCTCATGATGCGCATGCTGAAAATCGGCGGGCGCTGCGCGGTCATCGTGCCCGACGGCGTGCTCTTCGGCAGTTCCGCCGCCCATAAGGCCGTGCGGCGCATGCTGGTCGAAGACAACCAGCTCCAGGCCGTGGTCAGCCTGCCGTCGGGCGTGTTCAAGCCCTATGCGGGCGTGTCCACCGCCATACTGTTCTTCGTTAAGGGCGGCCAGACCGATCACGTGTGGTTCTACAAGGTCGAGAATGACGGTTACTCCCTGGACGACAAGCGCGATCCCGTGCCGGGGTCGGACCTGCCCGACCTCGTTACCCAGTGGCGCAAGCGCACTGTCAAAAAAATGCAGGACCGCACCGCGAAATGCTTCTTCGTGCCCAAGGCCGACATCGCCGCGAACAACCACGACCTTTCCATCAACCGCTACCGGGAAGTGAAGTACGAGGAAAAAGAATACGACCCGCCTAAAGTCATCCTCGGCAAACTCCGAGATCTCGAACAGGACATTCTGAAGGACTTGGATGAACTGGAGGACATGCTGGGATGAGCAAGGTAAATGGCACACAAATAAAGAGGAACCCAGGGACAGCAAGGGTATACATCCCCCTTGATCCCCCTTCAAAGGGGGACCTGTCGAGCCACACTACGCGATCCCTGTACCCCGCCCCGGCTCGTTCCCAATGCTCCGCCCCGTCTCTTTCCCAATGCCCCGCCCCGACTCGTTCCCAGCGCCCCGTCCCGGCTCGTTCCCATGTTGCACTTGGGAACGCAAT
>Ga0123335_1007573_pt1 | contig 12054 bp, 10 predicted proteins | sample BiotimSIPDNA_2_FD_89707 | JGI IMG/M metagenome (GOLD analysis project Ga0123335, IMG submission 89707) | Anaerobic biogas reactor microbial communites from Washington, USA - Biogas_R2 time_0 SIP DNA | ecosystem: Engineered > Bioreactor > Anaerobic > Unclassified | place: Washington, USA... | reverse complement strand
TAAGGCTTAATCTCTTTATTATCTGGTCTACATCGTTTAAACCTTCAAAATTAGGTTTTCCTTTTGCTTTAATGAAATACATTACAGACTCAAGTTCATTAAGATTTGATCTAATAGTGTTATAATCAGTTGAGGGTGTAATTCTTTCAATATATAACTTACCTGGTTCTGAATCAGCATAATCAGTGAGTAGTGCTACTATTTTATCATATTCAATTTTTTTTAAGTATTTCTCATTCATTAGCTTCATTAACAATTTTCTTTAAAACTTCAATATCGTCGTAATATGATTCTAGATTATTGTCTTTGACAAACTCAATAAGAACAACAACATCCAGTTCCTTAACAATCTCAATATATTCCTTTAGCTGATGTTGCATCTGATTTAGTAAAAGATATCCATTTTGTATCTGGTTGGAAATATGCAGATTTTTTATATAAGGTTTAAAAAGACTTAAAGCTCTTTTATTTTCATCAAAACTATATTTAACCTGCGCTTGCCAGTACATTAATACATTTTTTTTATCTATATTTTTTATTAAAGATATAGCGCTATCAATATCATCAGTAAGTGTTTTCTGATGATGTTCAAAAGATACTGATAAATTGTGTAAAGCAGCAAAATCTGCAATTTCACGTATTTCACTTATTATTGCTTTATACTCATGTGAATCATTATGCACATCGGAAGATGGCTTGTTGTATGCCCATATTCTGATAGTGTCACATTGCAGTTTTAAAGCTGTTTTAAGAGTTTTTTCAAAGTGTTCCATGTAATCAGTGCCATATGTTCCTGCTTTGTAATAAGAGCCGTATGAACAACATCTGATACCATTACTTTCACACATATTATATACATAAGCTGCTTCTTCTTCATTTTTAACATGAAGATCACCACCCCATTCGATATTTCTTACATCAGTTTTTTTTGCCAGATCAATTATATCTTCAACAGATAAATTCCTAAATGTTACTGATGTGAGTCCTAAACTAATCATTTTATGTACCTCTTGATCTTGTTTATATAAAAATCTGAAAAGCTACTATACATAATATCGTATAGTATGAATACTGCCATTGCAACAGCAAATACTATCCAGATATTATATTCTAGCATTATGTTAGGTACGATTCCTGAAATTTTAGCAGCAAAAAACATATTAACAAAAAATACTGCTGCAATGTATAAAAGCTTTACTGCAAGTATAACTAATTTTGAACTGATTTTCTCAATCAGGTATTTTATTACTGCATATACTCCGAAAAAAGAGTAAAAAAGTAATAAAGAAATTTTATCGATAGGGATTATTAAGGAAAGAATAAAGGTTGCTACTATAAAGATTATACCCTGTTTCAAACCATACTCGATTATGACTATGCCAGGAATCAGGCTTGCCAAAAAATAGAACGCAAGCTGATAACCGGGAATTATTGTGCGTAAATATATGAAAATCATCATTATTGCAAGCAGTATAGCGCTCCTTGCAAGTTTTTTGCTTTTATCTCCCATTTCTACTACTCATTATCTGCAGCACAGGCTTGCACAAAGCATGCATTGGCAAAGCCTGCAGAAGTCATCATCTGCTGAATTATAACCTCTCGAGTATACATTGCTCCTGTATGCATTAGCTGTACTTCTTGTCTGAGAATATGCAGTTGCATATTCCGAATTAGAAGGATCCATCATATGGGCCTTTTCGAAATATGAATAAGCCTGATCATACCATCCCTGCTTTTGGAAAACAACACCTCTTAAATAATGCCATTCAGCATTCCTGTTTGTGGAATTACGAAGAATATTATCTGCACTTGCATAATCTCCTTTTGCAATGTTCTGTCTTACTTCAGTAAAACTGCCCTTATAGCTTCCTTCATCATATGTATAACCATAGTCTTTATTTTTACGATTCTTTACAATATTATCATATGCTTCATTAACTTCCTGAAGTTTTTCATTTGCAAGATCTTTCAGATCGCTGTCCAGATATTTATCCGGATGGTATTTTTTAACCAGCTCTCTGTATGCTTTCTTTATTGTCTCTTCGCTGTCATTGCGGTTAACGCCCAAAACTTTGTATGGATCTGTAATAGCCAATTTATTTCTCTCCGTTCAATATTTTTAATGTCCTGTCGTAAAGACCTTCATAGATTATGTTCTTAACAATGGGATCTTTGTATTCGTCTTCCATATCTTCATATATATCAGCTGCAGCTTTTAAAGGAGCATATAATATAAATGAGGTTCTTTCTTTGATTTCATTCTTAAATGCAGATATATCATTTCCCTTCTCATAATTAAACCGTGTAAGATAGGGATTATACATGTTTTTACTTATATCTTTCTCAATATCATCAAAAGCATCTGCGGAATATACCCATTTACCTATGTTGTATGCTATTTTACCAGCAATATTTTTTAACTGTTCTTCAGTATCATTCAGTTTATACAGACAAATGTCTTTGATAATTTCTGCATAACACTCAGCGACCTCATCAATATTGTCACATTTCTCCTTTTCAAGCTTATCCATTTCCTTTAAATGAGTGTCTATCTTTTCTGTAAGGTCATCATACTTATACTTTATCTTCTTTCCATAACCTCTCATAATCCTTTCAGTCGAGCTGTGAATTATATTATTTTCATCATGTACATTATCGAGAAGCTTCATATATGAAAGATAAATATTGATATCCGCTATATAATCAACAGTACTGCTCTGTACTACTTTTTTCTTTTTCACAACAGGATGCACGATACATCGGAAATCCGAATACTCCTGTGGTAATTTAAGTATAGAATCTATAAATAAAGCCAGAAATACACAATCGTAATTCAAAGTCAGTCTTGGTATCTGACCCCATCTGTTTCTTATAGAATGACATATTCCACAGTAATATGCGTTATATTTAACATACTCCTTCATTCGTAATTCCGGTGAATAAATCTTAATATATCCTATCAATTCATGCCTCTCCTTTCTGTTTCTTTGTATTTTTCAACTCTAGAAGACTTAACACAGTATATCCGATTAAAGAAGCAATTTGTAATGCCATGGCAATAAGCATAAGGACATTTGTTAAGTTGATGCTTAAACTGAACAATATAACTGCAGCAATAATCACATTTAGAATCAGAGCAGCAAGTTTTCCGAACCATTTCGACGAAACAGTAATGTTGTATATTAGTTTGTATAAGATTCCACCGATAATCAGTATGAAATCTTTAACAAAAAGCATAATCATAATCCATGCTTTCAATCTGCCAAGAAGAAACAGCAATATTATAGCAGAAATCTGCATAATCTTGTCGGCAAAAGGATCTGCAAGCTTTCCAAAATTACTTATCGCATTAAGTTTTCTTGCAAGATAACCATCTGCTACATCAGACAATGCAGCACCAATAAAGACTAAACCAGCTACTAAATCATTTTCGTTCCATAAAAAGTAGCAAAATATAGGGATAAGGCAAATCCTCAGACATGTTATTATGTTAGGTATTTGTTTCATTTTTCTCCTACATTGCAAGTATCTTGGCAAGATTCATGTCATAATCAAACGAAGCTTTTTCCATTCTTAAGGCTTCCTCAATATCAATATCAACAATTTTGTTATCTTTAAGGCATATTGCTTTATTGAAACGGCCTTCATTGAGTATCTCCACAGCCTTAAATCCCATTTTACTTGCCATCAGCCTGTCCCTGGCAGAGGGACTTCCTCCTCTTTGTATATATCCTAGTATAGTACATACTGTCCTTATTCCTGTAGTTTCTTCGATATCTTTACAGATTTTGGCAGTATCCCCTACTCCTTCGGCAATCACTATGCAATGATCTCTTTTCCCCCTGTTTCTTCCCTCCATAATGGGTTTGATTATATCCTGCTGAAAGTTATACTTAAGTTCAGGAATGACTATCGCATCCGCTCCTCCAGCAATTCCGTCATTTATTGCTATATATCCTGCATGTCGTCCCATAACTTCAATTACGGCTACCCTTTCATGTGAATAAGCTGTATCTCTAAGCTTGTCAATAGCTGAAAGCGCAGTATTAAGTGCAGTGTCATAACCTATACAGTATTCCGTGGATGAAATATCATTATCAATTGTTGCAGGAATTACTACGCAATTCATTCCTTCTTTTAGGAAGTCCAATGCTCCTCTGTATGAACCATCACCGCCGATTACAACAAGTGCTTCAATACCAAAAACTTTACACATTTCCATTGCTCTGTCTCTGAATTTCTTATCTCTGAATCTCTCTGATCTTGCTGTTCGGATAATAGTTCCGCCTCTTTGCAGAATTCCAGATACACTTCTTGCGGTTAATTTTTCAAACTCACCGTTAATCAAACCCTCATATCCCCTGTTTATACCATATGTGGTTATATCATGCGCTATACCTGTTCTTACGACTGCTCTTAATGCTGCATTCATTCCTGGCGCATCCCCACCGCTTGTCAAAACTCCTATCGTTTTTATACTCATATTCATCTCCTGATTAAAAATATTATCACAAATTTATTTAAATGCCATATTTTCTTTTCCAAAAAGTTCAGCCATTTCATTAATAATGTCAGCATCCTGATTATAGTACATTGTTTTAATCATTTTACTTCCATCTACATTCTTAACAACTATCAGTGTTGAATTACCAGTAAAATATTTTACAAAAGCTTCAAAATTGGAAAGATTAATATTATTACCATTTACATATAGCTTTTTACCTTCACTGATGTAAATTTCGTTATTTAACTTTTCTTGCTCTACGTTATTTTCTATATTGCAATCATATACAGCACTACAGTCATCTTTCTTGATATTCAGTTCACAGATATCTTCTGCAATAAGCTTGACAGTATCTTGTTTAAGGCTTATTCTTCCATTCACAATAATTTTCTTTTCAGGTAATAATAAAGAAGCATATTTCTCCAATATTTTTGGAAATACAATTACCTCCATGGTATCGTACAAATCTTCAATAACTATAAAAGCCATCATCTCATTATTTTTAGTAAGCTTTCTCTGTATACTGTTTATTATACCTGCTACCCTGACCTTCTCGTTATCATTAAGGTTAACCGCTTCTTCTTCATCTGGATCTGTTTTTTTACAGCTGCACTTGAAAAGATTCATTTCTTTCAGAACTCCTCTATATTCATCCAAAGGATTTCCTGTCATGTACAATCCTAATACTTCCTTTTCCATAATAAGCTTTCTTGACAGGTCGAATTCTTCTTTTCTTTTAATTTCATAGTCGTATTCTGCTGCATCTTCAATCATTGAAAAAAGTGACATTTGTCCTTCCAGATTTTTTTTCTGCTGATCATTTATTGAATCTACAACTTCTTCATAACAACTGAATAGCTCACATCTGTTATTACCTAATCCGTCAAAAGCTCCAGCTTTAATAAAGCCCTCAAGGCATTTTTTATTCACATCGCTTTTATTTATTCTTTTTATAAAATCAATAAAACTTCTAAATTGGCCTTGCTCATTCCTATTGCTCACAATTGTTTCACATGCTTTTATGCCAACTCCGTTTATTGCAGCTAAAGGGTACCTTATATTCTTCCCTTCAACAGTGAATTTTGTATCACTCTTATTTATATTTGGTGGGAGCACTGAAATATTTATGGATTTACATTCTTCAATATACTCTGCTAGCTTATCTCTTGTCGTTATAAAACTGTTCATTGTAGCAGCCATGAATTCCACTGGATAGTAACACTTTAAATATGCGGTCTGATAGGAAATATATGCATATGCGACTCCATGTGATTTGTTAAATGCATAATTTCCAAAATCTATCATCTCATCAAATACCTTATTTGCAACAGATATCGGAACCTTGTTTTTTTCTGCTCCTCTGACAAAATTATCTTTTTCTTTTAACAAAGCTGACATTTTCTTTTTTGCCATCATTTTTCTGACAAGATCTGATCCGCCCATTGTGTATCCTGCCATATCGCGGCAGATCTGCATAATCTGTTCCTGATATATCATACATCCGTATGTATCCTTTAATATGGGTTTCATCAGTTCATGTTCATAAACAGTACCTTCAGGATTGTTTTTATTTTTCAAGCATAAATCTATGAACTGCATGGGTCCTGGCCTGTATATAGAAATACCTAAAGTAATATCTTCAATGGATTCAGGTTTGAACCGTTTCATGAAATCTGTCATTCCAGCACTTTCAAGTTGGAATATTCCTGATGTGTTTCCTAAAGATATATATTCAAAAACATTCTTGTCATTGTATTCCATATTATCAAAATCTATTTCTTTATTATGATTTTTCTTAACTAAATCAATACAGTCCTTAATTACAGTCAAAGTCCTTAAACCTAAGAAATCTACTTTAAGTAATCCGAGTTCCTCAAGATTCTCCATAGGAAACTGTGTAACCATGGAATCATCGTCAGATGTCTGTATAGGAATATATTCTTTTACAGGATTATCAGTTATTACAACACCTGCTGCGTGAATGCCTGAATGCCTGGATATGCCTTCAAGTCTTCTTGCCATATCAATAAGCTCTTTTACCGATGGATCTGATTCATACTCCTTAGCTAATTCAGGATTTACATCAAGAGCTTTATCGATTTTCATTTTAAGCTCATTGGGTATCATTTTACTTATCTTATCGCATAATGCATATGGAAGATTCAATGCTCTGCCGACATCCTTAATAACTCCTCTTGCAGCCATTGTACCGAAAGTGATTATCTGACATACTTTATCTGATCCATATTTTCTTTTAACATATTCAATAACTTCAGCTCTTCTCTCATAACAGAAATCTACATCTATATCAGGTAATGATATTCTGGCAGGATTCAAGAATCTTTCAAAAAGCAGATTATACTTAATGGGATCGACATTTGTTATATTCATTGCATATGCTACTATACTTCCTGCTGCACTTCCTCTTCCAGGCCCAACAGGTATGCCATTTGCTTTTGCATAATTTATAAAATCTGCTGTTATTAAGAAATAATCAACATATTTCATATTATTTATTACATCAAGCTCATATTCTGCTCTTTGAATATGTTCTTGCGACAATCTATCTTTATACCTTTTTCTTAAACCTTCGAACACCATATTTTTCATAAATTCATAATGATCAATCTCCTCTGGTAAAGGAAATTTCGGAAGATGCATTTCGTCAAGCTGAAAATTAACATTACACATATCCGCAATACGCTGAGTGTTTGTTACTGCTTCGGGTACATTAGAAAAATTCTTAGCCATTTCTTCTTTTGACTTAAAATAGAATTCATCTGAAGGAAATTTCATCCTATTTTCTTCATCAACAGTCTTTGCAGTCTGTATGCATAGAAGAAGATCGTGCGCTTTTGCATCTTGCTTTTCAAGATAATGAACATCATTTGTCGCAACTAAAGGGATATTCAGTTCATTGGAAAGCTTAATAAGATGCTGGTTAACAAGCGCTTGTTCCGGTATCTTATTATATTGAAGCTCTAAATAAAAATTATCTTTACCGAATATATCAATATATTCCAAAACTGTAGCTCTAGCTCTTTCATAGTCTTTATCCATTATTGCTTCAGGTATTTCTCCTGAAAGACATGCACTTAATGCAATAACTCCTTTGCTGTACTGCCTTAATAGTTCTTTATCAACTCTTGGTTTGTAATAGTATCCGTCCTCAAAAGACTGTGATACCATTTTCATAATGTTATGAAGTCCAGTATTATCTTTAGCAAGAAGGACAAGGTGACCTTGTGTCGAATCTAAACCATGTATCTTATCAGTTCTTCTCCTGCGAGCAGTATATACTTCACAGCCGATTATAGGTTTAATACCGACACTTATACAGCTTTTATACAACTGGAGTATTCCATACATAACACCATGGTCTGTTATTGCAACTGCTTTCATACCCAGCTCTTTGGCTTTACTAACCATATCAGGTATTTTTGTTGAACCATCAAGAAGGCTAAATTCCGTATGTACATGTAAATGAACGAAATCAGTCATTCAGATACTCCTTTAACTTGTTCAATGCTGCAGACCTGTGGCTTATTTTATTCTTTTGTTCCTCACTCATTTCAGCAAAAGAAAGATTAAAGCCATTTGGCATGAATATGGGATCATATCCAAAACCTAATCTTCCTCTGGATTCAAATAGTATTCTACCTTCACATTCTCCGTAAAAAACAGCATGAGTTCCATCTTCTTTTATTAGTGCGACGCAACTTACAAATCTTGCATCACGGTTCTCATGCTTAATATTACGCATTATTTTAAGCAAAGCTTTTGTATTTAATTTATCATAAGAATCTGAATTTTGATTATCTTCAATTATACTGCTATTAATGCATGCATAAAATCTTTTTGAAAGTACTCCAGGTAGATAATTAAGGCAGTATACTTCCAAACCAGAATCATCAGCTATAACCATATGCTGAGTGAATTTTTTTGCATCCTTGGCTTTTATTAAAGCATTTCCTTCGAAGGTGTCTTCAGTTTCATCAGGATTACTTATAATGCCTGCTTCCTTTAAAGAAAGGATTTCAAAATCTGGAAGTATTGCTTTTATCTCTTTAATTTTCCCCCGGTTATTACTTGCAACAACTATTGTCTTTTTTTTCATCATTTAGCCAGACACTTTCTCTGAATCTCCATTATATCCTTTATTGCATTTTGGGATAATATGATTATTTCATTCAGTTTCTCTTTATTGAAAGTGTTTTTTTCACCAGTTGCTTGGATTTCAGCTATACTTCCATTTGAATCCATTACTATATTCAGATCAACCTGGGCATTACTGTCTTCTTCATAGCATAAATCTACCATTACCTCATTATCTACTATGCCTGCACTAATTGCTGCAAGCTGGAATTTTATAGGATTCTGCTCAATGTAACCCTTTTTCTTCATCCACTCGAATGCATCATATAAGGCGACATAACCTGCATTTATACTGGCTGTCCTCGTTCCTCCATCTGCCTGGATTACATCACAATCGATTATGATAGTGGCATCACTAAACATATCAAGATTAACACATGCTCTTAATGATCTTCCTATTAATCTTTCTATTTCAGATGCTCTTGAATTTTTTTTCAAACTTGATATATCTCTTTTATTCCTTTGCATGGTTGCTCTTGGCAGCATATTGTATTCTGCTGTCACCCATCCTTTGGAATCGCGAAATGTAGGCGATTCCAAACTGACTGTAGCAGTACAGAGAACTTTCGTTTCACCACATTCAATATACGCGGAACCTTCTGCATATTTCATAACATTTCTTCTTATGCTTATTGGTCTCATATCAGCATTTTGTCTTTTATCAATTCTCATAAAACACCTTTCATTATTTTATTGATACAACATTAAATGAATGTTAACTATTTTAATTTTAACATCTTTATCTCAACGTTACAAACAAAAAACCTTATTCTATTCTGCGTTATCCATTAATCCGAGATATTCGATTATACCATTTGCAATACCTTGTGCTAACTTCTGCTGATACTCATCTGATTTTAGTTTTTCACTTTCTGTAGGATTTGTAATAAATCCTACTTCAACAGTAGCTGCAGGGCAATTTGCACGCGCGTGAACTGCTAATTGCTGGTTAAATAAACCTCTGTCTGATGCAATTGCTGTTTTTACTATATTTTTCTGAACAGTCTGAGCGAAACTTTTATCTTCCTCATCTCGCCAAATTGTCATTAATCCTTTTGCTGATTCTTCAGTATATGAATCTACGTGAACAGAAAGGAAAAGTTTTGCATTATGAATATTTGCAAGGTCTCCTCTTTCCAAAGCAAATCCCAGATATATGTCCTCATTTCGCGTCATATAAATATTGTATCCCTTTTCTTTTAAAATCTGCTCAATTTTCACACATATACCGAGATTTATATCTGATTCATTAATCTTGTCATCATTTCTCGACTCTGCTCCAGGATCATGCCCTCCATGTCCCGCATCTATAAAGATAATATTATCTATATTAGGATCACAAAAAGTCAGTGTAGAATATATTGTATTTGAATTTGGATAGAGGATTATTTCCTTTTGGAAAGCAAAACTCACTCTGTAATAAAGAGTTCCTGATATCTCTTCTTTTTTAACTTCCATATATTCAATAAAACCATCATTAATGTATATCTTTTCTTCACTTAAATCATAAGTTACTGTTCTTCCTCTTAATGAAGACCATGCCTTTGCAGGGAATCTTATTGTATACAAACTACCTGAACTGTCGTCAATATTGTCTTCATAATATATTATTGTGCTGTCTGATTGTTTACACAACTGATATTCAGGTATGAAGAAAAATTTTCTAGAATATAAATTGGAATAGTTGAAGAAATCTTTATTCTGAACTTCGGACAAGCTGAACTGCATGCCTGATGATGTAGTTTCTATATCAGTAACAGCAATGCATCTGTCGGTTATTACTTTAATATCCAAAGACATCTTATCTAAATTCTTAGTGATCTCAATTTTCTGAACGATTGCATTATCTGGAAAAATCGCATCTTCCAAATACTGATATGTATTATATTCATCAAGAAGGATGGAAAAATACAAGGTTGATTTATTATTAATATCATACCATGATGTTTTCTTTGTATCATCAGGATATCTGTATTCATCAAAAATATAATCTTTATTGTTCTCAAAAACAGTATTGAATTCACACTCTTTTGAAAGCCCTTCAAATATTAACATATCATTCTCATACCTGATTTTTATCTCTTTTGGTTGTCTGGCATTATTAGATGCTGTCGGATCAGATGAATTAGTAGCAGGATTTTCACTTCCCGTCTGTTGGTTGCTAGGAGTTGATGAATTTGAAGGATTGTTAGTAAATAAATCTTCGTTGGTCATAATAAATATTACAACTGCAATAATTATGCATGCAATAATCATAATTGCTGCAATCGTTATTATTTTCTTTTTTTTATCTGAATCGTTATAATTGAATTCCATATAGCCTCTCTGTATTAATTTCCACTCATTGAATCTATTATACCTCTAGCTATGCCCTGAGCAAGGATATTTTGATATTCATCTGTCTGCAAGGCTGCAAGTTCATCCGGATTTGTCATAAATCCGCATTCTATCAAAGCTGCAGGCATCTTTGTAGAGTTTAGCACTACTAAATTAGGTCTGTCAATAACTCCTCGGTCATTTGCACCTGTTATGCTGACAAGATTATTTTGGATTTTCTTGCCAAATGATTTCCCAGTAATATTGATACTTTGATCAGTTGATGGATATACAAGAGTCATTATCCCTTTATAACTTGTGTTTGTAAATGCATTGGAATGTATGCTAACAAAAAGAGAGGCTTTTATCATATTTGCTACATGAGCTCTTTCATATAATCCGACATAGACATCTGTATTTCGCGTCATAAAGACTTTGATGCCTTCTGAAATCAGAATTTGCTCTACTTTCTTTGCAACGGATAAATTAATTGCAGATTCATATATTGAATTTGCCACTGCACCAGGATCATATCCACCATGCCCGGCATCAATAACAACACAACCTGAATATGTGTTGTCTACAGGAAGAAGATTAATATTAGTATATGTCGAGCGTGCTGAATTCATGTAGATCTGTAAAGGTTGTTTAGCAAATATCAACATCGTGACCTGCTCATCAACTCTTTTGATCTGTATCTTTTCAACAAACTCATCATTTACATATAGCACTCCAGCTGTAAGCCTGTATGAGGTATCTACAAAGTAAATTTCCGTAACTAGATTATTATTTATAATTTTAACATTGCCATTAACTTTACCATATTGGTCTGCTAGCGCGATTCCAGTAATCTGTATATGCTTTCTGTCAGAAGAATTAAAGTAAGACATATTTGTAATTTTCTGAGAGTATATATCAATCAGAAGCTCAGTGTCATTTTTTTCCAGTATCTCATATCTGCATTGATTTGTAAGAACTATAGATACATAACTGCCTTTCTCCTCATATCTGGCGTTGATTGCTTTAATGTATCTTGAATCTTCTGCAGGAAGAAACGTACTTGCTTCACAATATGTATC
>Ga0123335_1007572_pt1 | contig 12055 bp, 14 predicted proteins | sample BiotimSIPDNA_2_FD_89707 | JGI IMG/M metagenome (GOLD analysis project Ga0123335, IMG submission 89707) | Anaerobic biogas reactor microbial communites from Washington, USA - Biogas_R2 time_0 SIP DNA | ecosystem: Engineered > Bioreactor > Anaerobic > Unclassified | place: Washington, USA... | reverse complement strand
TCCCCCTGCAATACGCCGAGCAGGAGAATGTGTTGGTTCACACCCGGGATGGCAAAACCATCCCCGGCACCCTGCGCATGAACCAGCCGGCGGTTCACGCCAATAAAGACCTGAGAACGGCTGAACGCAATGATGAGAGCATGGAGATTGTTCTGGATATGCGGGTGTCCGACAAAGAAGGCTGTCATGCCCTGGGCGTCTCGGCCGGGGATTATATCAGCCTGGACCCGCGCTTTGTTTTTAGCGCGGACGGCTTCATTAAAAGCCGGCACATGGATGACAAGGCTTCCGCAGCCGTGCTCATCACCCTGGCCCGGGCTTTTGCTTCCGGCTCGGCGTCCTGCCGCCGCCCTGTCTATATTCTCTTCACCAATTTTGAGGAAGTGGGCCACGGCGCCAGCGCAGGGCATCCGAAGGATATCAGCGACATGATCGCGGTGGATATGGGTGTTGTGGGAGATGACCTGTCAACGGATGAGCTGAAGGTATCTATCTGCGCCAAAGACTCCCGCGGGCCCTATAACAGGGCATTGACTGGCTCCCTGGTTGATACCGCCAAAAGGCACGGGCTGAATTTCGCTGTGGACATCTATCCGTTCTACGGCTCAGATACCGACGCCGCGCTCTCAGCCGGATATGATTACCGCCACGCCCTCATCGGCCCCGGCGTTTCCGCCAGCCATGGCTATGAACGGGTGCATGAGGAGGGGCTGTGGAACACCCTGGCGCTGCTTTTTCATTATCTCAAGGCCCTCTAAACCCACAAAGAAACCCGGCTGATTTACAAAAGGCCGGGTTTTTTGCTTCCTTTATGCCCCAAGGGCCTTCACCAGCACCAGGCAGGTGTTCCTTTCATCCCAGAGGGTGGGGAACACCTCCAAGCGCAGGAAGCCCATCCCCTCATAAAAGGCGATGGTGCGGTCATATTCCGGGTAGTGGCCGGCTTCCACCGTTTTCACCTGCAAAAGAAGCTATCCTGCCTACATTGCATGGGCTGTCAGGGCCTCCATCAGTCCTCTTCCGATGCCCTGCCGGTGCAACCCTGGCAGGACGCCCATACAATGAATCTCCGCCGCTGCCCGGCTGGTTTGGCTTAAGCTCGCAAAGCCCTCCGGTTGATCCCCCGCGAAAGCCACCCAAAAGGGCTGCACCCGGCACTGGTCAATGGATGCCCGGGTGCTCTCCGGCAGGCCAAACCAGTCCGGCAAGGCTAAAAGAACCACTTCGGCGATCTCCGCCCGGCGGTTTTCCTCTTTCTCAAAAACGATCTTTATATCCTTAATGCCGTTATCTCTCCTTGATTCACGCGCAAACTGCCCTGTTCATCCTGGCCTATCTGATGCGCCTGGCCTCCAGGTAAAAGCGTTTCTCATTAGCCTCCCCCATGGAGAACGTTTTGCGGGGCAATCGCCCATACTTCCTGACAACAGGGAACAGCTGATCCTTGGGGAAATCCGGCATCAGAATACCGGTTCCACCCTGTGTTGCCGCAATCTCCCGCAGCGCCTGAACGCCATGCACAAAGTCAAGGGGCATCGCCGCCTCATCCAGCACTTGCTGCACCGCTTCCGTTATCAATCGGTTTTTCGCATTATTCAGGGCCAGGGGCATATCTTTCTCTTCCCCAACCAGGACGATGTCGGGCGCCTTCTCATGGGCCACGGGGCCAAGCGGCTTTAGCGCGTCCAAAACCGCCTGCCTGGAAACGCCAAAAACCATACGGTGGATAGGTTTAAATATCAAAGCCGGGCTGTGCAGGTTCACCATCTCCGCCAGGGCGAACCGGGCAGGGTGATGCGCTTGCTCCTGCGGTGCCAGCCGCGCCCTTTGTTGTTCCCAATAGGCCTTTGCCGCTGCCAGGGAATGGTTGCCATCCCCCACTAAAAACAGCGGGTTACCGGGCTGAAGCTTATCACGAAGCGCACGAAAAGCCTGCGTCAAACGCGCCTGTTCACCCGCGTCCGTTACTTGCCAGCCCTTGATATGACCTCCGTTCATCATCAGTGGCATGTCATACAGTTTTGTCAGTGTTTGCCTGTTTGCATTTAGCGGCCCCAGGACGCTGTCCAGCGGATCATCCACAATCAGAAGAACATGTGACAGCTCAATGGACGACCGCTCCCGAAGCGCAAGCCTGGGCGGAATGCGCTCCAGCACCGTCTGTTCTGTCGCGCGGATAAGGGAACTGCCCTCCGGCTTATAATCGTAAGCTTCCAGATCAACCAGCAGCACCAAGCCCACGCGTGCTCCGGACTGGGTACATCGTTCCACCAGCACAAAGCTGTCCGATATGGGGGCGAAAATGTTCCGCTGCAAATAATCCGACATCGCCTGCTGGACACCGCGGCCGCGCCTGTCCGCTTCATGAAGGAATGCCTCCGGTATAATCAGGTTCAGGGTGGAGGGTGCTTCGCCGATTTCAAGCGCCGCCTCCTCCCACACCTCCGGCTGGGAGGTATACTGGTCCAGGGCAACCACAGGCCAATGGCTGTTCAGATGCACCGCTCCAGGCAAAAGGATTTCTCCGGGACAAATGCCCAGCCCGCTCCATTCTGTCATGCCACATTCCTCCTTCATGGCATCCGCTAGTTCATTCAGCAGCATCAGGCTCCCCATCGCCATAGATGACCCGTACCCTCAGGATATCGGGCTGGCTGGCCAACTGCATGGCAAACGCACGCGGTACGGTGATGGATGCGTCAAACAGGGCGCAGGCCACATCGCCGCGGCTGGAGGAAACCATTTGCTCGATATTGATACCCTCCTTGGCAAAAAGGGTGGTCACCTTGCTGAGAATCCCTGGCACATTGCGGTGCAGCACCAGCACCCGCGTGGGATAGGCGGCCTTGCCCAGGGTGATGGCGGGAAAATTGACGGAATTTGAAATGTTGCCGTTATTCAGGTAATCCTGGCCTTGCCGCGCGGCCATCATCGCGCTGTTTTCCTCAGCTTCCTCTGTGGCCGCCCCCAGATGCGGCAGCGCCAGCGTGTTGGGCAGGGACATCACCCGCTGATTGGCAAAATCGGTCACATATTTGCTGATCCGGCCCGCGGCCAAAGCCTCTTCAAGCGCCTCCTCATCCACCAGCTGGTCCCGGGAAAAATTCAAAAGCACCGCACCGGGGCGCATCCTGTCCATCTGCAGCCGTCCCATCAGGCCCCGGGTACTGTCCAGAAGCGGCACATGCAGGGTGATATAGTCGCAAGCCTGCAGCAGTTCCGCAATCCGGACAACATGATGCACGCTTAAGGCCAGCTTCAGCGCGTGCTCAATGGCAATGGCGGGGTCATAGCCCCACACCTCCATGCCCATGGCCACCCCGGCATTGGCTACCAGGTGCCCCACAGCACCCAAACCAATCACGCCGAGGCTCTTACCCCGGATTTCGCTGCCGGAAAAGACGCTTTTGTGTTTTTCCACCCTCTGGGGCAGGCTAGTATCCACCTCCTGCTCCCTGAGCCAGTTGGCGCCGCCAATGATATCACGGGCGGACAGAAGCATTCCTGCCACCACCAGCTCTGCCACGGCGTTCGCGTTTGCCCCAGGGGTATTGAACACCACAATACCCTGCCGGGTGCAGCGCTCCAGCGGGATATTATTGACGCCGGCTCCCGCCCTGGCAATGGCCTTCAGGCGGGTGGGCATATCTGTTTCCAGCAGGTCCGCTGAGCGCACCAGCCACAGGTCCGCGTCCCCATGATTCTGGGTGAGGGCGTAGTTGGCGCCAAATTCCTTAAGCCCAAGGGGCGAGATGTTGTTAAGCAGCGCCACCCGCCGATGTTTCATCCTGCACGCTCCTTTTCATACGCTGACATCAGGTCAACCAACTCCTTGACCCCTTCAAACGGCATGGCGTTGTAAAGGCTGGCCCGTATCCCGCCGGCCAGACGGTGTCCCTTCAGCCCAATCAGCCCGGCCTCCTGAGCCCGCTGCACAAAGTCCGTATCCAGCGCCGCATTCCCGGTGGTGAAGGCAACATTCATCAGTGAACGGCTGTCCCGGTGGGCAATGCCCTTGAACAGCCGGCTTTGATCCAGGTGGTCATAGAGCAAAGTTGCCTTTTGCAGGTTGATTTTGGCCATCACGCCAAGCCCGCCCAGGCCCTCAATCCACTGGATGATTTTCCCCAGGATGTAGATGGCGTAGACGGGCGGTGTGTTGTAAAGGGAAGCAGCTTTGCAGTGGGTTTGGTATCTGAGCATCAGGGGCACCTGAGAAGGCAGGTCCTCCCGGATCAAGTCCTTTCGGATGATGACCACCGTCAGCCCGGCGATCCCCATGTTTTTTTGCGCTCCGGCGTAAATCAGCCCAAAGCGCGGCACATCCAGGGGCTCTGAGAGGATGCAGGAGGACAGGTCCGCCACCAGCGGGATATCGCCGGTGGCGGGCAAAACTGCATAGCGTGTACCAAAGATGGTGTTGTTCAGGCACAGGTGCACATAATCGGCGTCTGCACGAAAAGAGAGGCCGGTCATGTTGGGAATCCGGGTAAAACCTTCCCGCTCCCCTGTCAAAGCCACATGCACATCCAGGTATCTGGCCGCTTCCTCATGCGCTTTTTGTGCCCAAACCCCAGTGATCAAATAATCCGCTTTGCCGTTTCTAGCCAGGTTCATCGGCGCCATGGCGAACTGGAGGCTGGCCCCTCCCTGGAGGAAGAGCACCGCATACTCCTCAGGAATTCCCGCCAGGCGGCGAAGCCCCTCCTCAGTCTCCTGGATGATCTCATTAAACGCCTTTGAGCGGTGGCTCATCTCCATCACCGAAAGGCCAAGGCCCCGGTAATCGGGCATCTCTTCCGCAGCCGCCTTCATGACGGACTCCGGCAGGCAAGCCGGACCGGCGCTGAAATTAAGCACTCTGCCCATGGTTTCTATTCCCTTTCTTTCCAGTGAGATAGGGGTAGTTCAAGTCCTGTAAGCAAACTATACCCCCATTGCCCCAAATTGTCCATGTTGATCTCCGGCACCAACTCCGCCTGGCGAATATTATCCCGCGGTGCGTCTGCCATTCAGCCTTCTTTCTGATTCGAGTATTTGTGTGTTTACTCGCGGCAGAAACGGGTAAATTGCAGTGTTTGTCAATATTTCTCTTTGCCTGCTTGTGAAAGGATACAAGGCCATGGCGGAAAAAATCATCGACATCACAGGGCTCAGCAAGTCCTATGGCAATGTGCAAGCCGTGCGCAGTGTGGATTTCTATGTTGAAAAGGGCAGGATGTTCGCTCTCCTTGGACCCAACGGCGCGGGCAAGTCCACCATCATCAACATAATCTGCACATTCCTTAAGCCCGATAAAGGCACCGTCAGCGTTAACGGCGCCCTGCTGGGCCAGGAAGACGACCTCATCCGCCGCTCCATCGGCGTGGTATTCCAGGATAACCTGCTGGACCGCCTGCTGACGGCGGAGGAAAATCTCCTGGCACGAGGCGCCCTGTACGGCCTGAAGGGCCGCCGGCTTAAGGATGCTGTGCTCAGGGCAGCAGAAGCCGCAGACATTATGGATTTTTTCAAACGCCCCTATGGTAAGCTCTCAGGCGGTCAGCGGCGCCGTTGCGACATCGCCCGCGCGCTTATCCATACGCCGGAAATCCTCTTCCTGGACGAGCCCACAACAGGGCTTGACCCCCAAACCCGAAAAAATGTCTGGGAGACAGTCTACCGCCTGCAGAAAGAGCACGGCATGACGCTGTTTCTGACCACCCACTACATGGAAGAGGCAGCGGAGGCGGACTATATCATCATCATCGACGAGGGCAGCATCGCGGCGCAGGGGACACCCACGGACCTGAAGGAGCGCTTCACCTCCGACAGGCTGATTCTGATTCCCTCTTACCCTACGGCCGCCATGGATGCGCTGGCCAAGCAAGGCACAGTATATGCCAAAAGGCACGGACTGCTGGAAGTGAAGCTGCAAAACGCGTTTGAAGCGCTGCCCATCATCAATTCCGTACGCCCCTATATCCGGGACTTTGAGGTTCTCTCCGGAACCATGGATGATGCATTCATCCAGATCACTGGAAAGGAGATCCGCCAATGATTGCCATGATCAAACGCAATCTCAGGGTTTTCCTGAGGGACCGGCCCTCTGTATTCTTTTCCCTTCTCTCCGTGTTTATTATCATTGGGCTCTATGCCCTCTTCCTGGGGGATCTGATGCTCTCCAGCAGTATATTTCAGGGGCGCGCAGGCGTTAAATGGATGATGGACAGCTGGCTGATGGCAGGTGTCATGGCCGCCGGCTCCGTCACCACCGCCCTTGGCGCCATGGGGCTTATGGCGGAGGACAAGGAGCGAAAAATCAACATGGACTTCGTATCCTCCCCCATAGGCCGGGGCGAAATCGTGGGCAGCTATATCATCAGCGGATACATCATCAGCGTGCTGCTGACATTCCTTACAGGCATCCTGGCAAGCCTGTACATTCTCAGCCGCGGCGGGCAATTGCCCGGCCTTGCCACGGCCTTTCAAATCATAGGTCTCCTTCTGTTATCGGGTTTCTCCAGCACTGCGCTGGTGCTTTTTTTGGTCTCCCTGATACAATCCAACACCTCTTTCAGTATCATCAGCACCCTGGTCGGCACGCTGATCGGTTTCCTGGCCGGCGTTTATGTGCCCGTGGGGCAACTGCCCTCTGCTGTTGCAAGTGTGGTGAACTTCATCCCCGCAGCGCACTCGGCGGCGCTTTTGCGCCAGACCATGATGGCCGAGCCCATCAGCCGGGTTTTTGCCGGCGCGCCAGGGGAGCTAGTTATGGATTTCCGGCGGGCGATGGGCGTGGACCTCTTCATTGGCGGCGCGCCCATCAGTTCCCAAATCAGCCTGTTGGTCCTGGCTGGCTCGGGCGCGCTGTTCTTTGCCCTGGCCACGCTTAGCCTGAAGCGTAAGGCGAAATAAGCTGAATTAACCCTTCCCGAACGGCCTGGACAGACTGAACAGGCCATTTTTTGTGCTTGACAATCCAGTGCCGCTTTAATAAGATACTTGTTGCGTCAATAGGCTTCGTTAGCCCCGAGACTATTGAACCACAGGCGAGGCTGCGACCATCAGGCTTGCCCACCGTTTAAATTTTCTCAAGGAGGAGTATCCGTGAACACCTACATGGCTAACGCCCAAAGCGTAGAGCGTAAATGGTTCGTCGTTGACGCTGACGGCATGGTGTTGGGCCGCCTGGCCAGCCAGGTCGCCGGCATCCTGCGCGGCAAACACAAACCCACCTACACCCCCCACGTGGACACCGGGGATTTTGTGATTATCCTGAACTGCAGCAAGGTCAAGCTGACCGGCAAAAAGCTGGATCAGAAAATTTACTACCATCACTCCGGCTACCCGGGCGGCCTCAAGGAAACCAGATACCGGGAACTGATGGCCAATAAGCCGGAATTTGCAGTGAAGCACGCGGTGAAGGGCATGCTGCCCAAGGGCCCGCTGGGCCGGCAGATGCTGACCAAGCTTTTCACATACAATGGGGCGGAGCACCGCCAGCAGGCACAGCAGCCAGAAGCGCTGCACCTGGAAGGTCAAGGGGGTAAAGCATAATGGCAGTAGCAGATTTCAACGCCGTCGGCCGCCGCAAGAAGGCCGTTGCCCGGGTGCGCCTGGTGCCCGGCAAGGGTGATGTGGTCATCAACAAGCGCGAGATGGATGATTATTTCAGCATGGAAACCCTGAAGATGACCGTGCGCCAGCCCTTGGTACTGGTCAAATCCACGGGGTTTGATGTGCTGGTGAATGTACACGGCGGCGGTCCCACAGGCCAGGCCGGCGCTATCCGCCACGGCATCAGCCGGGCGCTTTGCAAGGCCAACCCGGAACTGCGGGGAGAGCTTAAAAAGGCCGGTTTCCTCACCCGCGACCCCAGGATGACGGAGCGCAAGAAGTATGGCCTCAAAGGCGCCCGCCGTGCGCCCCAGTTTTCAAAGCGCTGAATCACAAACACGCCTCATCAAAACCCCGCCGGACTGGCGGGGTTTTACCGTAGGAGAGCCCCTCTGCTGCGGGTTTCGGAAGGCCTGATCCTATCGGCCATTGGCCCGCCCCTGGGACATAGGCATTAAGGCGGCCTTGGGAAGCCAGGTTTTCACCGCGATTGCTCCGTCCGCGGAAAAATCGGGCACAGAATAATGCCCCCGCCATTCCCGAGTCATAATCCGACAAAGGCCTTGTCGGTACGTCCCTAAGCGTCTTCTTCCAGCAACTTCCGGCCCTCCGCCAACATCGCGTGCTCCTCAGAAGAAAGCTCCGGAAACCGCGGGTCAAGGCGCTCAAGGGCCTGCAGTACGATTTCGCTCACCAGGTAGCGGGCAAACCATTTGCGGTCCGCCGGCACCACATACCAGGGCGCCTCTGGGGTTGAGGTATTGTTGAGCAAATGCTCATAAGCGGCTTGGTATTTGTCCCAGTGCCTGCGTTCCTGGATGTCCCCTGGGTTGAACTTCCAGTTTTTGTCCTCCTCAAGGATGCGGGCCAGCAGGCGCTCCCGCTGCTCATCCTTTGAGAGGTGGAGAAATATTTTGACCACCGTGATGCCGTTCTCCCCCAGATAGCGCTCAAAATCCCTGATCTGGCGGTAGCGCTTTTCCCAAATATCCCCGGTAATCAGTTCCTGCGGAATTTGCGAGGAACGCACCAGGTCGTGCACCCGGGCAACGATCACATCCTCATAGTGGGAGCGGTTGAAAATGCCGATTTCCCCTCGCCTGGGCACCGCTTTGGCTACACGCCAAAGGTAGTCGTGGTCGTTTTCTTCGCTGGAAGGCACTTTAAAACTCACCACTTGCGTACCCTGGGGGTTGAGGCCTGTCATCACGTGCTTGATGGTGCCGTCCTTGCCGGCCGCGTCCATAGCCTGGAGCACAATGAGCAGCGCGTGCTGGTTTTCAGCGAAAAGCCGCTCCTGAAGCGCCGCCATCCTTTGGATGTTCTCCGGCATCAGTTTGCGTTTGACTTCTTTTTTGTCCAAACCGTCTCCGCCCCTGGTAGAGAAGGAGCCAATGGCTACCTTCTCCCCGCCCGCAACCCGAAAGGTGGAAATATTCATCCTCGAGCCGCCTTTCTTCCTGGCCAGTCAAGCAGATTGGCATCCAGGTGCTGATAGAGCCCCGCGCTCTCCAATGCCGGGCGCAGGAGCCTGTAAAGGAGAGGGGTAACCACAATGGCGATGGCCGCGTTGACCGTTGAGGTGGCCAGGCGCGACAGCACATACACATTCAGCGTGCTGGGCGTGAAAGCCAGGGAATAGAAAAGTGTTTTCAGTAAAAAAAGCGTCACATACAGTGAAGCGCCGGCAACAGCCCCTGCATAGGCGATCACCGCGCGGGACAGCGTGTTTTTCCGATCATTCACGATGACCCCACAGGCAAAGGCCATCAGCCCCTTGTTGGCAAAGGTGACCAGAGCCTCAAGCATCGGCGGGATGGCGCCGCCCGAAACCGGGTCAATGAAGCCATAGACAATGTCAAAAATACCGGAGCCCAGGCCCGCTGCCAGCGCCCCCAAGGGCCCTCCAAACAGCATGCCGGAGAGCAGGGCTATGATATTGCCCAGATGCACCCGGGATGAACCCACGGGAATGCTCAGGTAGTTGGATACAAATGCAGCCGCCGCCATCACCGCTACAAAAGCGATCAAGTAGGGTTGATTTCTCTTCCGGGCCAACGGATACGCCTCCCTTGCCAAGATAGTATTGTATGATTCCATCATACCCTGATTTGCAGGCTATATATTGCCCAGAAGCACTGTATCAAGATAAGCCCCCGCCGTTTCCTGAAGTTCTGCCAGCATCTGCCCCGCGATAGGTGGTTCATCGGCGTGATAGCGGGGAAAGCAGCGGCTCAGGTGCAAAGGGATCACCGGGCTGATCCCGGCCAGCCAGGCGGCCAGGGCGGCAATTTCCTCCGGGCTGTCATTCTGCCCCGACACCACCAGGGTGGTCACTTCCACATGGCTGGCCTGGTGAGCGGCGGTAATGAAGGCCTTTACCGTCTCCAGGTCGCCGCCCAGGCGGCGGTACCACTGGGGCGTGAACCCCTTCAGGTCGATATTGAAAGCGTCCACTTTGGGCAAGAACTCCCTTACCGCGTCCAGGCAGAAGCACCCATTGGTCACCACTACGGTCTTCAGCCCCAAGGGCCTTAAGATATCCGCACAGTCAGCGATGTACTCCAGGTTGAGCATAGGCTCGTTGTAGGTGAACGCCAGTCCGATGTTGCCCTGGGGCACCATCTTTCGGGACAGATCGCACAACTCTTCGGGGCTTGTCTCACGCCAGGGAATCTCTTTCTCCCCTGCCCGGGCAATCTCATGGTTCTGGCAGAAGTAACAGGCCATGTTGCAGCCAAAGCCACCCACTGACAGCACCTTTTTACCCGGGTAAAAGCGGGCCAGGGGCTTCTTCTCAAGCGGGTCAAGGGCAATGGAGGTCACTTTCCCGTAGCCCAGGGGCCTGGAAATCCCATCCCGCATGATACGCGCCTGGCAGAAGCCTGTCTGCCCTTCCTTCAGCACACATTGCCGGTGGCACAGGGGGCAATGGGTCATGTGTGCCTCACCACCCTGAAACGCTCAAGGTTAACAGGCTCCAGCGGACCAATGCCAGCCTTTTTTTTGGCGATGGACACCTGCTCTTCAACCGTATCGATACCTTCCAGATTGGGCAATAACAGGCCGCGCCGGGCGCCGCTTGAGACAATGACACCGTATTCTTTTACGTCCAACGCGTCCTGGGACCCAACAGCCTCCGGCTCATCCAGCACATCCACCGAACAGGTAACATGGGGCAGTTCTTCTGCCCGCAGCGGCTCAAACCGGGGATCCCGGAAAGCGGCGCTCACCGCATTGTGTATGATCTCCTCTGCCAGCGTCGCCTGGGTGGGGCTGATGGTGCCGATGCAGCCCCTGAGCGCCCCGCCCTTGTGCAGGGTAACAAAGGCACCCGCGCGGTTTTCGCGCAGTTCATCCGGCAGCTCCTTAGGCGCTGGCATCACCCGGCCTTTGTTCAGATAGTGGGTGTAGGATTCAACCGCCAAACGCACATAAGGGTCCGGGGAAGCTTCAGCTTTTGCCCTGCCGGTGAAATACCTGGCTTCATCAGGCCCCCGGGGCGTGAACAGCCCCACGCCATAGCCCACTCCGGTGACGCCCTCATAGGAAAGGATTTCCGCCTCCACCTTTTGCCCATCCAGTGCACCCGCCAGAATCAGGAAACTGCGCTGGCCGCATTCCCCGGCTTTCTCACAAAATCCGGGTGGCATGGCCAGCAGCTCACCGAAGGCTGCCCGGCCCATGATGTCCATAATCTTCGCGTCATATACGGGGCCCTCAGGCCTGAAGCCATAGGGACCCTCCTCCTGTCCATAGTGGGAGAGGTCCCCGCTGGCGATGATGCAGATCCGGCGGTTCAGCCTGCCGGCCGCTTCCCGGATCACCATGCCGAGGCGGTAATGGCTCTCAAAGGGCAGGCCGGACAAGCCCAAGCGCACGAAGCGGCAGGGGAAAGAAGCGCCCATCACATCCTTAAAAAAATGCAAAGGAACCATGAAACCATGATCCAGCGACCTATCCCGTTCCCCTTTGGTGCCGGCGGGAAGCCCTGCAGCATCCGCCATCTCAGCGATGGCTGCCACCAGTTGCTCATCATAATCCACCTGGAAAGCAACGCCGGAAGCGCCAAATCGGCCAAAGTCGCCTTTGGCCGATTTGCCCGGCGAGATGTGGATGTAATCATGGTACATAATACTGTGAGGCGTCGCAATGACAAGCGTCTCAGGCGCCCAGGCGGCCACCCGCCCAGCCGCCAGCAAATAGGCCTGGGCGGTCCTGGCAATCTGCTTTTCTCCACCCCTGCCCACCGCTGGTACAATCAGCGGCGGGTGGGGGACCATCGCGGCCCCGATAATCGCCATTTGGAACCCCTCCTTTATCGCTATGTATGATTATACCATATCTGCCATATCTGGCAGCGCGCGGTGCCTCATGTCAAATTGAGCGCGAAGGGTTCATCCATGCCTCACGTATTTTGAGCGCGAAGCGGGGCTAGGACCAGCAGGAAATTTCT
>Ga0123335_1007569_pt1 | contig 12055 bp, 11 predicted proteins | sample BiotimSIPDNA_2_FD_89707 | JGI IMG/M metagenome (GOLD analysis project Ga0123335, IMG submission 89707) | Anaerobic biogas reactor microbial communites from Washington, USA - Biogas_R2 time_0 SIP DNA | ecosystem: Engineered > Bioreactor > Anaerobic > Unclassified | place: Washington, USA... | reverse complement strand
TGTAGCATCTCCGTCCGTCTCATCCGTCACCTCCATCCAGGTAACTTAGCAACCGGACAGTTTATGTGCTACAAAACCGGACAAATCATTTGCTTCTTACACAAATCAATAAAAGACTTGACTGAAAAAGGCTGAAAAACCATAATTGACCTGCGCCCTTTTTGTGCAATCCACCTCTGATGCCGGGACGTGATTAGGTAAAATCGGAGTTCTTCAGCCCTGGCATGCAGATTTTGACGGTGCGCCAAAGGAATCACCATTATCATACGCTAACAGGAGCATATATGAACAACAGTCTCATTTTTCACGAAACACCCGACCTCGTTCATCCTTATATTCTGATTAGTTACCGTGGGTGGCTGAATGCCGGTGAGATCGGGACCGGAAGCATAGATTTCCTGCGCCGTAAACTCAATGCCGGTAAATTTGCGTCCATTGACACCCGCAATTTTTACATCTGGCAGGTTCCGGGTTTTGATCCGGCGCAGATCATGCGGCCACATGCGGTTGTTGAAAAAGGTCTAGTCAAGTCTCTGGATGAACCCGCTAACGAATTTTTTTTCTGGAAGAGCAATGCCCAAAACGATCTGATTCTTTTTACGGGCTATGAACCGAACCTGGCATGGCCGGAGTTCACATCGGCAATTTTGAGTGTTGCCAAACGCTATAAGGCCCGTCGGATTTATACGTTGGGCGGTGTTTATGACCAGGTTCCTCATACCCGGGCAACAAGCATCTATGCCGTGCTGAGTCTTCCAGAGATGAAACACGAGTTTCAATCATTTCCGCTTTTGAATTACACGGGGCCGTGCAGCTTTTCAACGCTGCTGGTGAATCATGCCGGAAAAGAAAACATTGAAGCGGCCAGCATTGTAGCCAGGGTTCCGCAGTATATTGAGACCTTCAATGAAAAAATCGCCTGCGAGCTTCTGGAAAAGGTGTTTTCCCATACTTCGCTCCATATCGATTTAAGTGATCTTAAAAAGACCGGAGATGCCGTGAACGAAATAATGGACAAGGACTTTCTGCATAATAAAACCGCCCTGGCACAACTACGTAAACTGGAAAAAAGATACGATGAAGCTTTGCGTCAGGGCTACGGATACAAGGAAGTGAGCGTCGACGAGCTGATGCAGGAAATGCTAAACGCGAAAAAAGACGGCAAAAAACCGCACTGACAGTGATTGTACGATTAACGGTTTATTTCCTTCTGGATTGAGTGTTGGTGATAAAAATCGTAGGATTTTTTGTGCCATATCATACTGTTCTCTGAGGATTCATGCATCAGGAAATGTGGATGTGCTTTTAATCATCAGCATTGGGCATCCATCCTGCAACGGTCGCCTTTCAAATCATTTATTCCGGATACCGGTCTTTGCTGGTATGATTTGATAAATTATCCCCGCAATGGTACGGCAGGCTGTTGTGTTTAATTGTATGATATTATTTGATAATTGGCGGAAGTGCATGGGAATCGAATGCTTACACCAATTTTTATGTATTTGTAATAACTGAATAAATCACGATCTGTTTTAAGTCTGGGCGGGTTTCGGGAGAGTTTAATTTATAACTATCGCTAAAAACAAATAGGAAATCATATTCAGGATTACGAAAGTCAGTTGATTGGAAAATATTGTTATGAGGATGGTCGTTTGCAATATTTCATTAAATTCTTTATATAATAATATCTCTGTAACAATCATTGTTTATGGATAGTAATATGTATTGCTCAAAATGTGGGAAAGAAGTTACACCTGAAGAGCGTTTTTGTCTCATGTGTGGTTCTCATGAAAGGCAACAAACGCCGCTTAAGTATGGAAGCGGATGGTATTACCAAACCGGGGGAAAACATAATGGAACAAGAGGCCCATTTTCAGAAAGTTCAATGAGGGGAATGTTTATTGATGGCACAATAAGCGGTGATACATATATTAGATTTGGAATAAATTCTTTTTGGTCTAAAGCATCAGAGATTCCCCTTTTTGAAAACGTTGCTAAAACTTCTAAGCTATCATTAAAGACTTCGACAAAACAAAAGACATTGTTGCTATGTATTGTTGGGGGAATATTATTAGGCATATTTATAATTTATTCAAATTTCTTAGATCGACCTGTAACAGCCGTTCCAACATCAATTGATCAATATCGAATAAACTCACCCGCATTATCTCATAAGCCATTTGCTAATCGCAGACTTGCTAATGGCACGATATTGTCGAGTTCAGAATTAAATGGACGTTGCTTATTGACTGTGAAGAATGGATTATTAACAGATGCTGTTGTTAAATTAATAGATGTAAAAGATAATGCATGCAAAGCTTATTATTATGTATCGGCTGGAAGTGAATTTAAAATAGAAGGTATTCATGCCGGAGCATATAGATTGAAATTTGGTATTGGAGAAGATTGGGATTCAACCAAACAACGCTTTAGCCGAAACCAAAGATTTTCAGAATTTGATAGACCTCTGGTTTTTATAGAAAACGAGATGAAGCATGAAAATAAAATAAATTATAATTTTACCACCATGGTTGTGACTTTAAATCCTATCATAGATGGTAACGCGCCTACCCATCCAATAACAGAGAATGATTTTAAGTAAGCAAAGGGAATCGAATGCTCACGCCTATTTATAAGTATTTGCAATAAACGAATAAATCACGATCTGTTGAAGTCTGGGCGGGTTTCTGGAGAGTATAGTATTTAAAAACTTGATAATAAAATGTAATTGCAAAAATTAAAAAATTATTAATCTTACTAATATATATAGAAATCAAACAAAAGACGTTAAAAAATCTTCAAAGCTTGCTATATGACCAGTTCTAGTGAAACGATCTAAAATGCGTTCAAAGTATTTTTTGTGTAATAATGCTTCTGGATTTTTCTTTGAGTAAGTTAGATTACGGTATTTATCATTCAACAAAGCTCGCAAGTATTTTTCAGCAAATTGTGCTCTGTTAAGATCTTCTCCCTTGTTAGGTGGTAATTCTGCTGGGTCAAGATAGAGCACATCGTGTAACCGACGATATCTACGAACTCTATCACTAGATGGTTTTCTATTTACTATTATACGATTGCCTAAAGCCCATGTTTCTAGACAAAAATGTTGAACAATAATTTTGTAATCAATGCTTAAATTTAATTTAACAATAAAATCTTCAACCTCATTATGCTTCTCGTCATATGTCATGTCTTCTGAATCAATGGCTACAACTAACCTATCAATATTATTGTTTGCTACATCGTATGCGGCATTTTCAATAACTTCAAAATAATTAGGATATCCAAATCCAGCGATTATGTAGACAGAGTTAGTGGAAATTTCGCTGATTGAGTTAACAATGTTAAATTGATTATTAAGGTATTTTAGCCAATTTGAATATACTTTTTTTTCTCCGATTTCTCCTTCAACTACAAGATATATATTCATATCGTTTCGCCAGTATAAAAGGGGTCATTCATTAATTGTATAAAAGCTTTCTGCTTAGACTTTCCATACTTATCAATAAACTCACTACCATCTTTTATGGTTACTATTGATCCTTGACGATGGAAGACTTTCCAATTATTCATGGGCATTCTGTTGATTAGATAGGGATGATGTGTGATAATAAAAAATTGAGAGTCAACTGCAGAATGATTCATGAGAAAGTCTGGTAAAAAATCAATAGCATTAATTCCTAATGAATTTTCATATTCATCAATTAAATAAGTGGAACCTTTAGGTAAAGTTAATATATCACAGATTATAAGAAGAACTTTTTGCATTCCTGACGACAATTCAGACAAATTAATCCATTTAGTAACACCTTTATCCTTAACCACAAAAGCAGGTATTATAGAATCTGCTGACGGTTTTAATAAAGGACTCTTGTGTATTTGAACATCGCATTCCTGTATAAAAGGAAAAATTTGCATGAAATATTTAGTAGCGATTGTATATAAATCAGGGAAAATATCTTTTAATACATACATAACGACATTGACAGTAAGCTCATTTTTCCATATTAGTTCAATAGAATTATCTCGTTTAATTTTTTCTAATAATTTAAGAGGAAGTTCTTCATAAGCCATGCCATCCCTTAACCCGGCATCATAAAATAGCCTTCTCTTAATATGTGAAAACATATTATAGAATGGTTGCATAATAGGTTCTTCCTTTAATAAACTTACGCTTGAGATATCTTTCTGCATACGGGGTAATTTTTGGTTTTGAAATAGAAATTCATTATTATTACGAGAAATAACTAGATTCTCATCCCCATTTTTTGATTTAATTAAGAGAGTTTCATTGGAAATATATGCATTTAATGAATCAGTGTTATCGAGCTCAAGATTCCATTTATATGTAAATTCTTCGATTATTGCTTCTATATTCCAATTTCCGCCACTGAATCTCTGACCGTGTGAAAGGACATTTGACAAATTGAAGAGTGCATTTAAGAACCGACTTTTACCTGCTCCAGAGGCGCCAACTAATAAGTTGATTTTTCCAAAGTGCTTTGATGATTCAAAAATCCATGGGTCCTGTGATGCACCACGATATTCAAATTTTAATATCATTGGTTCAAACCTCCCAAGACGAAGCAATGTTTAAAATAAATATTTTTCACTCATGAAATTAATCATATTGAAGTGCATAGAGTTCCATTAAGGCACAATAAATACTTACAATAATTTCTTACAGAAATAATAAAGAATAATCAAGACGCTTTTAATATATGGTTCTGGCGAGAATGGGCATATAATTAGCTCGTCGGAGCCAGAACCATTCATAATAAATAATTCTTGACAATATAATTAAATGAATGTATATTACATTCAAACACAATCAATGGGAGGATATGTAATGACTCGACTCAAAAAGCAATATACGGTTCAGCTTGAAGATGACGTTGTTGAAAGGATTGATCGTCTAGCAAACAAGCTGGGGCATTCAAGAAGTCAAATGATGAGAACTTTCATGATACAGGGGCTAGACGATGCTGAAATGATTGACAAGACGGGAATCTTTTCAGCGGTCACATTTAGCAAGGAAATTATAACAAAAGTAAAAGAAGCAGCTCTGAAGGGTAAAATATACTTAGATAAAAAAGGTGAATTAAAAATGGACAAATAGATTTACTAAACGAAAGCCCAGCCATGTTGGAGCATAGCCGGGCTTTCTAAATCACATTCCAGACAGGCAATTAGCGTTGCGGCATCATGCACCAGAAGTGATCTGATGTAAGTATAGCATCATATCCAACTGTGTCAACAAATGCCTTCTGGAACAATTTCAGAGGGCTTTTACATGTTAAAAAATGATTTAAACGAATTTAGAATATTAAAGACTATTCATCAGCAATTTCCAGAAGCGGAAATAGTAAGACCTGACGGTTCCACAAAGAGACTAAGCGAAATATTTCACTGTGCGACTGAAAAAAAATCGACAACAGAGATTTTTTTTCAGTGCAAGCAATCTATTTCACAGCTGTCATTTAGTTTTGTAGATGATTCATCCCAAGGGGGTGCCACATGACTATCAGGCACCCCTCAAACGTGAAAAATATATTAGCATCAGGGATAGATTCTCTAGTAATATCAATGAATATCGAGTGGAATGACGACTCTTTTTTTGTTGTTCTTGAAGAATACAAAAACAAGGCAGCAGAATTAAGTGTTGATTTTCCGGGAAACATTAAACATTTCAATCATGAAGAAATATATCCATTCAATATAAAGCCTCATGGCACAAAGGGCTTTTCTTGGATTTTAACCGGAGCTGATTTTACCTATAAGATCGCTAATTCAAAACAACCTAATTCAAGACCAAACGTCATGATTGAGTTTCGATCAGAGGCATTATGGCGCTTAGGTCCAGTAGATGTGTTACAAATTGCTGTAAGTATAATTGAAGCCAATGGAGGGCATGTAATTGAAACAAAGCTAAGCCGTGTTGATCTTTGTCTCGATTTTATCATGCCGGAAGATCGCTGGTCTCAAAGTTTAATGGATTATGCCGTCACAAGGGCAACTAATTTTTTCCCATATTATAGCAATAAAAAACTGACAGGCATTAGAATTGGGAAGGATATTATTTCAGCTAGGCTCTATGACAAGCCTTTAGAAATCAAACAGCAATCAAAAAAGGAATGGATGTATGATATTTGGGGAATCAAGGAAGTTCCTGAAGGTCAAAAAATAATTCGAATAGAATTTCAAATGAGAAGAGAGGTTTTAAAGCAGCTAGGTATTAAAACTGCTGAAGAGCTCTATCAAAAGATTGAACAGGCTTGGGCTTATTGCACAAAGCAATGGCTAAAGTTTCAAGATCGACCTGGTTTGCATCATACGCAAAGAACAACCTTGAAATGGTATGAAGAAATTCAAAATGGTTTTCAAGGTGCTCAGGGTGCAGAACCCCTTGTTAGAGAAAAGGCGGTATGTGTAAATAAAAAACGATTGATGCAACAAGCGAATGGTTTGATTATCGCTTTACATGCAATTTCTCAGGAAGAAACAGGAGCAAAACCAGAACAAGAAGTATACATGGGAGATTGTGTTTCTTCATATATTAATGAACTAGAGAGAAATTTACCAAAGCCAGAAGAAACAACGATTAAAGTTAAAAGAAAACGTTCAAAATATCATCGACAAAGCGCACCGAATAGCAAAGTCGATATGATGTATCAACTGAAGGCGGTTGAAAAATGACATTGACCGCCGCCAGAAATATGCTACCTTCCCTTCCAAACCTTGGGGGAGGAATATGTATGTCTGGCACAATACATTACAGGTCGGATGTTAAGCGCTATTTCGTGCGCTGGTGGCATGAAGGCAAGGATTACAAAATCTATAAGTATGAAGGTCAATATCTGTATGATGAAAGACTAGCCAAGAAATTGCTTGCCTGTATGCAAGCGGATGTTGAGAAGAAAATATTTCGGATTGAAAAGTATTTATATCAGGCTGTTGATGTTGCACCGTATTTAAGATCATGGCTCAAAGAACAAAAACATCTTTCCCCGGCGACCTATAAAGATTATCAGAACAGCATCGAAAATCATCTTGTTCCATGGTTCGAGAAAAATCGGCTTATGTTGCATGAGATTCAATATGATGTTCTTGGGCGGCTCGTCAATGATATACAGCGAGAAGGGAAAGGCAAGCAGAACGTGATGTATTGCCTTCACAAGTGTCTTGATTCCGCATGGAAGTCAGGGCGTATTCAATCAATTCCCCCATTTCCGGAAAAAAATAAATACGGAATTGTTGAGCCGGAAATTAACTGGTTGAATGAAGAGCGGCAAATGGCAATTATTAACGCTATTCCAGAAATTCACAGACCTATTTTCTTATGGCTTAAATACCATCTGCGCCGACCTTCAGAAGCAATGGCTTTGCATAAAGAAGATTATAGCAAGGATACTGATACATTTACGATAAGGCGAACATTCAGCAATAAGAAACTAGTGAACCACACTAAGACGCACAAGAATCATCATATTCCTTGTCACCCTGCTTTTAAACCGGTCATGGAGTCGATGAAGGAGCATTGTGTTAGCCCATTCTTTTTCACAAATCCTACTGGCAAATTAGAAGGGAAACACTATCAGCATGATTTCTTGATTGACCTGTGGCACAAGGCTTGTGCATCTGTGGGCGAAACGATAGATATGTATTCAGGCTTAAAGCATTCCTCTTGTAGCCAGCTTATAAATGAATGCGGTTTGTCTGTCGATGAAGTTCAAATGCTGACCGATCATTCAAGGCGTGATTCCGTCTTGAAGTATGCAGAGGTTAAGGTCGCAGCAAAGAGAAATCTTATGGCAAGGGTAATAAAATTTCGGGCGGGTTCCGGGCGGGTATCAGAAAGCAAATAATATAATAAAATCAAGCATAAATGGCGGAAGTGCATGGGAATCGAACCCACCTGGGACGGTTCTAGCGCCCCACACTGGATTTGAAGTCGATAATTTAAAAAGGCGATTTCCCATCAATTTAAAGCCTTTACATATTGACAGGTTACAAAGTGCAAGTTGGCTTATGTTGGTTTATGTTGGTTTATTTTCGGTTAAGACGGTTACAATTTAGTTACAGCATGCTGGTATTATTTTTTTAATTCAGACACGTGTGTGCCCCTATATACCCAGCAGTGGTTGAACACCTGACTGTGTCAAATGCACCGGAATTAGAGCCAGGAGGTGACAAATGGAAACAGATCAATGGCTAACTGGTTGGCGGGCAATCGGAAAATATTTTGGCAAGTCTGCGCGGACTGCTCAGCGTTGGGCGCATTCTGGGATGCCGTTTCTTCGTGATCACAGCGGCCGGCCGATGGCAATGAGATCGCATCTGGATGCTTACATCCTGAAGATGAATCAGCACAACTACAATATCAAGAATTGGCAGGATAAGGGCATCGACACGGCATTGGCGTATGAGAATGAAAAGGAAAAGCAGAAGTAAGGAATTTGATGAGCGGTTAATCCTGGCGCAGAAGCCGACAAGGAGCCGGTTTTAGGCTGCGGTCACCCCGGGACAAGTGCGCCCAAGGGACGGCTTGAATCCACCTACAAAACTGTACATGACCCTATCCTTGAGAATCAATGATTTCCATTTGTAAAAAGCAAAAAGGCAGAGCCATTTTTGACCCCGCCTCATTCGTTACAAGATGATAAATTCCTTTTTCATTTCTCTTTCATGAAAAGAAGCAGTTGCTATTTTGCATTACTATTTAATCCGCTTTTGACACGGCATTGGACAGAATCAACAATCGTTTAAGTTCAGCTATTGCCTCTGAATGTGAAGCGATAATCTTTTGCTGTTGCTGAATAAGCCCCTGCTGCTCCTTGATTAAGCCCTGCTGCTTCTTCAATTCCGCCTGATGCCTTGATTCCTGTTGCTTAATTAATCCTTCTTGTTCTTTCACCGCTTCCACAAGGACGCCGACCAGGCTGTCATAATTCAAGCCGGTGGCTGTTTGGCCATCATGCGCCACAACTTCCGGAATCACTCTGTCCACTTCTTCGGCAATCAACCCCACCGAAGGCTTTCCGCTGTCCTTCCAGTTAAAACTTACACCCCGGAGTTTTTTCACGGTCTCCAGAGCGTTTTCGTAGGTTTTCACATTGGTCTTATAAACAAGAGAACTCGTGGGAACAAAAGACAGCGCATAAACAGAGTTTGTGAAGGTAGCAATGCCGTTATTATCTATTGTCATCCGCCGGGTCCCTGCTCCCGAAACTGATATCCCCAGATCGTTGATGACAAAACTTCCATTGTTGGATCCGGAGGCATTGGCTCCCACGACAAACGTCTTCAGGGGAGTGCCTCCGGCATCCGTGCGCACCAGCATGAAAGCCGCTGTATCAGCCGGCCGGTCCATACGAAAAACCGCCTGTTCGCCCACTACATGCAGCTGCCGGACCGGAGCAGAGGTGCCGATACCGACATTGACATTGGAGGTCGCCTCATTTACTCCGTTGATGCTTCCCAGCACAAGGCTGTTCGACTGAGAAACGTAAGCCCTATTGCCGATAGCAGTAGCATTTGTAACTGCATCTGACGTTCCTTCGATATTGGAGTTATATCCGATTAAGGTGTTATAATTTTCAACATCTATATTTTCTAAGTAGCCGGCCAATGGCCCAATAAAGGTGTTATATGAGCCAGAGGTGTTATAGTAGCCGGCCACTGGTCCGATAAATGTATTATAGACACCCGTGCTGTTAGTGTAACCGACTCGATGTCCGAGAAATGCGTTGTAATCACCAGACGTGTTACTGTAGCCGCTATAAACTCCAATGAAGGTGTTGTAGTTGCTTGTGGTTGAATATCCAGAACGAAACCCCATAAAGGTGTTTATCGAACCGGTTGATGAGAAACCGGCTTCATGCCCAATGATACTATTGTATCCTCCGATGGTACTGCTATAACCGGCAGAATTTCCAATGAAGGTGTTGGAAAAACCAGAAGTGATACTTTTTCCTGCATCCAAGCCATACCAGGTGTTGGTATCGCTTTCATGACCACCCAAGGCGCTCCCCGCAAAAACCGACAACATCAGAACCAAGCAATAAAGCATAATCCTAGTCTTCATCGTCTTATCCTCCTTTGGCCGTTATAATCATGGCATGTTTTACTTACCAGAATAGCACTTCTATTATTTTTTGAAAGAGGGAATTCAAAGATTCGTTTATTACGGATTTTAGATCTTGTATTTTCGCCGAAGTTGGCGACGTGAGGATAATCAGGAAGCCATCGTTAATAGTTGAAGCCACCTACTACTTTTGTGTTGTGCCCAATTGTCAAGACTGTGGATTACGGATGGAAAGAGAGATAAAAAGATTAAGGCTTGTCATCATGTTGCATTTTTTCATATAAATCAGGGTACAGTTTTTTTAAACAATCATCACAAATCCCATGACTGAATTCGACATCTAAGTGGTCTTTTATGTATACTTCTATCTGGGTCCAGTAACCCTCGTCAGTACGAATTTTTTTGCAGGAGGCGCATATCGGAAGCAGGCTGCTTAACGTCTTGACTTCCTTCAGTGCCTTTTGAAGTTCCCGGATAAGTTTCTCACGCTCTTTTTCCGCCTGTATGCGATCGGTGATATCGCTGTATACACCTTCAATTCCCAGGATATTCCCCGCGTTGTCGTGGAAGAACTGGATGTTTGCCGAAACAATGACCGGTTGACCATTGTCCCTGCGTTTAAGCATTATTTCCTGCCCTGTAACTTTTCCGCATCTCTGAAGCATTTCCAGGTGATGTTGTGCTTCATTTGGATCAAAATAAAAATCGCTGCTGATTTTCAGACCGATTATTTCTTCTGTGGAAGAGCAGCCCAGGGTGTAAGCAGCGGAGGGAGATGCGAAAGTGATGGTGCCGTTTAGATCAGCACGGAAGACAACATCCTGCAGGTTGTTGACGATCGTGCGGAATTTCTCCTCGCTTTCCTTTAGTGCCTCCGCCACCGCCTTGCGATCCGTAATGTCCATGATGTTGCCCGTGACGCGGACAACCTTGCCGTTTTCCATGACTGGCTTGCCAATGGTTCTCACCCAGATGCGTTCGCCACTGGCCCGGATGAAACTGAGTTCCAGATCGTACGGTTCGCCTGTTTCAACGGCCCTGCGAAAATTCCTTTCGATTACTGCTTCATCCCTCGGAGAATAAAAGGAGATATTTTTTGTTACATTGTTGGGATCATAATCCTTCCCGACCCCGTGAATTCGATAAACCTCGTCGGTCCAAGTGATTCGGCCTGTAGCCGCATTATATTCCCAGCCGCCAACCCGGGTAACGGCTTCCGTTTCCGCCAACAGTCTGCTGATCCTCTCAATCTCTTCCTCTCGGCGCTTTTGTTCCGTCATATCCGTGGCAATGCTGAATAATACATTCTCGTTGCCCCACTTCCCCAGCTTAGCGTGCACCCACAATGGCAGGATAGTACCGTCCTTCCGGATATGAGCCACTTCAAAAGCCGCTTCCCCGTTTTGCCGGATCACTTCCATCCGGGCGGCCATGAGTTCGCTGCTAGTCGGGATATCGATATCTTGGAGCTTTAGAGAGAGAAACTCTTTCCGGGAATAGCCGTGCAAATCAAACGTCTTTTGGTTCGCATATAGGAAACGACCGGCAAAATCATGGACTGTAATGGAGGCCGGAGCAATATCAACGAGGTCGTTGAGAATCCTGAGCCGTTCCTCGCTCAGTGTCCTTAGCCAAGCTCTCGCAGCATCTATATCGTAAAACCATTCAAATCTCAGGCCAGCATTTATTATTGCATTCTTATAGGAATCGTTTTCTGGAATGTCAACCATTGCGGCTTCAATCTCATAAATAACGGAATGGTGATTCCTGACATAACGATAGATTTCCGTCTCATCTAAACGTCCTTTAAGGGCACGAGCATCAATTATTACTTTCTTTGAGTTATTTGCTTTTATGATAGCGTCCACTTCATTTGACATATTTTCAAACAGAACTTTCGCCAATAGAACGGTCTAATCGCTGAAAGCCTTATCTGGACTGGCTTTCAGCGCCTCAAATGCGATTACATAC
>Ga0123335_1007567_pt1 | contig 12062 bp, 12 predicted proteins | sample BiotimSIPDNA_2_FD_89707 | JGI IMG/M metagenome (GOLD analysis project Ga0123335, IMG submission 89707) | Anaerobic biogas reactor microbial communites from Washington, USA - Biogas_R2 time_0 SIP DNA | ecosystem: Engineered > Bioreactor > Anaerobic > Unclassified | place: Washington, USA... | reverse complement strand
ACATATATGATGATGCAGGTTCGGTGGATGATGGCTCTGGTCCTCTCTCGGTAAATGGACTTATTGACGGTGTCTATTGGGATGGAATCCGATACCATTTTGGTGTGGCAAACGATGGTTTGTCCCTCGAAGAGTTTGATGCCGAAGGCTGGAGTATTTTGGTTGACGCTGATGTTGTAATACCCAATAATGGGAGCAGTGTTACTATTGACGGTTATTTCAAAACAACCGGGAATTTAACGATAAATCAAGGTATCACTACCGATACAGACGGTCAACACTGTTTTGATGTGGACGGAGCTTTAACAATAGCGCTAGGGGTTGCCATAGATGGAGACCTTGTAGCCAGGAAGGCGTTGACACTTAACCAAAATAATATAAACGGAGCTGTGTGTTCAACTGAAAATATTACAATAAGCGGAGGGGAAATAGGCGTGTCTGCCTATGGCGGTGAAGCGGCGGTGTATCTCTATAATGAAACAGGCAACGGAACCATATCAATAAATGGTTCTCCCACTATTACCATAGGGGAAAACCAATTTGCCGGGATTCTTGCCTATGTGCCGAACGGAACAGGGAGTATAACAATAAATAATTCTTTAACTTTCAACTATGAAACCACTTCCGGTAACCCCGAACAGTTTGCAATAGTCAATAACAGCAATACCGCTTCCGTGAATATCAATGCGGATATAAATGGCAGTATCTACTCGTCTGGCAACATAACTTTAAATAATACTCTTACTCAGAAGACAATCACAGGTATGCTTGTTGCAGGGGAGACAGTAGCGATAGGGAATAACTCAATCATTGAATATGACCCATATATTAAGCGGTCCAAAATATATAGGGGATTTCAAGGGGGCAGAAGAAGATATATCCCCGTTCCTCGTTCTTGGAAGATAAAATGGTGAAAATGAACGAAATAAAGAAGAAAGGATTTACTATTTTGGAGTTGGTGATAGCGATATTCCTTCTTGCTGTTGTTATAGGGACAGCGCTTCTCATAATGGCGTCAAACCTTAATGTGATTGATAAGTCAAACGATATAGTAGTGGCAAATGCGCTTATCCAGCATACTGTTGAGGATATCTACAACATAGAATATCCGCCTGTTTATTACGACAGACAGGACGATTTTGGGGATAGACCTCTCGATGAGGATGATAATGACTTGTATAAAGAACCCGAAGACATAGATTTGCTAACAGACGGCGATGACCATATGCCCGCAGATTTTCCGGATGAGATTAAAAACAAATACATTCTCAAGAAATATGACTTCCGATATGATGATAATGATCTGCTTACAGATGCTACCGATGGTGACACAGACAAGACAGTAAAACACAGAATAGACATATATGTATTAAGAAAGAGTGATAAGGCAGTGCTATTAGAAGAACATATTTTAATTTCAAGGGACGGGTTATGAGAGACAGCCGCGGATTTACGCTTATAGAGTTAATGGTCGCTATGATTATCCTTGTTGTTATATTCGGGCTTGTGACCTTTCTTTACACTAAAGCGTCAAAGATAAGAAAAGTAGTTGTTGTTACAAGCGAAATCCAGCAGACGCTCTCACAAATAGTGGATACCCTTACCTATGGGGATAGGGCAGATGAATCACATTTCGGAATAATACACTCAACAGGGCTGGATGACAATACTAATCCTGATACGATGCACAATGTTACGTTTTCTAAAGGGACAGATACAATGGAGATAACGATAGAGCCCGAGGGGAATATCACAGTATATTGGTCGGCAAGCGCGACTACAGACCCAATAATCTTGAATTTAGGCAAAAAGGTTAAGATTGATGACGAGTCAAAATTTGAATACTTTAATACAAACGGAGATCGAGTAGATTTGGCAACGGAGAGCGATAAAGTTTCATTTATTAGAATCACTCTCTGGGCGCGCTCCACAGACCCCGGTATGAAGTCCGCTCCATCTGTGCCGCTTGTAACAGGAGTAAGGTTAAGAGGTATTTAATCCTTTCGCTTTTTGTTTAATTTCTCTTTATTTTCCTATCGTGACTACCAAATCCGGTTACTTATCCGAGTCGGTCCGCTATGCTTTGCGGCAGAGAGTGTGTGTTATTACATAATATAGCAAAACATACCCAAAACAGGTATAATAAAAGATTATGACAGAACCAAAATTTATCAGTGTCAAAGGGGCGAGAGAGCATAATCTTAAGGGGATAGATATAGATATTCCCAGAAATAAACTTGTTGTTATTACGGGTATATCCGGTTCAGGAAAATCTTCCCTCGCCTTTGATACTCTTTACGCCGAAGGGCAGAGAAGATACATTGAGAGTTTGTCCGCTTATGCCCGCCAATTTCTTGAACAGATGAAAAAACCGGATGTGGACAACATAACAGGGCTTCCGCCGGCAATCGCTATTGAGCAAAGAAGGGCTGCATCCAATCCGCGTTCTACGGTAGCAACTACCACAGAGATATATGATTACCTCCGTCTTCTTTTTGCGAGGATAGGAGTCCCCCACTGTCCTGACTGCGGCAGAGTGATATCAAGGCAGTCATCCACAGAGATTATTGATAAAATTTCAGAGAATATACAGAGCAGGGCGGTTAACATACTTGCGCCGGTAGTAAGGGGAAGAAAAGGCGAATATAAAAATATCTTTGAACAGATAAGAAAGAGCGGTTTTTTGAGAGTGCGGGTGGACGGGAAATATATGGATGTGGAAGAAAAAATAACGCTTGAGAAATATAAGATACACAATATAGATATCCTTATTGACACTTTTAACCCGTCAGAAGAGACGAGGGACAGGGTAGCTGAGAGCGTGGAGATGGCGTTAAAGGTAGGAAAAGGGCTTATTATACTGGATAAAAAGGGCAAGGATGTCCTTTACAGCGAACATTATGCCTGCCCTGACTGCAACAAGGGGTTTGAGGAACTGACGCCCCGTATGTTCTCTTTTAACAGTCCGTATGGCGCCTGCTCTGAATGCAAAGGGTTGGGGTTTCTGATGAAGGTTGACCCTGAACTTGTTATACCGGATAAAACAAAGACGTTTCGCGCTGGGGCTGTAAAGGCGTGGCAGGAAGCAGGCGGGAGAGGTCTCTTCTTGTACTATAGGAGGTTATTGAAGGGTATCTTGAGAGATATGGGCAAGGATTTGGATTACAGGCCCTGCGACCTTACAAAAGAGGAATTAAGCGCAATACTCAACGGTTCGGAAGAGTATGGTTTTGAAGGGATTATACCGAATCTGGAACGGCTTTTTGTTCAGACAGAGAGCCAGTACAGGAAAGATGAGATAAGGAAATACATCAGGGAAGTGCAATGTCCCGTATGCAATGGCGCGCGCCTAAAAAAAGAATCTCTTGCGGTTAAGGTCTGCAAAAAATCCATTACGGATATTGTGATAATGAGCATTAAGGAAGCAAAACGGTTTTTTAATACAATCAAGTTAAGCGAGGGAGAAAAACTTATAGCAAAACAGATACTTAAAGAGATTACCAGCCGGCTGGTCTTTATGGAGGAGGTGGGGTTGGACTATCTTACTCTTGACAGAATGACACATACTCTTTCAGGCGGGGAGATAGAGAGAACTAAATTAGCCACACAGATTGGCTCGGGGTTGGTAGGTGTGCTGTATATTCTTGATGAACCGACAATAGGTCTTCATCAGAGGGATAACTTGAAATTGATAAATACGCTTAAACAGTTAAGAGATACAGGGAATACTGTGGTTATTGTGGAGCATGACGAGGAGACCATAAGAAATGCCGATTATGTGATTGATTTGGGTCCCGGAGCGGGGAAACAAGGCGGCGAAGTGGTCTCGTATGGGGTTGCGTCAGATATTATGGAGAATCCTGAGTCATTAACGGGGCTGTATCTCTCTGGAAAGAAGAAGATTGCTGTCCCTGAAAGCAGAAGAAAAGGAAACGGTAGATATCTGCAAGTTATCGGGGCAAGGCAAAACAACCTGAAAAACATAGATGCGAAGGTGCCGTTGGGTATGTTTGTATGCGTGACAGGTGTCTCCGGCTCAGGGAAAAGCAGTTTGATAGAAGATGTCTTGTATAAAGGAATCAGAAAAATTCTATACGGCTCAAAGGATGAGCCGGGGGAACACGATGCTATACTGGGGTTAGAAGAGATAAATAAAGTAATAGTCATAGACCAGTCGCCCATAGGTAGGACACCGAGGTCTAACCCTGCCACATATACAAATAGTTTCACATATATAAGGCAACTCTTTGCAAATACGGAAGAGGCGCGAATAAGGGGCTATAAGCAGGGAAGGTTCAGTTTTAATGTAAAAGGAGGCAGATGCGAGGCATGTATGGGGGACGGAATTAAAAAGATAGAGATGCATTTCCTTCCCGATGTCTTTATTCCCTGTAATGTCTGTAAAGGAAAAAGGTATAACAGAGAGACATTGGAGGTCCTTTATAAAGGAAAAAATATTGCGGATATTCTTGATATGAAGATAGCGGATGCCCTTCTGTTTTTTGCGAAGGTCCCTTCCCTTAAAGCAAAACTTCAAACGCTTTATGATGTGGGACTGGGATACATTGAATTAGGGCAGTCAGCCACTACTCTCTCCGGCGGGGAAGCGCAGAGGGTCAAACTTGCAACGGAACTATGCAGGAAAGGTAATGAAAAGACACTATATATACTTGACGAACCCACAGTGGGGCTTCACACTGCCGATATAGAAAAATTGTTGAAGATGCTCAATGACCTTGTGGAAAGGGGGTCTACTGTTCTTGTTATAGAGCATAATCTTGATGTTATTAAGAGTGCCGACTATATTATAGACCTTGGTCCTGATGGCGGCGATAAGGGTGGTTGTATCGTGGCGGAGGGGACACCTGAACAGGTATCAAAGGATAAGAAGACATATACCGGCAAGTTTTTGAAACGGATGCTTTGATTTGGCTTCCCTTTTTATCGCCTCTTTAAAAATGAGAGAAACCTTTTGCTTGTATCGCCGTTTTTTTATTGTCTATAGATATACCCGTATATTTTTTTTCTTTAACTATCTCGCCGATACAACTTAAAAGGAGTCCGTTAATACTCTTCGGGGCTTTTTTACGATTATGTTTGGATACCGTGAATAGAAGTTCATAATCCTCGCCGTCGTTCAATGCATGTTGTATCGCCTTGCCTTTGTTGCCGCCTATCTTTATTGCGTCCTGTGAAAGCGGTATTTTATCAAGATAGATTTTGAACCCAACATTGCTTGCTTTAGCCAGTCGTGTAAGGTCTGTTGATAGCCCGTCGGATATATCCATCATTGCGGTTACAGAATACTCTTTAATTATTTTTCTCGCTTCTTTTATTCTTGGCGTAAAACTTAAGTGTTTTTTAATGCGGTTGCCGCCTAATCGTCCTGTTACAAATATAAGGTCTCCAGGTTTTGCGCCACTGCGCTTTTTAAGGGATTGTTTTTCCACCTTGCCTGTCAGGGATATGTCTATAAATAATTTCTCCGAGCGTGTGAGGTTTCCGCCTACAATATCAAAATGGAATTTATCCGCCATATATTTTAATCCGTTGATAAGTTGGATAATCTCTCTGCGGGTAAAAGTTTCGGGCAACCCTGCGCTGACAAGCGCGTATAAAGGTATGCCCCCCATTGCTGCTATATCGCTTAAATTTACCGCAACGGCTTTTTTTGCTATCTGATATAGAGATGCCTCTTTTCTTGTGAAGTGTATATCCTCTACCACACAATCCGTGGTTAACAGCATATATTCCTTGCGGTTATAAGATACAACCGCCGTATCATCTCCCGGTCCGGCTATAACCGTTGTCTGTTGCGGGACCATCCGCCTCTTGATAAATTCAATAATCTCTTCTTCTCTCATTATTAGATATATTAATGTTTGCGATTGGATAAGTCAAAACCTGCGTTATAGCGCTGACAGGGTTAAACGCATTGGCTTTAACCGTATTGCTTAAATCAGGCAATACTTTAACAAATCGTTATATATGATTTGCCCTGAAGCTGTCTTTGCAGTGAGTGCGATATATGTAAAGGCGGAGCCGAGATATAGCGGGATAATCCGTTCTGCGAAAGATACTCCCATAGGCGCAATAACCAGCGGGAATTTTTTGGAATACTTGTGTGTAAAGGCAAGGAGAGTGAAGAGTTCATCGGCTTTATTAACCTTAGCGGCTATCTTGATGATATCAGGATTTAGTTTTTTTCCTTTTTTATAGATAACTTCTAAAGATTTACGGGACGGGGTTTTTGAAAAGTTGTGGTAGGATACAATTACGCCTCTCTTTTTTCTTCTTGCTTCTTTTATCACCTGTTCGGCTATGCTGCTTTTTATCTCCACATCCACATAATGAACATACTCCAAGATATCCTTGTATATCTCTGCCCGTTTTTTTTCAGAGACGGCAAGCCCTGTTCCCTGATGTTCCTTTTGCCGCCGTACGGTTCCTATCTTTTTAGCCGTAGTTTTGAGGGAGAGCCATTTCGCAAGTTCTTTCTCCTCTTTTCTCTTAAGAAACTCGTCTACCCTGAATTCACACCACCCGCATTTTTTTAGAGCGGATTGCGCCTCTTTGGTATTTTCATTACCTACCAGCACCAGAGTTAGTTTCTCTTTCATTTCAGTAGTTTTTCCGCAAGCATAACGCTGTTTTGACGAATTTTGTCCATATCCTCTTTGTTTACGCCCGCTGATATGATTAGAATTTCTGCGAACAGGTCGTCAATAAGATTATCAGGGGAATGGGTATCGGTGTTTAAAACAAGAGGAAAGCCGTATTTATACCACATACGGGCGACATGCCCGTTGGATAAACTGTGTCCTCTCCTTGCAGAGATTTCAAGCGTCACTTGTTTTTCCGCCGCAAGTTTTGCATCCTCTTCCGTAAGAATTCCCGGGTGAGCAAGTATATTTACTCCTGCCTCAATAGCAGCGCGGTTTGTGCCTTTCAAGACAGGTTCAACGATGGTCTCGCCGTGAACAACAACAAGTTTTGCGCCTGCCGCTCTTGAGAGTTGAACGAGTTCCTTTATTTTAGAGGGATGGACTTGTGTTATCTCCGCTCCGGGGATAACCCGTATATTCATGCTTGTATTGATGGAATCTGCCGCTTTTACGATAGACGAAATAACGTTCTCAAAATTAGAAAAGTCAATATGGTCTGTGATGCCCAATATTTCATAACCCTTATCTTCCGCTCTTCTTGCAAGTTCTGAAGGCAGAAGGGCTCCGTCGCTTAAAAGAGTGTGCGTATGAAGGTCAATCATTCTGTTCTCCTTCCTCCACTGAGTCTTTTTTAGTGAAGTGTATTCCGTGAACGACAACATCAACATTGCCAACTTTCAGTCCTGATATTCGCTCTACTTCTTCTTTTATCATTTTTTGTATATGGTATGTAACTTCGGGGATATTTGCGCCGTAATCAATAATGACACGCAGTTCAAAGTTTACCTCATCCTCGCCGACCACGATTTTAATACCTACATCGGATGTCCTTTTTATCCATTGAATTATACCGCCCATAATGCTTGTGGAAATCTTATGGACGCCCGGTACTTGTTTTGCCGCCGTTGCCGCTATTGAGGCAAGCACCTCATTGTCCACTTTTACCTTTCCATATTGTTCGTCCATCATGCCTCCTTTTTTTCCTGTTCCTGCTCTGAAGCGAGAAAGTTTTCAAGCCATTTTGTGCTGTATCTACCGCTTAAAAATACGGGATGGTTGAATATCCTTTTATGAAGAGGCACTGTTGTGGCGACTCCTTCAATTTGTATCTCTTCCAAAGCGCGTTGCATTCTGTAGATTGCTTCAGTTCGGTTCATCCCATAAGCGATGAGTTTTAATATCAAACTATCATAGTAAGGAGGAATTGTATACCCTTCGTATATGTGCGTATCAACCCTTATTCCCGGACCGCCGGGAAGTATAAGTTTTTTTATCCTGCCCGGTGACGGCATAAAATTTCTTGAAGGGTCCTCAGCGTTAATTCTGCACTCAATCGCATGTCCCCTTATAGTGATATCTTTTTGTGAAAAGGGGAGTTTGTCTCCGCGCGCAACAAGAATCTGGTGTTTTACCATGTCTATGCCCGATACAAGTTCAGTGATGGGATGTTCCACCTGTATTCTTGTGTTCATTTCAATAAAATAAGGGTTGTTGTCGGAGTCCGCAAGGAATTCCACGGTTCCTGCGCTTTGATATCCGATTCTTTTTGCCAGGCGGCTTGCATACTTATACAGTTTTTTTCGGAGAGGCGCGCTTACAGAAGGAGAAGGGCTCTCCTCTATCAGTTTTTGATGCCTTCTCTGTATAGAGCAATCTCTTTCAGGGAATACAACGATATTGCCTTTTTTGTCCCCTAAAAGTTGTATCTCTATATGTTTTGGACGCTCTAAAAATTTCTCTACATACAGGGCGTCTTCCCCGAAAGATGCCTTTGCTTCTTCCTGACAGGTGTTCCAAAGTTTTACAAACTCCTCGATAGTATTTACTTTCCGCATCCCTCTGCCGCCTCCGCCTGCGCTTGCTTTGATGATAACAGGGAATCCGATTTTTCTGGCGTGGGCTAAAGCGTCATTCAACATATTTTCTTCATATCCTGCGATGACAGGTATTTTATAACTCTTTGCAGTTTTTCTGGCAAGGGCTTTATCGCCCATCAATTGAATATTGTTTGAGGTGGGACCTATAAACGTGATGCCTGATGCCTTGCATATCTCAACAAACTGTATGCTCTCTGCAAGAAAGCCATATCCCGGGTGGACTGCTTGCGCTTTGGTAATCTCTATGGCTCCGACGATAGAGGGGATATTAAGATAACTCTCCGAAGCGGGTGCGGGTCCTATGCATATCTTTTCATCAGCAAGTTGGACAGGAAGCGAGTCTCTGTCCGCTTCTGAAAAACCGATAACGGTGGACAGTCCGAGTTCTTTGCAACTTCGGATTATTCTTAAGGCTATCTCTCCCCTATTGGCTACAAACACTTTTTTGAACATCGTTATTTGTCTTTATCCTGTGGGGTATCCGCAGGGGAAGACAGTTGAAGGATGAAAAGGACCTGTCCGTATTCTGTCGGTGTGGCATTTTCAATTAAAATCTCTTTAACTGTCCCGTTATAGTCCGATTTTATCTCGTTCATTACCTTCATTGCTTCCACTATGCATAGGGTGTCGCCTTTCTTAACCTCTGACTCAATCTCCACAAAAGGCGCGCTTTCAGGGGATGGCGCCCTGTAAAAGGTGCCGACAAGCGGCGCCTTTATATATACAACATCTTCAAGTTGTTGGGCGGGCTGTTGGTATTCTTTTAGTATATCTTCTTCTGCAGATACCTGTGGCATCTGTTCTATGTTATTTTGCGGTTGCTCGTTTTTAATGACAGCGCTTTTCTTGCCCAATACGAGGGAAAAATCCCCTTTTCTTACCTCTAAGTAATCCAGTTGATACTTTTTCATAAACTCGGCATATGGTTTTAATTCTTCTAAGTTCATTTCATCTCCATTGTTTTAGACGCGGGTGATATATTCGCCTGTGCGGGTATCAATCTTTATGGTGTTGCCGACTACCACAAAAAGCGGTGTCTGGACGATAATCCCTGTCTCAAGTTTCACTTTCTTTTTGCCTCCCTGCACAGTATCTCCCTTATGTCCCGGTTCTGCTTCAATCACTTTAAGGTCCACACTAATAGGAAGTTTTATATCAAGGATTTTACCATCGTGAAAAAGTCCTGTGACTTCAAGGTTTTCTGTAAGAAATCCTTTCTCCTCTTCAAGGGCTTTTTCGGGAATCAAGCACTGTTCGTAAGAGTTGTTATCCATGAAATGGTAGCCGTCAGAGTCCCTGTAGAGATAAACAAGCGGTTTTTCATCTATATATACCGGATTGATATCCACATCGGACCTGAAAGTATCCTGTAAAATTTTTCCTGTTTGTATATCTTTTGCCTTAAGGCGGACAAGTCCCCGTCGCTGTTGTTGATGAGTATGTTCCGCATTGATAGTTATATAGAGAGTTCCTTCGTATTCAAATACATTACCTTCCCGCAAATCTATCATCTTCATATAAACAATCTCCCGTAAGTCCTAAATCAATCTTTTGTTACCGCATTCTGTTTTTTTAATCCAGCGGCCTTTCTTCTATTTTATACTTGTATCCCTTAAAAAGCAAGATTAAAGCAGGTAAAAATGATATAATGGAGAAAAACAGGGGGTATAATGAAAAAGGTATTCTTGTCGCCTTCCACTATAAATCTATACAGGGAATGCCCGAGATGTTTTTATCTGCATATGAAATATGAGATAAAGAGGCCCAGAGGACCGATGCCGTCCATTGCGATAGGGTTGGACAGTGTCTTTAAAAAATATTTTGATTATTACCGTTCCTTAAAGGATATACCGCCGGAATTGAAAGGAGAGATGGACGGACATCTTATAGAGCAACTGAAAGCGACATACTATAAAGATATAAGACAGGGGTATACCCTTCTTGGAAAATTAGATGATTGTCTTGTAACGGAAAGAAAGACATATGTTCCTCTTGACCACAAGACAAGGGCGAGTGTTGCTGCCAGCATACATCCTGCATATCAGTTGCAGATGGAACTATATTGTGTGCTGCTTGAGGGCAATGGGATGAAGACAGAGGATACAGCGTACCTTCTTTATTACTATCCCTTAAATGTCAGTCCTGATGAAGGAGCGGGTAGCATTATGTTCGGGATGGATATAAAAAAGGTGAATGTGGATATGGGGCATGCAACCGTTATTCTTGAAGATGCGATAACCTGTTTTGAACAGAAGAACCTTCCAGATGCTTCCGAAGAATGTGAATATTGCAGATGGGTGGAAAATGTGAATGAAAAGAGTTTGTCGGCAACCACAGCGCTTCTTAAAACAAAGAGAGAACTACCTGTTCCTGAAGAGACAGAAGAAGAGACCAAAGATACCTTGTTCTGATGACCAATATATTGAAAAAAACAAGGCAGTTTGCGGAGGAGAGAGCCCTGATTAAGGGGGGCGATAGAATCCTTATTGCTGTCTCCGGCGGACCTGATTCGGTATTCCTTTTTTATTTTCTACAATATCTAAGGAAATTTTTTGATATCTCCATTGCAGTTGCCTATATTCACCATCATCTTAGAGAAGAAGCGGACGAAGAACTTGTTTTTGTGAAAACATTAGCCGGCAAATATAAGGCGCCTTTCTATTTCAAGGATATATATATCAAAGGCAGTTCAGGTATTGAGGAAAAAGCGCGTAAAGAAAGATATAAGGCGCTTTACAGCATAGCTCGGGAGGCGCAGTGCAATAAAATAGCAGTTGGACACAACCTTGATGACCAGGTGGAGACAGTTATTATACGTTTTATAAAGGGGACAGGGATAGCCGGGCTTGGTGGTATTTTGCCTGAGAAAAAACTTTTTCCACGGACTGAAATTGCTGTAATAAGACCGATGCTCTGCCTTGAAAAACAGGAGATTTTAAGGTTTTTGAAAGAGAAAAAGAGAGAATACAGGATAGACGCTACAAATCTTTCCACAAATTTTTTCAGAAATCAGATACGCCTGGAGGTAGTGCCGCTTCTCTTACAACATAATCCGCAGTTTAAGAAAAAAATAGCGCAGTTGTCTTTTCTGCTTCAGGATGACTTTGCTTTTCTGCAAAGAAAAGGGTATGAGGCATTTGAGAGAATTTTTACAGACAAAGGAGATGCCTTGAATATGGCAGAGTACAGGAGACTTGATATATCCCTTAAGCGAATGGTCGCAGGTCTTCTTATAGAAAAAATCACAGGAGCCCCTTACAGGTCTTACAACAAAATAAGGCAACTGGTAGAGTTTCTTGACCAATACCCCGGCAAGAGATTAAAAATAGAAAAACTCCCTCTCTGTTAATGGGGTCGGGTCTTGCTTTTTGTATTTTTCTCTTTCCTCTCCCTTGAGTGGCTACCTTCCCTCACTTCTCTCTTCTCTTCCTTTTCCCCCTCTCCCTTGAGGGGAGAGGGCTAGGGTGAGGGTGAAAATTATTATCAATGTAGCGAAAGGCAAGGGTGCTTCTCCTCTCTT
>Ga0123335_1007565_pt1 | contig 12062 bp, 7 predicted proteins | sample BiotimSIPDNA_2_FD_89707 | JGI IMG/M metagenome (GOLD analysis project Ga0123335, IMG submission 89707) | Anaerobic biogas reactor microbial communites from Washington, USA - Biogas_R2 time_0 SIP DNA | ecosystem: Engineered > Bioreactor > Anaerobic > Unclassified | place: Washington, USA... | reverse complement strand
CCCGGTGTCCCGGCCGCGCAGGCGGCCGCTCACCTTGCGCTTCAGCATCTCAAAGGGGAAGTCGGGCATGGCCACGATGCCGCCGCCCATCAGCACGGTGTCCGGATCCAGGATGATCATTTCGGTCGCCATGACCTGGGCCAGCAGGTCCAGGTATTCCTGCACCGGGGCCTCGTTCACATGCAGCGTGAACAGCAGGTCCGGGTCCTCGCCCGGGTAGTGGCGGTTGCGCAGGCTGACCATGCCATGCCCCGCGCAGTACAGCTCCGCGCAGCCGCGGTTGCCGCAGCCGCACAGGCCGTCCTTGCCGTACACCGGGATGTGGCCCAATTCGGCCGCGATGCCCTGCGCGCCTACATGCACCTTTCCATCCAGCACGATCAGGTTGCCCAGGCCGGTGCCGATGAAAAAGCACAGCGTCACCTCGCTTTTGGGCATGTTCAGCTCCTGAGCGGCCTGGAAGTACAGCATGACCACATCGTTGTCGATGAACACCGGGGTCTTGAAGCGCTCCTCCAGCACATCGGCCACCGGCGCGCCGTCCAGCTCGGGAATGGTGGGCACGTTGACCAGCGTCCTGCAGGCCTTGTCCACCGCGCCCGGGAAGCCCATGGAGATGGCCAGCACGCCGCCGGGCGCCTCCTGCTTCAGGTAGTCTTCCATCAGGTCCCCCAGCCGCTCCAGCGGCCTGTCCTGGTTCCATTCGCTGCTGCGCAGCCTGCGGAAGCCCTCGATGGCCCCGTCGCGGCTGACCAGCCCCAGGCGGGTATTGGTCCCGCCGATGTCCAGCGCCAGCACCTTGTCCTTTGTCATCTGCCTGTCCTCCGGATGATGATTTTTCTGCTCACAGTATAACAGATTTCACAGGCATTCTGTCCTGATTCATAATAAACTGGTCTGAATTAGCAGTGACGAGCCTGCTTCTGCTTATGTGTGCAGGGGTGAGCTTAAACACAGTTGTTGTTCAGTGGGTCTTGCTGCAGAACGACATAGGTTGTTGGCAGCATGCCATCATTGTGTGGCAACAAATATTTCCGATCATACAAGACGGATACCGGCGCTGATACTGATGTAAAGCTTGTTTGCATCCAAAGCGGCGAGGGATTTTGTTGGCCTGCAAGGAAGGAAACCGATGGCTTTGCCTGAGCTACGTTGAGGTTGACTGACACAGCAGGGCAACAAAAGACCCGGCTCGACGATGCAATAAAGATTGGAATCAGTATGATATAATTTCTTTTGAGATTTTGTCAGGTATGATGGGTCTGCCCTCAACCAACACTCCAGGCTTTGTCGGGCGAGGCATCCCAAGCAGTGCTGTGCGGACAACTCTTGCTAAACACAGACAAACTTAAGGTTTCATGCCTGCCTGAGTCCGGAACTGTTTGGGTGTCATACCAAAAGCTCTCTTGAAAAGCACGAAAAAATACTTGGTATTCTCAATTCCAATCATTGGGCAAATCTCTTTAACCAACAAATCAGTTTCCAATAAGAGTCGTTTCGCCTCCTCCATCCGCAACTGGTTAATGAACTCACTGACTGATATCCCATGAACCTGCCGGAAAATCCGGCCGATATACGCGGAAGACATCTGCATGGTGTCCGCGATGTTCGCCAGGCACAGGTCATCTTCGGTGTACCGGGTCTGAATTTGCCGGGTGATTTCATCCAACAATTGTCTCTGTCGATTCTGTCGATCCAATTGTATTTTTTCCACAATGTGGGAAAATCGTTCCCGGAAGAAACCACTAACATCCTCTTCTGTATTTATGTCTTCCATCCGGCAGATGAAGGCAGTTTTCGCTTCTCCGTACGGGGGAATCGCGTCTGGAAAAACCTCATAATATAGTTTCAAAACTGCGGAAGCCAGACTGTTCATGGATATTTCAACCACCCGATACGTTTTGTTGCCCATCATCCGGAAGTAATCCTCATATAAAGAATTGGCAATTTCCAGATCTCCGCTTCTGAGGGCAGAGGTGATTCCCTCCACCGTCATATCTACGCGTGTTGAATCATCATCCAGTTCAGGCATGTTTCTCAGATCAAAAAGGCGCTTCTCGGCATGCAAAAACCGCAGTTTGTACCTTTCCAGAGCCTGCGTATAGCAACCTGGTAGTTGATGCCAGTTTCGGGTCGGCTGGCTAATAATAATTCTGCAGTTGGAATGTCTATATAGAATCTCCTCACAGGTCTTAAGCATCAACCGCTCATCCCTGGGCTGAACAAGAAGTACCGTATGTTCGCCAGGCATCAGAATACCCTCACACTCCGGACAGTTCGCGCGCATGATATTCAACATGGCTTCCACTCTGGCACTGCTGATGAAAATCAGATACGTTGGCTCTCCTCTTCTCACTGCGAGGTCAAATTCATCCGTCAGGTTATCCTCCTTGGTCTCCTGCCCCAACAAAACACTGGTCAGCACGGCATTATGAAGGGTGTGTTTGAGCGCCGTAATAATCCGATGGGCATTGTCAGAACGGTTGATTAGATAGTTTAACTGCTCCACAGGATTGCCCGGGCCGGACTTCGCCTCGATGTTGGACAATGCGTTGCGAATATAGTGAAAAGGAAACCATATTCTGAGCGCGACAAAGATAAACGCGGTGATAATCAGCAAAAATCCGACAATTAAGAAAAAATACGTGCTGCTCTGAATCTGCATCAGCCCAGTAAGATGTCTTGAGTAGGGCACAACCCTTATGTAATGCCAGGGCTTATTATCTACCTGAGTGTAAAAACACAGGTAGCGAACATGACTGTCCGACTCCCAAAAAAAATTCCCCTGCGAATCGTCCTTCTGAATCCTGCTGTTCAACTCCTTCATTAACCTCGGTTCATCCAGGGGCGATTGGTTGCCGCAACAGGAGATCACCTCTTGCTTTTCATCCAGGATGAAAGACAGATCCTGCGGGTTTCTCCCAAAGTACAACTCAGAAAACCAAGCGCTGCTGATATTCATCATCAGGACATTGTCCCCTAAAGAACCATCCGCGAACACATCAAATACCATCAATGAGATCATGTCCCGATTGGCGCTGCTGCTGTAGGCCTCCGAAAGCCGGCGTATAGGCATCAGCCTCTTGGACGCCTTTCTGTTGGTCATTATTTCGACTGCGTCCCGATCTAAAAAGGAAACGGCCTTGTCGCTGAATGCTCCCCGCGAAAGTGTGCTGTAGACATAGTCCTGCTTGCCATTATAAACATAAATGGAATCCACAATCAGGCTGGAGGCAGTGAAATCATTGAGGATTCTGATCCCTTCAATCATTTCTGTGTTGGTAAGCACCTCATTGCTGCGCAGTTTCCTTACGCTGCTGATGTTGAAAATCTGCGCTGTCAGACTCTGCAATACACTCTCAGCCGATGCGGCTGTACTGTTGACCTGCTGTATAAAATCATGGTTAAGGGTGTTGATTGAATGGAGAAGCGCCTGTTGAAACCCATTATAAATATATAGAAAAACCAGCAGAATCAGGATTAAAATACTCCCGATCAACAAATAGAACTTTCTATATACAGCACGTTTGCCGTTTTTAACGGTATGTATAAAGATCCCCCCCTATTTGCTTGTTCAACATCATCATATCACGTTTCCTGAAACATTCATAATCGTGCATTCATGATCAAATATCTAAAAGGTTTGAAATCAGTACATTTAAAAAATGGCCTGTTTTTGTCCTTTACGCACCGGGTTCTTGAGCCTATTCTCAATGTAAGCATAGCGGTATGATTCAATAACGCCGCTAAACAGCTAAATATTTAAAAGGATGGTGATCATTGTGAACAGGCTTTTGATTCTACTTCTTGCAACGGCAATATTGCTTTCCGCCACGGCCTTGGCTGCAGAAAAAAGCCCTGCGGATTATGCCGGACAGGTAATGCTCTATTCCTCTGCCGGAGAGGACATCGTGCTGGCCATCAAAGCAGCATTTGAGGAAAAATATCCCAATGTCAAGATGGACTATTACGCTGCGACCTCCGGCAAAGCGGTTACTAAGTTGACCACCGAATTCCAAGCCAACGCGGTAGCTTGCGATGTGTTCTGGCCCGCGGACTTCTCTACCACCATTTCCATGAAGAACAACAATCAGCTGCAGAAATATGTATCTCGTTTTGATGAAGCGATTGATCCCCAGTTCAAGGATCCGGACGGCTACTTTACAGGCGCCCGCATGCTGGTGTTCGGCTTCACCTATTCCACGCTGGCAACCACCCCTGAAGAAATCCCGGATAATTTTGATGGCATTCTGTCGGATAACTTCAAAAACCAGATTCTGCTGTCCGATCCGACCGGCTCCGCATCCACCCGTGCGCTTGTTTACACCCTGGTCAACAATGAGGAGTATGGCTGGGAATACTTCAAAAAGCTAAAGGCACTGGGAACCGAGCTTGAGTCCAGCTCCGGTGCCGTGAACAATAAGGTTGCCTCCGGCTCCTACAAGATCGCCTTTGGCTTGGACTACACCACGCGCAACCTGATGGCCGATGGCTCACCGGTAGGCTTCAAAGACACCAAAGACATGGTCGCCATGGCAGCTCCCATTTGTATCCCGGTGGGAGCCCCTAATCTGGAGCTGGCTCAACTGCTGTATGACTTCATTCTTGACCCTGAGGGAGGTCAGTTGATTCTGACGAGGTTCTATACCACCCCCGTGGCGAGCGGTGTGGTCTTGCCTGAAGGTATGCTGGCCTCAGACTTTATTGCACAAAACGCAATGCCCATCGATTTTATTGATCTGTCGGCAAAAAGCGCCGAACTGTTGGATCAGTTTGACGATATCTTTAAGAAATAATTCGACTCTTTTTTAACTCAGCTGAGGCGGCAGGCGAGGTAATTCCGAACCGTCTGCCGCCTGGCTGGCTTTGAAGGATGACAGTTTGGTAGCCGGTTCTGTGCGAGCGCGCAACGCTGTCAACCAGGAAGAAGGATGTATTATGGTGAAAGCGAGAATGGAGAATTTAACCATCCGATATGGCAAGCATACCGTTGTGCAAAATTTTTCGCTTGATGTATACGAAGGAGAGATCCTGGGCATCGTCGGACCATCCGGATGTGGCAAGACAACCATCATGCGCGCCCTTGGAGGTTTTATCAACGCGGATGAGGGAGAAATCTACATTAACGATACCCTTGTTTACAGCGTGAAAAAGCGTGTCAACCGTCCGCCGGAATCCAGGAAACTGGGCATTGTTTTTCAAGACTATGCTGTTTGGCCACATTTGTCTGTCTGGGACAATGTGATGTATCCCCTCAAAAAACAGCGAGTTCCCAGGGAACAGTCACGTAAAATGGTCAAAACTGCCTTGGAGCAAGTTCGCATGACGGGATATGAAAAACATATGCCTTCCCAACTCTCCGGCGGCCAACAACAAAGGGTAGCTATTGCACGCGCGTTGACCAGTTCCAGCGACCTAATTTTGATGGATGAGCCGATTACCAACCTGGACGCCAAATTGCGCGAGGGTATGCTTGACGAAATCCGGATGCTTCAAAAAAGGCTGAAAACCACCATAGTTTACATCACGCATGATCAGGAAGCGGCTTTACACCTGTGTGACCGGGTGGTTATCATGGATCAGAAAGGCAAAATCTGCCAAATGGGATCAGATGAAGAGATCATCCAGAGACCGGCCGATCAGTTTGTGTTCAGCTTCATTGGAGCATCCAACTTTATTCCAGTGATAGAGAAGTCCGGACGGTATTACCTGTGGGAAGCTAAAGAAGATTTATGTTACAGCAACACGCTTCCACAAGGCTACCATAGAGGGGCCAGAAACATGATGGGTATCAGGCCTTTGGACATTGTGTTTGATGATACCAGCCCTGTGAGGGCGGTGATCAGCCAGGCTGTTTTCCTGGGCAGTATGTTCGTATATTTTGTTAGTCTGGGTGGGCGGGAGTTGCGTCTGCACCGCTCCACTCTGGACTCGCTGGATGGGCGGGAATACAGTGAGGGCGACCAGGTTGGGCTTCGTTTTATCAACGAAAAATACTATCAGGCAGAGAATGCCGGGGTAAGCATATGAAACTAAACTTCGTCAGAAAAAACAATGATCTCGCCCGACTGGACGGCAAGCGCTTCCGGATGGACAACATCATGACGTTCCTGAGCTTTTTGATACTGACCACAGTGGTTATCCTGCCGGTTGTCATGATTATCTATAATACCTTCTGGGACGGCAGCAAACTGGATCTGGAAATGTTCGCGCGTGTTATCCTGAGAGAAGAAAATCTCGCCGCCATGAAGAACACGGTCATTATCGGAGTCATCGCGACCTTGCTGGCGACTGTCATCGGAGTCTTTTTCGCTTGGCTGTTGGGTCGCAGTGATATTCCTCTCAAAGGCCTTATGCGCTGGCTTTTTTCAATACCTTTCATGATTCCGCCCTTTCTGGCGGCAATGGCATGGGATATGATGTTCTCCGGCCGCGGCGGCTACGTCAATCGTCTGCTGATGAATGTGTTCAGCCTGGCGGACGCGCCCTTCAATATCAACACAGTGGGCGGAATAATCGTCATTGAAGCAGTTTATTATTTCCCCTTTGTTTACATGCAGGTGGTTTCGGCACTGCAACGGATGGATCCTACATTGGAGGAATCCGCCAGGATCTCAGGAGCTAAGCAGTGGTATGTCATTCGAAAAATCACCCTGCCGCTGACAATCCCCGCCATTTCATCCGGCACCCTGCTGGTGTTGATCACCTCATTGTCAAATTACGGCATCCCTGCCATGCTCGGCTACTCTAAGAACATTTTTACCCTGCCTACCATGATTGTGGAACGGGTGAACCGTGCAGGGGGTGACTTCCAGGGTATCCGGGAAGCCACGGCTCTTTCGGTGGTGCTGGTCATCGTTGTGGCCATCGCCCTTTTCGTACAGCGCAAACTGCTTAAAACTGGACGCTATGACATCATCAAAGGAAAATCCATGCGCCCCGCTCTTATCAAGCTCAGGGCAATAAAATACCCTTTGCTGGTAGTTTCCATTGTCTTTCTGATCTTTGTTGTCCTTACCCCTCTGGTGGTAATCTTCCTGGTCAGTATATTGAGGGCCTATGGTTTGCCTTTCTCAATAGAGAATTTTTCATTGATCAATTATCAGAAAATATTCGTCAACAATAAAGCTGTCATCGACTCCATTAAAAACAGCCTCTTCCTGGGCTTCAGCGCGGGGATCATCTGCCTGTTTTTGGGAGTCATGTTGTCTTACGTCATTTACAAAATCCGTCCCAAGGGAGGCGGAATTCTCGAGACGCTGGCAGTATTGCCCTACTCATTACCTGGCACTGTCATGGCCATCGGCTGTATCCTTGCCTGGAGCGGCATAGTGTTTGGCATCACGCTGTACAACACCATCTGGATCATCCTGGTGGCTTACATTGCACGATATTTGAGCTATACGCTCAAGTCCTGTTCCGCCTCACTTCAGCAGGTACATTACTCCCTGGAGGAAGCCAGCCGCTCCTGTGGCGCGTCGCACATGGAGTCCCTGGTCGATATTACCATCCCCCTGATCAAGCCGGCAATGGTATCAAGCTTCTTCCTGGTTTTCCTGCCAGCCATGCGGGAACTGACCACCTCGGTCTTGCTTTACGGTCCCAACAGCCGAACCTTGGGTGTCCAGATTCAACAGTTGAGAATCAACGGATACATGACGCAGGCAGCGGCCCTTTCCGTGGTCGCTATCATCATCATCATGGTCAGCGACACTGTGGTCAAGGCGATTACCAAGGATAGAAAGGGCATATAGCCATGGAGCAGATCTTGCTGAAGGATGTAACAAAGCGTTTCACAACCAAAACCCTGGGCACCATGACCGCTGTAAATCACTTCAATCTGAGTGTCAGCCAAGGGGAATGTTTTTCCCTCCTGGGCCCCTCCGGTTGCGGGAAGACCACTACGCTTCGGATGATTGCGGGATTTGAAGATCTCTCGGAAGGTGAAATTCATCTGGGAGGCAAACCGATGTCCATCCGCGCTAAGAACTATTATGTGCCACCAGAGGATCGAGGGCTGGGCATGGTGTTCCAAGCCTTCGCGGTTTGGCCGCATTTGAACATCTTTGAGAATATCGCTTTCCCTCTGAAGGTAAAAAAGCTTGCCCGGCATGAAATCCGTGAGCGCGTTGCCCGGGCAATGAGACATTGTAGCCTGGATGGCATGGAAAACGCCTACCCTTCAAACCTTTCCGGTGGACAGCAACAGCGCATTGCTCTGGCCCGGGCAATCGTCACCAACCCCAAGGTGATGTTACTGGATGAGCCACTGTCCAATCTAGACCCCAAACTGCGCGAGAGCATGCGATTTGAAATCAAGAAGCTGCAGAAAGAATTCAATTTCACTATTATCTTTGTTACCCATGACCAGTCAGAGGCCATGGCGCTGTCTGATCGGATGCTGGTGATGGATCAGGGCGAAATTATCCAGATTGGAACGCCCACGGAATTGTACAACAAGCCCATCAATCGCTTTGTTCACAGCTTCCTGGGACAGTCCAACTTTAACCAAATGGACATCATTTCCGGTAAAGTCTATCCTCAAGGCAACCATGCAGCCCCTTTGGGCATTTCCGCTCCCAAGGCCTCTAAACAGATGGTGCTTGCCACCCGTCCCAACACGATTGAAATGAATCAAAAGGAAGGCTTCCAAACCAAAGTCATTAAACGGATTTTCCTGACTGATTTTATTGAGTATATTGTGGCATTGGGGGACGAAATCATCCGCGTTCAGACTCCACACCGCAACTTCTTTCGCGCAGGCGACACTTGCTACCTTCGCTTTCCCAGCCCCATCTGGTATGAAGTAGGGCAGATCCCGGCGTCAGTCGGGACATGAGGCTTGTTTCAGCTTCCCTCCCTTTTCCAGCACGCAGGAAAGGAAATGCATCATGACACAAGGCAGACATCGCCTGAGATTTTCAGACGGTGAGCTTATCCCGCTGGGAGGCAGTGGCGAAAACGGCAGAAATTGTTTCCTGGTAGCGTTTTCTGGGAGATATGTTCTTTTGGATTGCGGTGTCAGGAGGGATGCCACAGCCTCACCCCAGAAGGCATATCCTTCGTTGGATCAGAAACTGGTCAGCCGTCTTGATGCGGTCTTTTTGTCCCATGCTCATGAAGACCATTGTGCCGCGCTGCCGCTATTGTACCGTTTGGGATACCGGGGCGTCATTTATGCATCGATAGAGACTCTGTCCCTGGCGCCAGAAATGATTCAAAAGTGGATGAACTATATCAAAGATCAAAAAGGCATCCTGCCTTATGACGAGGAAGACGCGCGGCTCCTGCGCTTTTCACAACTTGAACCGGGAATTAGCAATATCAACGGAATAAAGGTACTGGCCGGCAGAAGCGGGCATACTGTTGGCAGCCTGTGGTTCGCTCTGGGCCAGGAGGACGCCGCTGATTGGCAGCTCTTTTACTCTGGGGATATGTGCCTTTCCTCCCCTTTGCTGGCACATGACCTCCCACCTCCCTGCCAGGCTGCAGTGATCGACAGCGCCAATGCGGATCAGACCATCGATATACAAGCCCAGTACATTCGTCTGGAAGGAATGATTCAAGACACCTGGAATAATCAGGGACATCTGCTCATGCCTGTTCCCGCCAGCGGAAGGGGAAGCGACCTGCTGCTGTATTGCGCCCAAGGCTTTTCTCACATTCCGCTATGGGCTGAAGAAAAAATCCATCAGCGGTGCCTGGAACTGCTGAGCCAGGCAAATTGGCTCCGCAAAGATATCCCCTCAGCGCAGGTTCTGGCATCGGTCCACGTCGTTCGAACAGATGCTCAGCGGGAAGCGGCTGCCAACCAACCTGCGGGAATCTATTTGGCCACCGATGGGATGCTCACCGGCAAGGCAAGTCAGTATTATATCAGCCGTTTTAGTGAAAACGCACGTGATACCGTTTTGATAACCGGTCACGCCGCCACAGGCACCCCGGCTCAAAAACTGTTGGAAGAGGAATATCGGAGGTCAAACAAGATCCGTATGAATGTCAGCCGGCTGGTCATTAAAGTTCACCTGGATACAACCGATGTTCTTTGGCTGTGCGATGTGCTTAAAACCAGGAATGTAATGCCCTTTCACGCGCGGGAGGAAACCTGCGCAAAGTTGAGGGAACAAATTGCTGCTCTTCCCGCCATCAGGGCTTGATTTCATAGCGACAGGAGGATGTAAAAGGATTTCAGATGAAACAGAATACGGACAATGGCGCAAGGAATCTGGCAAGAGCTGTACGCGCTGCTTATGAAAAAGGTCAGACGGATTATACCATGTATCCGTTGGTAAGGATCGGACGTGATGGACTTCCTATAGGACTCATACAGGACGGAGATTCTGTTATTTTTTGTTGTCGACGTGGCGAGAGGGAAATCGGCTTGACAGAAATGTTCACCGACCCTCATTTTCATGCGGTTCCACGGCTCTGGCTCAAAGATTTGCAATTTGTCACTCTCACGCAATATCATGAAAAATTCACCGATATCCCCGTTGCTTTCCGTCCCGAAAAGGTCATTATGCCGTTGGCAGAGGTGCTCAGCAGACACCAAAAGACGCAGCTTCACTGCGCGGAATCCGAAAAATACGCGCACGTTACCTATTTTTTCAACGGCGGAAGAAACCAGACTTATCCCGGAGAGGAAGGTCTGATGGTTCCCTCGCCAAAGGGGATCTCTTACGAGAACAAACCCGAAATGAGCCTGCCGGAATTAGTGAATCAGTTGATACCAAAGCTGGGAAAACATGATTTCGTGCTAGTTAATTTTGCCAACGGAGACATTATCGGGCACACGCAGAGTAAAAAGGCGAAGATAGCCGCTGCCGAGTGTGTCAGTCGACAGCTTGAGCGCCTGATCAAGCAGGCGCAAGAAAAAGCTTATCTTGTTATGATTACCGCCGACCATGGGAATATAGAAGTGATAACCTCAAAGGAAGGAAAGCCCGATGTAGCGCACACGCGAAACAAAGTTCCTTTCCTGTTGCTTGACCCAGAAAAGAAAGAGACAATCAAATTGTTACCCGAAGGCAGCCTATGCGATGTTGCCCCTACCGTGCTCCACGCTATGGGCATCCCTCAGCCTGCTGAAATGACAGGAATTTCTCTTGCTATAAACCATGATTTCGGCGGAAACCGCAAAGTAATGCTGGTGGTGCTGGATGGCTGGGGCTTGGGCGCCCAGGATGAAAGCAACGCGATTTATCTGGCGGATACTCCGTATTGGGATAGCCTGATGCGTCAATGCCCAATCTCATCCCTTAACGCATCGGATGGTTTTGTCGGGCTGGAAGATGGAAAGGCGGGCAATTCGGAGGCAGGCCATTTGAACCTGGGTGCGGGGCGGATAGTGGATCAGGATGACCGCAGACTCGGTGCAGCCATCAAAAACAACACCTTCCGCGAGAATGAAACCCTTCGTACAGCCATCAATCAAACCGCGCATAAAGGCGTCAGTCTGCATCTGCTTTCCTTTCTAACCTATCGATCATCGCACGGCTCCATTGAATACGCTTTGGAAATACTTAAGATGGCACCCCACCTGCCCCGGGTCTTTTTGCATATTATCTTCGATGGCCGCAGCACCAAACCGGGCAGCGCGCCTGAATTGCTGGAAGACCTGGATTTGCAGCTTCAGAAAATCGGAGTTGGCACCGTGGTAAGTGGTGTTGGCCGCGGCCTGATGCTGGATCGGGACAAAAATTATGAAAAAATCAAACTGGGTTATGATGCCATGGTGCTGGGGACTGGAGAACAGTACTATTAGGAGATACTGCTTTAACTGGATGAAAACACCTCTTTTCATTTCCATCCATCAGATAAGATCTGGGTGTTTCATAATACGGATACACATAGCACATCGCTGGTGCTTCACCAATCACACTTGTAATGCCAAGAGAGCCATTTTGACAGTCACTATCAATTCGGTAAGCTTTTCTGATACTAAACTAAATCATTAATGCGTTGATGAGCCATCTGCGATGAGTGATGGAAGTGACACGTTGGACATCCACCGCCAACTCCTTCACAGTACAGCACAGGCGGTCAATCACTGCTTCCAGATT
>Ga0123335_1007562_pt1 | contig 12064 bp, 13 predicted proteins | sample BiotimSIPDNA_2_FD_89707 | JGI IMG/M metagenome (GOLD analysis project Ga0123335, IMG submission 89707) | Anaerobic biogas reactor microbial communites from Washington, USA - Biogas_R2 time_0 SIP DNA | ecosystem: Engineered > Bioreactor > Anaerobic > Unclassified | place: Washington, USA... | reverse complement strand
GGCCATTTCGCTGACAAATAATTATGAGTTCTGTTTTAAGTATAGGTAACCAAGAAGAGTGTCATGTTTTGATTTGTCTCAAAGACCCAAAAACAACGCGTCATTCCGGTTTTTCGCGGTGGGAAAAAGACATGTATCGAAGAGTGTGCCAGGCCGCGAAAAGACCGGAATCTATCTTTGGAAGCCGCAAGTGAGAAACAGCCCATGTCAGATGTATTTTTTAAGATGGGAAATGGGCATTCATTGCAGCGGGACGAATCTGGATTCCGGTCTTTTTCGCGTTATACAGTACCGTTCTTCGATGCTGGCCAAAGACCGCGAAAAAACCGGAATGACGCTGCATAAGGTTGTTTATAATGAAACGAAAAATACGTTGATACGGGTGTGCTTCATGTGTTTCTTTCTGACTGAGATACTGCGTTTTGGTTGCGCCGAAAGCGCCACTTCTTCCGGGCGAAGTCCCGGACGAAGCGTAGTTACTTTTGTATCGGGGAAAGAGGTAACTGCCGGGGGCAAAAGATAGCCTGAACAAAACCCGCTTATTGATTCTGCAGGAGTAATGTGATTTAGGCGTATTCGAATAGCGCCAGGTCTTTAATGCGTTGAAAGTGTTTTGTATTCAGCGTGGCCAGCTGAAGCCCGTGTTGTGTTGCCGTGGCAGCGATGAACAGATCGCGAAACTCGATGTTGCGGTTACGCGTTTTCAACTCCCGGTACTAGGCCGCTGCCCTTGAGGCGATGGCGGCGTCCAAATCAATGGGTTGTACCCATGCCGAAATCTTGTCCACATCCAAACGCTTTATGTCTGTAGTGGCGCCGGCATATAGTTCAAACAGGGTGATCACGGATAGATAACAGTTATTATCCGTTTTGATTTTCCACAGTAACGTCTTTCGCTTGTCCTTCTTGCGCAGGAAATCAATAATGACCGAAGTGTCAATCAGAACGTTTTCAGCGGCCATGATTGCACTGTCGCTCCTTCTGAGTGTTTATCCCAACAGGCGATGGACAAAAATTCTTGCTGCCACGTGGACGCATCCTCTCGGGAAGAGGTTGCTTGTGGCTCACAAGGCAAAATAATTATCTCAACCCGAGAATGATTAAAGTCCTCAGGCAGGTGAAGCGTTAATGTATGATTTTTTATGTCCGCTATTTTTTTTATCGCTTCCACTGGGGTATCTCCTTCAAATCCACATCAAGAAGTATAGCGCATTGTGAAACTGTTTGACCACTTTCTGATGTTAATCAGAGTAAAGAAGGAGCGATAATGCTGAGGTTCGTGTTATGAAATGGTTTAACTGAAGCAAATCCATGAACGGTGTAACAGCATGTCCTGAAATTCCGGACAGGTTAAAACTCAGGGCGCTTCTTTGCGTTTCCGTACCGTAAGCCGGCACTGGCCTTTCCTGCAGTTGATAACATCCATGTCCGCTTCATACCCGTATTCGGCAAGTAGAGGTGGATAGAGCCAGCGGCAATGTTCACAGTAATCCGCGTAGGGCACGTCGCGCCCCTCCTGAAAGATAAGCCTTGCCGAAGGGCATTCATGCATGTCAATGACGAACATATCGTCGTATAAAGTCATGGTGTGGCGGCCTCCCTCTTCGCCCAGCGTGTGCGACCAGTAGCGGTGCATGCCTTTCAACCCTTCCGCCTCCACGAGTTCGCGCAGGTTGCCCAGGAAGTTGTCGGCGATGCCCTTCCAAAATTCAATAACTTTGTCCTTGCCGCCCTTTTCTTCAAGAAAGCGGAACAGCGCGGCATAGACCCAGATGAATTCCGTACACGATATCATTGCTTGACTCCTTTTTCCGGTATTGCCTCGTAATTAATTACAGGGAGGAATATTCTCTGCCATATTTCTGGCAACGAGGTCATAGACAAGTGCTTTTGGATGACCCCATTCAGCGGAGGCACTATCCCTATAAAAAAAATCGTCCCGTGGACGGGTGTTCCCGTACAACAGATTCTGGCAGTCCAGAATGTTCACTAGCGTTTTATCCAATTCCTGCTGCAACGCGGTGCCCAGAGTAGACTCTGGGAATAGTACAACCCAAAGCCGGAAACCAGAGCGGGCCTCTTCAATTTTCTCGGCAGTGTCTTCTATTATTCTAGCCGCGAGGATAATGCCGGAAGAGGTGGCTGGCGTGATGGCCCGATCGCCGCCCAGACGATATTCTAGGAATCTGTATAGATGCAGTCTGCCACAATACCGGTAAAGGAAATACTGCAGGGGATCACGATCCGCAAAAGTACCCCGATAGACGATACCGCCATCCTCGCCCGCTTCCAGCCACGGCAACGGGTAGTTCCATCCAGTCAGCACCGCCGGAGTACCGAGCAAACGATTGATGTGATCGTCAATGAAGGTGTATACGATAATACCCGTTTCGGACGGTAATCTATCCAGAAGAGTACTATCCGTAACTTGTAGCCAAACCTGTTGCAGACCGTACCCAATAAACCCTGCATTTATGGCCTGATACCGCGACTGATATTTACAGAACCGGGACGGTAAGGTCTCATCGTCCGAAACCCCTGAGCCAAACGTAACTGAACAACCAACGAACAAGGCCGTACAGGTTGGTGCCGCCGGTTCGGGACAGCAGGTTCTTCGCTGCGATTCGGCATTTAGGTGGTACTTTGCCTCATAAATGGTTTCCCCGCCTCGAGTAAGTATTTCGTTTAGGGACGAGGAGGGCGTACCCCGAAATGAAAGCCGGGAATCACGCTCAACGATACGATACAAATTAGATTTTGCCGGACCTTTGCCTGGGACATTTTGCCACCATAAACGGGTTCTCAGAAATCCTTCTATCCCTGCCAGTATTACTATCACCAGTAGACAGCCCAATGCCACAGCCAGAATATTTGGATGGCGTTGGGGAATAAGGTGAATAAAGTTGGCTATCTTTCCCATGATGAATCGCGTAGTTTAACCGGGTTTGACTCTAACTGTTTGCTATCTTGTCACTGCTGGTGCTTTGTTTTCAGTGGCAAACCGGAAATATGCTGGAATTTCGGAATTCGGATATCATTATGTTACCCCTTCCAGAATCGCTGTACGCAGGTGCCAGCCTGCTGGTCATATTCAACGCTGGACGTGTATCCGGCCGCGGCGCAGACCGCTTCGTTCACGATGCGCGTGTGCTCGCAAAAATTATTGGCGATCGCGTAGTCATGTTCGTTCATGTGGGCAATCGCGGGACAGCGCTTTACGGTCAGCACCAGCATATCGTTTTCCAACTGCATGTCGTACTCGCCTCCTTCAAGATCAAAGATGGTTTTCCAATGATCCCGGAGAGCGTCCAACCCGCGGGTACGCAAATCTTCGCACAAAGGCTTATAGACCGCTGTCGCCAGGCCTGACAGAAACTCCCGGACGCCTTCCCGGCCATAAGCGTCCTCGAGAAACTGCAACCCGTAACTCAAGGCGCCATGAAAGTCTTTATGAACGTTTGGCACGATGTTTTCTTTCGTTTTGTGAATGCTGCGTGAATATGCTTCAATAAGGGAAAGCACCATTGTGACAAGGAATTCCCCATGAATGCAATGAAAGTTGGTTTTGCCTCCGCCTGTATTACGCCACCGCCCAAAAAAGATATCCCGGGCCTGTTTGAACGGCGCTTGGCATTAGGTGTCCACGATGACCTGTATGTGCGCGCGATCGCGCTGGACGATGGAATCAAAATCGCCCTGGTGCAGGTGGACGCTATCGTCGTGCCCGAACAGGTTGTGAAGCAGGCGAGGAAAGAAGCCCAACGTCTCTGCGGCATTCCGGCCCCCCAATGTTTCATCGCGGCCACACACACCCATTCCGGCGGCCCCCTTTTCGGCGGGTTCCTCTCGGAACCGGACGCGATCTATATGGAATTCGTCGCCGGGCAGATTGCATCTGCAATTTCCGAGGCCTTTCGTGTAAGCCGTCCGGCCCTGGCCGGGTGGAACAGGGCGGCCGCTCCGGGTGTGGCCTTCAACCGTCGTTTCCTCATGAAAGACGGACAGCAGTGTACCCACCCCGGTAAGCTGCACCCCGGTATCCTAGAAGCGGCCGGACCGGAGGATCCTTCCGTGACGGTACTTACGGTGGGGGACCCGGATACCTTCGCGCCATTTGGATGTATCGTTAATTTCGCGTGCCATGCCACCCATATGAACGGGTTGCTCTATTCGGCGGATTACATCAAGTGGGTGGTGGACACATTAAAGGGCGCCTATGGCTCTGATTTTGGCGTGGTGTTTCTGAACGGCGCCTGCGGCGACGTGACCCAGGTGGACAACCGCAGTGCACGCCCCATGGAGTTGGGGCCCTGGTGGGCGGAGCGGACGGGGCGTAGTGTGGGCGGGGCCGCTATTCAGGCGGTCGCTGGAACGGAGTATAGGCGCGGGGTCTCTATTGACTGTAAATCGGTGCAGTTGCGTGCGGCGATTCGCCCGGTTCCCGCGGACACGTTGCGCAAAGCAAAACAATTGCTGCGAAAAGAAACGCCTGACGCAGAGAACGTTGAAAGCATCTATGCCAACGAATCCATTTTGGTTAATGCGCTGTCCCGGAAACATTCCTATCGCAGGCTGGAAATCATGGGTGTCCGGGTCGGCGACGGCCTGTTCTGGGGCGTGCCCGCGGAGTTCTTCCAAGCCTTTGCGCAGGAGGTGGCCGCTGCATCCTCGTTCCCCTATACCTGCTGCGCGGAACTCGCCAACGGCTATAACGGCTATATCTGTGCCGAAGCTGCCTTTCCGGGCGGCGGTTATGAAATCCGCACCGCGCGCAGCAGTTTCCTGGAAGAAAAAACTGGAAGCAAGGTGGTTAAGGCGGCAACCGCGCTGTGCCGGAAAATGCACGACGCGGCCGACCAGGAAATGGCGTCCCTGCAATTGATCTGGCCGGAATACCGGGATGATTCGGTCCTCGACGGTATTAACCAGCTGGGCGGCAAAAAACGCAAATAATTGCAGGGCGGGTGAAGCGAAGCGGAATCCGCTATTTCACTGAAAGGAAACGATGATGAAGCGATTTTATTGTGTCCTGTTTACAGTCGCATACCTGTTCGTGTTTTGTGGCATCTCAAGGGGAGAATCTCTTGCCCTGGCGCCGGAAGGTACGTTTACCATTGCCGTGATTCCTGATACCCAACGTTACCTCGGGCCCGGTTCGGGACGCGAAGAGGAGCGCGATACGGTCATCAACCCGGCGTTTGAATCGCGCACCGCCTGGCTGGCGGCGAACCTCGAAACGCAGCGGATGGTGTTTATCAGCCACATGGGCGATATTATAGACAAGAATGAGCACCGACAATGGCGCGTCGCCCGCGCGTGCATGGACCGGCTTCATGGGCAAATTCCGTACGGTCTTTCCGTTGGTAACCACGACATGGTCCGCGAAAAGGGGGATTCACGGCTATTCCAGAAATATTTCGGCGCCGAACGGTACACCGGTGAACCCTGGTACGGAGGGACCTATGCAGGCCACACGGAGCATGCGCCGGAAGTATCGGGCAACAACGCCAACAGCTATCAGGTGTTCGAGGCTGGCGGGCTGGCGTTTATCATCGTACACTTGGAATGCAACGCGCCTGATGATGTGCTGGCCTGGGCGGACACCGTGCTCAAGGCCCATCGCTACCGCATGGCCATTATCTCGACCCACATGTACCTCGGTGGCGTCGCAAAGAAAGGCGCCGATCAGCCGCAGGGGCGGATGCAATGGAAGAAGGTCCATGGCGATCGCGGCAACGCCCCGCAACAACTGTGGGAAAAGTCTTTCAGCAACCATCCGAACGTCTTTCTGGTGCTCTGTGGCGACCAGTCCGCCTCCATCACTCACCATCAGACCAGCCACGGCAAACACGGCAATGCGGTGCATGAAATACTCACGGATTATCCCCGGGACGCCGACAACTCAGACTGGCTGCGCCTGCTGCGGTTCCATCCCGATGAAGGACGCATTGAGGTTTTAACCTACAGCCCCGCCCAGGACCGCCTGTGTGATAGCGTTGCCCACAAGACGGCACGCAATGACCACCAGTTTGACCTGGACATTACCGCCGAGATCGCCGACCATCGAGCGCAACGCCAACAGGCCCTTATGACGACGAATTGAAAAGGTTATCCGCAGATTCGTTGGCGGTGGGGGAGCGTACCGAACGGGATCTGTCGGGGATAGTTTTTTTGCAGCGACGGCCGTCACCGGTTTCTGAATAGGGACACCCCAAAACCAACGGCCTGTTCTACCGTTTACAGGTGGCGCTGTCCGATGGTAGTTGCGCGGGCGCGCACGGAGTCACGGAGATGGGCGGGTTCGAGCAGTTCCATTTCACCGCCAAAACTCAGGACCCAGGCGACGGTTTCCTGTTCACTGGTGGTGGTGAATTCAAGTACCAGCCCGCCATCCTCGCACGGATCGATACTTTGGTCGTCGCTCCAGACGCGTTCGCGCACATATAGGGCAGCGCCCGGACCGACTCTGACCTTGACACGGAATGGATCGCCTTGGTTTAGTCCGAAGGCGCCCGCGAGTTGCTGGACGTTCTTATCAATCTTGATGGGTTTGAAGCGTTCCTCCAGCAAGGCGACAGCGCGCATGCGGTGCACCGCCAGAAGCATGTCCCGGGCGTCTTTCGCTGTGGCAAGAGCGTCTTTCGGCCGGCAGCGCAGGTAGAGCCCTTCGTGAAACACGATCATCTGGTAGGGCATCACGGTGAAAACTCTCGGTTCGGAATGTCTGGGGCCCGCGTAGGTAACCCCGCAAATCCGGTATTCCCGTATGGCCCGTATCAATGTCGTAATCAGGTGCTCCTTGTCCGTGTAGTCGATCATGCCCTTGGGTTTGGCCAGGGTATACGAGGCCAGCGCCCCGTCACGGTCGTCAAAATCGGGCAGCAGCGTGGTGGCGCCTTGAAGCGCCTGCGTCACTTCCCTGCGGTAGTTGGCGGGGAGCATGTGCCAGACCATGTCGCGGCAAAGCAGCAGTTTCCCGATCGCGTCCGCGTCGAGCGAAATATTGGGCATCTTGCGCGTCTTGCGGGCCTGGTACATATTCTCCCGCCCTTCGGACCAGGAATCAATAACCAACCATCGGCTGCGTTCTATCTGTTCCAGCATACGCAGGACGGTTTGTTTGGAACAGCGGAACATTTGGGATAACTGGCCGAGGGAATGGGCGCGTCCCGAAAAAAGAAACAGGCTGAACAGCCCGATGATTTTCTGCGATGGCCCGCTGTAGGGATCTTTTTTGGAAGGCATGAATGCGTTGTCCTCCTGCGTGATGCCGACCGTCCGCCTTTACCGCCCTAATCGCCGTGCTGCGTCCGCCAAAGTCCGCCCGGACATCACCCTTACAACTTGGTAAAGTCATCCGCATGATGGTTCATGAACTTACGCATCCGTTTCATTGCATTGCGCTCGATCTGGCGGATACGCTCGCGGGTCAGTTCAAAATGTTTTCCCGTTTCCTCCAGGGTATGGGGGTGTCCGTCATACAGACCGTACCGGTAGCGCATGATGGACGCCTCCCTTTCAGAGAGAAGGCAGAGCAACGCCTCGATCTCCTGATCTCGTTCAAACTGTTCTATGGCGTGATCGGTTCTGGCGGATTCGCGTATTTCCAGCCCTTCCGAGAATTCCAAGCTGTTGGTGGACTGCAGGTTTTCGAGGGGGGAAACCGTATCCGCGAAAAGTTCTATTCGCTTCAGGTCGCTTAGTTTGATTTCCATGGCGCGGGCGAGTTCCTCGCTGGTGGGTTTGCGCCCGTTCTTGATATACAGTTCCTCGGATACCCGCTTGTATTTGGCGAGATTGTCGGTGATATACACGGGGATGCGCACGGTTCTGCCCTGGTTGGAGAGGGATCGGGTCACGGCCTGCCGGACCCACCAGGTGGCGTAGGTGGAGAACTTGCAACCCCGGTCAGGGTCAAACCGCTCCACCGCCTTCATGATGCCGAGATTGCCTTCTTCAATAAGGTCCAGCAGGGGAAGCCCATAATAGAGGTATTTTTTGGCAATACTAACCACAAGCCGCAAGTTGGAGACAATCAGGATGCGTCTGGCGGCGGGATCCCCCTTGCGCGCCAGTTTGGCGAGGCGTAATTCCTCGGAGGGCGAAAGCAGGGGTATCTTCGATATTTCGCTCAGATACTTGCTTAAGTTTTTGTCCTTGGAGTCAAACAGGGTCATTGTGCGTCATGCCCCAAACATGCTTCGTCCATACAGGCCAAACCGTTACCTCCAAAGCCGCTTTAAAATCCGCTTCAACCGCATGCGTCATGTACTGCTCTAAAAAGAGTTCAAAACATACTTGTGCAACAGGAATGCCACTGCCGCGGCGGCGACAAGGGCGATCAACAGCACCAGCCATATGGGCTTTTTGTGCCGCGATTTGACCTCTACGGCCTCCACATCGCCATCGGTAGCCGCCGGCGCCAGTTCCGGCACAGGCGGGTCTTGCGTTTCAACGGGCAGAAAGGGTTCTTCCTCCGCTTCGACGGGTTCTTCCCCGGCTACCACCTCTACCGCTTCGGGAATCGCCATGGAAAGTTCGATCCTGGCTTTGATGGCGCGCGCTTTTTCGTGGTCGTATTCCATTATGAGCTGTTCGCACAGGTCCAGGCCTTCCTCGGCATAACCCAGTTTTTCGCAGCAGAAAGCCATGGGATACAACACATTCTTCACATTGGGACGTTCGCGATCGATCTCTTTCAATATCGTCAGCGCTTCTTCAAACCGCCCGACACGAATGAGTTGTACCGCTTCCTGGTAATTTAGGCGCAGTTCCTTGTTTCCCACGAATTATTGCTCCTTGGCCCCACACTACACTGTGTTTAAGCGTAAAACTTTCACAACGACTAAGTCAAATAAAACCAAATGTCAAGACCTTGAGATAATATTCTAGTGGTTCGGTTGCCCTGGAAACAAGAAATGATGCTTTATAAACGCTTTCGCTAGACATCTACTCATATTTTATGTTACTTTAGCAATGTTTTGGTAACTGATAGCCAATAATTTATTGATTAAGAAGGAGTGTATTAAATGGCGAAGTCAACGTCTCTGACACTATTTGCTCTGGTGTGCATTTGCGGCCATTTGTACGCGGTCGATCCTGAAAGTGTTTCGACGCCTGTCATGGTGAGACTTATTGATTGCATGGAGGCGGATTCGACTCCACCTATACAAAGGAATGAATATATCGGGACAGAAATGCGCAGGGTGCTTATGGCCCCGTTTACCAGTTTATCTTCCCTTTGTCCCGCTGATGATGACGGGTATATTCACATTTCGGTTCAAAAAGATTTGCCCCCGCTTGAGGTGAATAGTCTTGGGCTGCGTCTTTGTTATGCCTACTATGAGGGGCCGATTTCTTTGTACGCGAAACAACGGAAAGACTATTGTTTTGTATCCGCTGATGCGTTGAAGAAGGGGGATGAGATTAAGTTAAAGCCGCCGGGCCTGCCGATGCCACAAGTGCGTATTTACGCAAGGCAGGTGTTGCCGCAAACACAATCCCTGGTTTCGAAAGAGGTCGAAATACCTGAAAATGGGCGTCTTGACTTCGCGATAGCCTTGCAGAGGGATTGGCGCATACCCAGAGGTGCAGGTGCCGTTTTTCAGATTCGCATTTTCGAAAACGGTAAAGCCGCCACGGTTTTCGAGGAAACTTTACAGCGCTCCATGTATCATGAAGAACCGCAATGGCAGGAACGGTCCGTGTCACTGGAAAGATATGCCGGCCACAGTGTACGATTCGCTTTTAATGCGGAACCTGTTACAGGGATTGATGATCCGGATGCGCAGTTCGCTTATCCGCTTTGGGCAAATCCTATTTTACAGGGGACAAAGTCAGGAGGCGGCTCCAATCCCCCCAACATTATTCTCATCGGCCTCGACACGCTCCGAGCGGATCGATTGGGGTGTTATGGCTATCCACGCCTGACTAGCCCGAATATAGATGCCTTTGCTAAAAAGGGTATTCTTTTTGAACAGGCGATCGCCTCTGCGCCTTGGACAACGCCCTCATTCGCCAGTATCTTTACCGGCCTGCACCCATCACGTCATCAGGCAGGCCTGTTTTCCAAGGGGTTTGCCTTGAATAGCCAATTCGTTACTTTGGCGGAGCAGGCGCGTGTGACGAATCGTTTAACCGCGGCATTTACGGAAGGCGTGTGTGTGCGTTCACAATTCGGCTTTTCCCAAGGATTTGATCAATATAGTGACGGAGTTACACCGGACAAGCAGAAAAGCGGTACCGCGGAGAAAACGATGCGAGACGCGCTTGCATGGCTGGATTCTTATGGGCGCCTGCCATTTTTTCTTTTTGTGCATAGCTATGAGTGCCACATGCCCTATATGGCGCCCTCGCCGTGGGGCCTGATGTTTACCGCCTCTGATTGTACCGACAGAGCCGAAGAAGGAGCTGAATGGGCCGTGACTGACGAAGAAAAGCGTTATGTAAGCGATTGCTATGATGGTGAAATCGCTTATACGGATTATTGGGTTGGCTGTTTTCTGGATGAACTAAAGGCGCGTCAATTGTTGGACAATACCATCGTGGTGATTTTCGCTGACCATGGCGAGGAATTCTGGGAACATGACGGCATCGGGCATGTAACAACACTCTATGATGAAGTATTACATGTACCCCTTATTGTATATATTCCCTGGGTGATGTCGGTTCCTATGCGTGTAAAAGAACAGGTTGCGGTTGCGGACCTTTTTGCCACCCTACACGATCTATTGAACCTTCCCCTTGCTGAAGGGCTTGATTCTTATAGCCTATTGCCTTTGTTTATGCCAAATGAAGACCGACCCTATGCCCGTCGTTTTGTGGCCAGTGAGATGTATTATTATGAGTTTGATTGTCTTGATGCCCTCAATTTTCCTTTTGAATGGCTGAAGCGATCTTTGCGATATCCAAACTTCAAGTACATCATAAGCAATAAACCTAATAATTTAGCCGAAGGCACGAGCCTACAACTCAAACAGATTCCCGATGAATTTCTTTATCATCTCTCCGTGGACCCGGATGAACAAAAGGATGTGCATGAAGAGCGCGCTGATACTACAGTGCGTCTTAAAGGGGAGTTGCTGGAGTTCCTGGGAGGGACTAATCCGCTCCAAGATGTTTCTGATGCTTTACCCTTTGAACGCGACAACCTAAAGCAGGAGGATATGGAATCTCTACAGGCATTAGGGTACTTGTAAGTGTTAACAAAGTATGTCGTATTTAAAACTTCCTGAGTAATTCGGTCAGTTGACTCAAGTGACCACAATCGGTAGTATATAACTCATGGAAGATTACCCGAAGACTCTTGGTGAATTCACGTCGCGCTTCTCTACTGAGGCCGCTTGCCGGGCATATCTGGTTCAAATGCGCTGGCCGGATGGCATCGTGTGTCCTAGTTGTGGCGCTACGAAGGTGTGGGAGACCCGGCGTGGTCTGTTTGTGTTTGCCTCGGGCGGCCACAATCAATCGGTAACGGCGGGGACCATTTTTGAGGGTACGCGAAAGCCCCTGACCATGTGGCTTCGCGTGATGTGGAGCATAACCAGTCAGAAGACGGGAGCCAGTGCGCTGGGCCTTCAGCAGGCCCTGGGAGTAGGTACCTACTTTACCGCGTGGACATGGCTGCATAAACTCCGGTGTGCGATGGTCCGCCCCGGCCGGGATCGCCTTTGCGGAACGATAGAAGTGGACGAGACTCTCATCGGAGGGGTCAAACAAGGTACACCGGGGCGTGGTGCCGCAGGAAAGAGCCTCGTTCTGATTGCGGCACGGTGTGAGGGCAGGCGAATAGGCAGTATCAGGCTGGCTCGCATTCCAGACGCTTCCGGGGGTAGCCTTGGGAAAGCGTTGTAGGAAACGGTCGATCCTGGGACAGTCATTCTCACCGACGGCTGAAGAGGATACGCGAATATTGAATCGTTTGGATACGCCCACGAAATCGTATCTACCGCTCAGAGCGAAGTCGGAGAGGATATGCTGCCACTTTGTCACCAGGTTGCCTTCTCGCTCAAGCGTTGGATGTTGGGCACCCACCAGGGTGCCATTAGCCATGAACATTTGGATT
>Ga0123335_1007560_pt1 | contig 12067 bp, 8 predicted proteins | sample BiotimSIPDNA_2_FD_89707 | JGI IMG/M metagenome (GOLD analysis project Ga0123335, IMG submission 89707) | Anaerobic biogas reactor microbial communites from Washington, USA - Biogas_R2 time_0 SIP DNA | ecosystem: Engineered > Bioreactor > Anaerobic > Unclassified | place: Washington, USA... | reverse complement strand
TTGTATAAACAAAATAAATATGATATATTAATATATATAGGATAAGTGGTGAGCAAATGAAAAAAATTATATATTTATTTATAGTTTTAACTGTATTTTTAATAGGGCCTTTAAGTTTTAGAGCGGATACTATTGTTGGTAAATATTCAGATAGTACCCAAGACCAATTATATCATCTTGGGGATGATTATGATTATGATTTTAGGTGGCATATAACAATTACAAAGACGGTAAGCCCAGAACAGTTTTCCGGAAAATTTGTGGCAACTGAATATTATAGAAGAAGTTCTCCAGTTGGAGAAACTTATGTAATTCCTATCACTATTAGTGATATTAGTAAAGAATGTCTCGATGATTTATCGTGCTTTGTTTCAACTGCAACTATAGAAACAGAATTAAACGCAACAAATAAGTTGAGTACATGTATTGATAGAATATTGCACCCAGAATATTTTGAAAACATACCAGTTACTGCAGGAATTCCACAATGTAAGCTTTTAAAAATATCGGATAGCAAATCACCAATAAGCTTTAAAATAAATTCGAATAGTATTAATATTATTACTAACGAAGGAGAGACTATTACATGTTCAGACTTTAATTTAGATAATGGTGAAAATCTTATCGAAATGTTGTTTACAATTATTAAGATAATAGCACCCGTTTTAGTAATTGTTTTTGGTTCTTTAGATTTTGTTAAAGCTATTTTTCAAGCGGATGAAGAGAAGCAAAAAAAGGCAGGGCAAGATTTTATTAAAAGATTAATTGCAGCAGCTTTAATATTTTTAATTCCTACTATATTAGAAATAATATTAGGAGTTGCTTTTAATTGGGACGAAGCAATACCAAAAATATGCGTAAAATAGAATAAAGAAGGGAGGATTAAAACATGGATTTTTTAGAAGATTTATTAAGAACAATTACTTTTTTTATAGATAAATTAATTTATGGTTTTATTCCTACCGTTTATAATTTTATTTATGAATTAGCTGATAGAATTATTTTTACTCAAACAGAATTAGAAGCAATAGCAAAAAACATCTATGCAATAATAGGCGTTTTTATGTTGTTTAGATTATCTTTTGTTTTATTAATATCAATTGTTAATCCTGATAATTTAACAGATAAAGAAAAAGGTTTTACAAAAATGATCAGCAAAATAGTTATAGCAATAGTTATGATTACCGCTATTCCAATTGGTTTTGATTTAGCATATCAATTACAAGGAGCTATTTTAAAAAACGCTATAGTAGAAAAAGTCATTTTAGGTAATGAATTGTCTAATCCAACAATAGATCCTGGATTACTTCCTGAAATTTTATGTGAATATAATATCCCAGAAAAATTTTTATTTTGTGAAAGTTGTGAAAAAGTAACGGGGATTAAATTTTTCGCGAAAGAAGGTAGTAACAAAGAACAAATACCATCAATAGAAATCAAAACAAATGGTTCATTTACTGTTTATAGCGAACGTCTTATGCTACAAACTGAGCTAAAGAATAGTTTTTTTGTTAATGATTCAAATTTTCTTAGTTGCCCCACTAATATTAGGCTAAAATTTAAAGAAATAAAAAAAGATGATGGTGGTGGTCCTGATTATCATATATATGAAATAGTTGAAAGGGCATCTGAATCACCTGAAATCGAAGAAAATTTATTTTTGACAACACCGATTAATAATAAACTCGAAGAAGCACCAAATCAAATAGGAGGTGTTTTATTAGGTAGAAAAGCAATTAAGGCTTTTTTGAATTGTAATACAAATTCTCTTTCTTGTTCTACAGATGAAGGAAATATACCGTCTTCGGGATTAAATATAAATCACTCGATAGCAAAAGGATTGCCATTAAACGGGAAAAGTGATTTTAGTGAAATATCTAGTTTAATAAATAGAAAAGAAACAATTGGAGAAAATGAAGAATACATTATTAATTATACTCCTTTGCTATCAACGATTACCGGTGGTGCAATTTTAGCTTTATTATTAGTTTTATGTTTTGATGTAGCTACTCGTGTTGTTAAATTAGCTTTTTTTCAAATTATTACACCAGTAGCGGTTATTGGATATATTGAGCCAGGAAGTAAAATTTTTAATCAATGGTTACAGATGACAATTAAAACATTTGTAAACTTATTTATAAGACTTTTCGCAATTTCTTTTGTAGTTTTAATTTTAGGAGCTATAGGAGATAAGGTGTCATTAGGAGATTTAGGAGATTTATTTCTTATTTTTGGAGCGTTAATTTTTGCTAAAGAAGCTCCTAAGTTAATATCTGATATGTTTGGAATACAGGATGGTGGATTAGGTGGAATGCTTAGAAACCCATTCAAGAATATGGCTGGCGGAGGATTATTAACAAAAGCTGGAAGTTTTGCTGGCGGATTAGCTTTAGGTGGTGCTGGGAAGGCTTTAACCGCTGGTGGCGGAGCGCTTGCTGGAGGTTTAAACTCTAAATTAAGAAAAGGATCTTTTATAGCAGGTGCAAGCAAAGGTGCTAAAGCAGCATCAAAAGATATTAAAATGACTAAAGGAATTAAGGGAGCAACAATTGGTTCTGCAAAAGCTGCATTTGGTGCATATAGAAACGCTTCAAATGCGGGTGCTTCAAGTGCATTAGGAAAAGATGTTAAAACAGGGTTAGGAGCTTTTGTAGGTAAAAAATATGGATCGTTTATAGATGAAAGAGAAACGTCAGCTATGGAAAACTATTCTGAAAAATTATATAGAAATAAGGAAAGCGGGAAACAAATTTATTCACAACCATATCAAATGGCTGTTGATGATATTAAAGATAGAAAGAAAGATTTATCTACCGCAAAAAGTCAATTAAGTTACTGGAATGCAAGAGTAGCAACAGATGGAGCAGATGCTAAGTCTGGGCATAAATATAATAAAGCTCTTATGGGAAGTAGTAAATATGCAGCTAAATTTACAGATGGTTATGAATTAACTAATCATGATCTTGCTCAAATGGCTAATGAAAATGTTGGCAAATCAGAAAAGAATTTAGATATTGCAAAAGAAAACAAAACAAAATTAATGGAAAAACCAAACTATGCTAGTGATGTTAGAAAAGAAAAAGCAATAGATGAATATGAATACAGCAAATTACAAAACCAAGCTGAGATACCTGAGGGACAAGCACCAAGTGGAGGGCCAACACCAAGTGGAGGACCAACACCAAGCGGAGGACCAACACCAAGTGGAGGACCAACACCAAGTGGAGGACCAACACCAAGCGGAGGACCAACACCAAGCGGAGGACCAACACCAAGCGGAGGACCAACACCAAGTGGAGGACCAACACCAAGCGGAGGACCAACACCAAGTGGAGGGGCAACACCAGGAGGGTCAACACCAAGTGGAGGACCAACACCAAGTGGAGGACCAACACCAGAAGTTTTAGAACAAGATAAAATAGTAGAAAATGGATTAACATATGAAAAACAAAATGGTATATATGTTCCTGAAAATACTGATTCTTCAATGGTTAATAATAAAACTTCAAATGATACGAAAGCAGATACAAATAATGAAAACTTTAGGAATGAATCAATTGAGACGGTAGAAAGATTGAATAAAGAAAAACAAGAAATAGAAGAAGAAATAAATAGAAATTCTTTTGATTTTAGTAAAGCAACAGCAAATGAAAAATTAAAACAAGAAAAAGAAAAAATAGAAAATGAAATAAATAGAATAAAAACAGAAAAATGGGAAGATTTTAAATAAAATAATCAAAATAAAAAGGGTGTGAAAAAATGGAAGAAAAACAAACAAGCGCTACATATTTGATTCCAGCTAATACTAAGAGTGGAGCATTAATATTAAATGTATTTAGGCCTTTAGATTTGATGATTTTTGGGGTCGGAATAGGATTAACATTATTACTGTTATTCTTTGTACCACAAATTAATTTTTTTGTAACAATATTATTATTATTACCAGCTTTAGTATGTTCCTTTTTAGTATTGCCTATACCTAATTATCATAATGTCTTGTGTTTAATTCAAAGTGTATTGCAGTTTTTTACTGAGAGAAAAGTTTATATATGGAAGGGTTGGTGTGTGAATAATGGCGAAAATAACAAATAGTAAATATACCGAAGATTGGTTGCCAATTAAAAACATTACGAATGGAGAAATAGTGTTAGATGATAATACGAAAGTTACTGGTGTAAAAGTGTTGCCTAGGAATATTTTTATTCTTGATGAAGGATCACAAAACAGTATAATTAGTAATTTAGGTGATTTTTATAATAGCATTGATTTTGAATTTTGGTTAATTGTATCAGATAGACCAGTAGATATTTCTTTATATTTATCTCAATTACAAGTTTTATATTCAAATGTGCAAAACAATCAAATTAGAAAATTAATAATGCAAGATGTAGAAAAAGCTAATGATTTTTCTGAAAACAATATTGTCGATACAGAATACTATATTATTTTCAAAGAAAAAAATCCTGATATTATTCAAAAAAGAATCAGAAATTTAATATCTGGATTAGCATCGTGTGGTTTGATTTCTGCACAGACAACAAATGCAGATTTAAGAATTGTCTTAGATAGTTTTCTAAATGGGGGAAATACTAGTGAGTTTGGGACGGTGATGCCTTTATGAATCTAAAATCTCAATTAGCACCTAAGGGGCTGGATTTTAATGCTGGGGATTTTGTTATAAGTGATAAGTATTCAACTATATTAACAGTTGTTTCATACCCTAAAGTTATTGGGGTAGGATTTTTATCATCTTTAACAACTATGTCTGGAATAAAATTGGTAATAAAACATATACCAATTGATTTTTCTGTTTTATCTAAAATGATTAATAAACAAGTAGCAGATTTGAAATCAAGATATGCAGAGGAAAAAGATAAAACTAATCAAGAAAGAATACGTATTGATATTGATTCTTTAGAATCTTTTGTTCAGTTATTAGCGTCTAGACAAACAAAGATTTTTGATTTTCAAATGCATATAATGATTACAGCTGATACGAGAGAAGAGTTAGAACAAAAGAAAGTAACTGTAAAAAATTATCTTTTAGCTATGGATTTAAGAGCTATTCCTTTAAGGTTTGAACAAGAAAAGGTTTTAAAATCAATAATTCCTGTTTTTCCTAAACAAGAAATTGAAAATAGAATTGGTACACCAATTCCAGCGGTTACTATAGGGGCTATGTATCCTTATATTTTTGACAGTATTAAAGATCAAGGATTATCAACTTTATTAGGTGTTGATTTTTCTGGAGGAGTAATTTTATTTAATCAATTTTTATTTCAATTAAAAAAAGAACATAATAGAAATAATGCTAATATGATTATATTAGGTACTTCTGGTAGTGGTAAATCTACAACAGCAAAATTAATGTTGAGAACTCATATTAGAAATCAATATAAAATAGTTGCGATTGATCCCGAAGGCGAATTAGAAGCAATGTCTAAATTATATGGAGGAAATTTCATTGATTTAGGTAAAGGCGGGGATTTTGGAATGATTAATCCTCTAGAAGTAATTATTGATGCAGATGAAGAAGAGATTTCTCAAGGATTAGGATATACTGTTTTGACAAAAACATTACAATTTTTGAAAGCTTTTATGAAATATTATGATCCGAGTATTGAGGAAGATGTTTTAAATTTATTTAGTGAAGTTGTACAAGATACTTATAAGAGATTTGGAATTGATTTTAATTCAGATTTTTCTAATTTTAAAAGCAAAGATTTCCCAACATTTACTGATGTGTATGCAACTATTCGAGGAAAAATGATGCAATATATGGATAAAACTCATGAGAGTGACATTATGGAAAGATTGGAATTGAAAATCAGGCCTTTAACAAAAGAATTAAAATATTATTTTGATGGTCATACAACAATAGAAGATGTTGAAAATAAAATAATTATTTTTAACATAAAAGAATTAATGAATACAGATACAAATATTAGAAATGCTTTATTTTTTAATGTTTTGAAATATGCTTGGGGATTATGTCTAGATAAAGATATAAATACTGTTTTAATGGTAGACGAAGCTCATGTATTATTAAGTAGTAATAATTCTTTAGGAGCTGAATTTTTAGCTCAAGTTCAAAGAAGAGCTAGAAAATACAATACTGGAACTATTATTATTACTCAACAACCAAGTGATTTTATCGATGCTAACGTTATCACTCAAGGTAAAGCTATTTTTGATAATGCATCATATTATGTAGTTATGGGATTGAAAAAACAAGCTGTTGAAGATTTGTCTAATTTAATTGATTTAAATGATAACGAAAAGGAAAGTATTAAACGTTATTCGCAAGGAGAAGCTTTATTTGTTTGTGGAAGTAGAAGAATGAGAATTAATATTATTGCAACAGATTCCGAACTTGAATCATTTGGAGACGCTGGCGGATATTAACAAGTGAGGTGATTACCTGTGGATGAAGAAAATAAACCTGGTGCTATTGAAAAAACAACTGAAGCGATTAAAAAAGCTAAACAAATGAAAAAAACAATTGACTTGATTAAAAAGTCAAAAGTTTTAGGTCCAATTATTGGTGCAATTCTACCCGTAATAGGGTGGATTCTTTTAGTTTTTGTAATTATTTTAGCTATTGTAGTAATAATTGTTTTATCAATGATATATATTGAACAAATAATAGATAGTGGAGATAAGGTTGTGAATTACTTAAGTGGAGATGGATTTTTAACGAGCGACTCTGCTTATTATAAAAAAATAGAGAAAGAATATAACAAGTTTGATAATTATAGAAATAGTGAAGGTCAATTTGATATTGCTTTGATAGCTGCAACAACACATTTTAATAGGGTAATCGATCCAAATTCATTTTTTGATAATGAGAAACAAGAAGAAGCAGAGGCATTAACGGATGACGCTGAAGTTGTTAGTGCTGACAGTGAATTTATAGATGGCAATGGTTTTTTCAAACCAGTTCTCGACAAATTTAATCAAGTTAATTTTTATAGAATAGCTACATACAATATTGGGAATATAGGTGGGGATGGAAATAGTAAAAAATTAGCGGGTCATTTAGTTGATGTAAAATTAACTGCTGGAGACACTTGTTATGAAATTCCTGACAACTTTTTCGATTTTTTAGGTGATGTAAAAACAGAGATACCTGAAACAATATCAGATTTTGGCAATACATTAAAATTAGCTTTTAGTGACGAAATTGATGCTAAAAATTTTGTTAAAAACGTTTCTGTTTTAGTAGCATATATAATGGAAGGACGATTTAATGAATTAGTTAATTTGGAATGGGACAATTTTAAAAATACGATATCAGATGAAATTTTTTTTGGAGATATGGTAAGAATTCTTAAAAATTCAAATTTTTCAAATTCTAAGTGTAAATCAGGAGAAGAATATTTTATTCCTCAAATAACTTATTATATAAATTATGAAAGATATAAAGACTATTTATTAAAAGTTTACTTGCCAAATCAACCTTATTCATATTGTGAAAATTGTGAATATAATAAAGCTACAAAAGAAAAAAAAGCTATTATATTAGAAAATTGGTTTCAAGAAATAATGTCTATTAGAAATCAATATGTTTCATTGTTTCCTTCTATTACAAAAGAAAAAAACAAGTTATCTTTTACTTGCCCTAATGGGGTTACTGTAAAAGACAAAGAAGGGAATATAATTATTTCTAATCTTGATTTAGAAGAATATGTAAAAGGAGTAATAGCAGCTGAAAATCCTGGAGCGCCTTTGGAATCAATGAAAGCGCAAGCAGTAGCGTCTCGTACTTTTGTTTTGTATACAACAAATTTTTGTGAGTCTGACATTGTTTCTTCCTCAAACGCTCAAAATTATAAACCAGAACCAGAGAGTGGTTATTCAAGCGAAATTGAAAAAGCAGTTGAAGAAACTAGAGGGAAAGTTTTATTAAATTCAACAGATTCAATATTCAAATCAGAATATGATGCTTTTTGTGCTTTGGAAAATTGTAATTCTTTAGATACGTGTGTTGCACAATATCAAAAAATACCTTCATCAGGATTTCACACTTTTTCTATTCCTTCATCTTATATAAAAAATTCTACATATAAAAATGCTTGTAATGATAACATAAAAGAAGATGGTGGACACGGGCGAGGGATGAGTCAAATATACGCTAATTATACGGCTACATCGGCTGGAGGTAATAAGAATTACGAAGAAATTTTATATTTCTTTTATGGTGATGGAGTGAAAATAGGTAATGTAGGTTTATTTTATGCTGGTTTAGACAATATAGAAGAAACTCCTGAAATCGATTTCTTTAGAAATACAATAAATGATTCTAATAGATGTGGTTCCGATATGTTTACAGTTTTTAGAGATAACAAAAGTTCTCTTGATTATGAATTGAAGAGTTATGTTGGTCGTGATTTTGGAACTAGAAACGGTCCTGTAAAAGCAGCTTACTTTTTATCTGGAGAAATGAGAAAATCATCTGCTGTTGTACCTTACTTTTTTGGAGGAGGACATGGTTCTTTTCCATTAGAAGGAGTAAATAAAAATTGGGGTTCAACTTGTAATACGATGGGAGGAGATACTTCTAATCAACCGAATGGTAAACAATTTAATTTTGGTTTAGATTGTAGTTCTTTTGTCTCGTGGGCTTTATATAATGGTGGTTTTAATCAAAACACAGTTGTCGCTAACACTTTAGCTCATTTAGGTTCTGGGCCAATTGTGTGGAATGAGGGAAGTAAATCAGCTCAGGCTGGTGATTTAGCTGTTACTTGGTATACACGAGATAATAAATATGGCCATGTGGGTATAATTGTAAAAGTAGATAATAGTGATATTTGGATTGCTCACGAAGCTGGAGCGTCTTATGGATTAATAGTTCAAAGATATCCTAAAGTAAGACTTGGTTCTGGTTTTTCTCATATAGTTCTTATGGATAGTTATTATAATGATTCTAATAAAAGAAGGTGATATAATTGAAAAAATTATATATGTTGTTGTTTATAATTCTTTTTGTTACTGGGTGCACATTAAGTTATGATGTGAAAATTTATGATGATGAAAGCGTTTCTGAAGTTTTTCGTTTGGAGATAAATAACAATCTTTTAGGTAAAAACAAAAAAGAAATAATTGTAAATCTTGAAAAAGAAATCGAAGAATATAAACAGCATGATCTTTTTAAAGACTATACGTTTTCTTATAAAATAGATAAACAATCAACAAACGTTATTGTTGAAAAAGATTATTTAAATTTAGCTAGTTTTTATGAATCTTATTTTATTAAGAGAGTTTTTGTTGATTCGAATTTTATTAAAAATAAAAACTTAATGAGCTTAAATTTTAAAAATTATGATGACTCTATATTTTATGGTTATAGAACAGAATCTATAGGTGAATTAGTATTAACCGATGAAGATGTTAAAGAAGTAACCTTTAATTTTTATTTTGAAAGAAAAATATTAGAACACAATTCTGTTAATTTCAATGAAAAAGAAAACAAATATTCTTGGTTATATAATCCTAATCAAGAATATCCTAACATTGAAATAGTATATACTGCTGATAAAAGATATGATATAATAATAAAGAATCTTATTTTAAAAAATTTAAGTGTGTTTATTCCTTTGTTAATTGTTTTAATAACAAGTATATTTTTAATAGTTAAAATTATATTTAAAATTAAAGGAAATAAAAGGATTTAATATAATAACATGAGGTGATTATATGAAATTTAAATTTAGAGGTGAACCTAAAGATTGGCTTTATTTTCTTTTGTTTGCTATCTTTTTATTATATTTAGTAGCGATAGGGATTTTGAACTTAGCTTCTTTATCACAAAGACAAGAATTATATGGTTTATTACCTTTTGAGGCTTTTTCTCCAAAATTTCTCTTATCAACTATAGTTTTTTATGTTTTTGCTTTAATAGGTATCATTATTGCAGCCGCTTCATACTTTTGGGAAAGAGAAAAAGGTTTTGGATTTGAACTAGGTAAATCTAGTAAAGATGGTTATTCTCGATGGGCTAAAGATGAAGAAATAAAAAAAGGTTTAAAAGAAATTAATATTACAGAAAAAGAAATTAAACACGGTGGTATGCCTTTATTTGTAGATGTTAAGAAAAATAAAGTTTGGGTAGACGATGGAGAAGCGCACACTCTAATTATGGGATCAACTGGTAGTGGTAAAACAAGAAGATTAATATTGCCTTTGATAAAGATTTTAGCAAAAAAAGGTGAATCAATGATTCTTACTGATCCTAAAGGTGAACTTTATGAAGAAAGTGCCTCTTTGTTGATGGAAAAGGGATATAAAATTGTAATTTTAAATCTTCGTAATCCAGAAAAAGGTAACGCTTGGAATCCTTTAACTTTACCTTATATGTTATATAAAGAAGGTTCAGATAAATCTAAAGAATTATTAGCAGATTTAGGAAGAAGTCTATTACATGATGAGAAATCAGATGATCCGTTTTGGCAAAATTCATCATCTGACTATTTTACTGGTTTAGCATTAGGAATGTTTGAAGATGCTCAAGAAGAAGAGATAAATTTAAATTCAATTAGTTTTATGAGTGCTGTTGGGGAAGAAAAAATTGGTGGAACAGTATATGCTAAAGAATACTTTTCAACAAAAGACCCTTCAAAAGCTACATACATAAATGCTTCTGGAACAATTAATGCTCCACAAGATACAAAGAACAGTATATTATCTGTTTTTCGTCAAAAAATCAAAATATTCGCCACAACAGAACACTTAGCAGAAATGTTGTCTTATAGCGATTTTTCAATGGCAGATATAGGAAAACAAAAAACCGCAGTTTTCATTATTATTCAAGATGAAAAGAAAACTTATCATGCTTTAGCAACTGTTTTTGTAAAACAATGTTATGAAACATTAATAGATGTAGCGCAAGATAACAATGGTAAATTACCAATAAGAACTAATTTTATTTTGGATGAGTTTGCCAACATGCCACCTTTAACCGATGTAACAACAATGATTACTGCAGCTAGAAGTAGACAAATTAGATTTAATTTAGTAATTCAAAACTTTGCTCAATTAAGTCAGGTATATGGTAAAGATGATGCGGAAACAATTAAGGGTAATAGTGCTAACTTAGTTTATTTGATGAGTAAAGAATTACAAGCATTGGAAGAAATTAGTAAATTATGTGGTGATAAAAAAGTCAAAAATAAAGATGGCAAGGAAGAATCTAAACCATTGATAAATATAAGTGAATTGCAAAGATTAAAACCTGGAGATGGAATTGTAATTAAAGATAGATCCTTTCCTTTAAAAATAAAACTACCTGGTGATTGGGAATATAATTATAACGAATCAAAAGCAACTCAAGTTAATTATCCAATTCGTCAAAGAAAACCTATTCAATTATTTGATATAAGAAATTATGTCCAACAAAAAAGAGCGGAAAGAGTTAACAATTCTAATATTTTTGGAGCACCTATTCCTTTTGGTCAACCAATTTCAAAAAATGATTTTTTACCAAAAAGCGATGTAATTATTTCACCACCAATGAATCAGATGTCAAAAGGACAACCGAGATTTAACGATGATGATATGTTTGATGTGGATGAGTTTATTAAAAAGATTGATGCTAAAATAGCTGAATTAGAAGCAGAAGAAAAAAATGGTAAAGAAACTAATGTGTTAGATGAAGTAAAACCTACAGTTGAATTGGAAAAACCAATAATAGTTGAGGAAAAAGAAATAATTAAACCAGATGTTATTGTTGAACCAATTGATAATAACCAAAATATAGTTACTCCTAATTTAGAAGCAAATACAAAAGAAGAGGAAATTGTTAAAATCAATCCTGATTTAGATAAAATAATAAATATTGATGAAGACGAAACAACTGATGATCAATTTTTTGATGATTTCTTTAGTGAAGAATAAGTGCTGTATAGCACTTTTTTCTTGCTCACTTTATTATTATTTGTTATAATCTATTTGTCTGGGGCTATAGCCAAGTGGTAAGGCGTGGGACTGCAACTCCCTGATCGTTGGTTCAAATCCGACTAGCCCCTCCATTAAGCAAAAATCTCGAACTTTTCGAGTTTACGATTAG
>Ga0123335_1007559_pt1 | contig 12068 bp, 13 predicted proteins | sample BiotimSIPDNA_2_FD_89707 | JGI IMG/M metagenome (GOLD analysis project Ga0123335, IMG submission 89707) | Anaerobic biogas reactor microbial communites from Washington, USA - Biogas_R2 time_0 SIP DNA | ecosystem: Engineered > Bioreactor > Anaerobic > Unclassified | place: Washington, USA... | reverse complement strand
AATTACCTGCTGAAACGTCGGAGACTTCTTCTCTAAACGAGCCCATATCAACAGAAACCGCAGTAGCTTCTGCTTCACTTACGGCATCAACAAGATGCAGTCTATCGCCTTTCTTGACTTTGCCTGAAAACACTCTGCCAGCCGCCATGCAGACGCCCCCTTTAGTCGCCTGCACGTTAGTGACGCAAACAACAGTGGGGCCATCATCACTGCATTCCTCCATAGACTGTCCAACCGCGGAATCCACATATCCATCCCAAATCTTCTCCACACGATACGCCTGTGCCTCACGCGGGTCAGGCATGCACTTAATAGCCATCTCAAAAATTGCCTTGTGCACAGGCAAGAGTTTTTGGAGTTTAGCTTGGTCACGGTTTTGGTAGGCGTCGATTAGGTCTTGGAATTTTACGCTTTTCTGCTTGGCAATGTCAAGCGTGAAGCCCCAGCCATGCAAGGCAGCGCCAAAAGCCACATTTCCTATTTTAGGGTTGATTTTCCATTGGTCCTTGTAGGGGGCTTCTCCGTAGACTTCGATGAGGTCATTGAAGCGGCTGATTAGGTTGTCAAGTTTTTTCTGAATCTGCTCAGCGTTTAGCTGAAGCTCGGTGATTAAGCGGTCGATTTTGTTAATGAAAAGTACAGGTCTAACGCGCTCCTCAAGGGCTTCGCGAGTTAGAATCTCGGTTTGAGCCATAATCTCCTCAACCGCATCCACAACAACCACTGCCCCATCAATGGCGCGCAGAGCCCGCGTAACTTTGCCCGTGAAATCCACGTGTCCAGGCGTGTCAACCAAGTTAATGATGAAGGGGGCAGCGGCGGTTTTGTAGAGCAAGCTTATGTTGGCGGTTTTGATGGTGATTTTTCTTTTCTGCTCTTCCTCAAGGTAATCGAGCACTCGCGCGGTTCCAGCCATCGCAGAAGACAGCAGTCCAGTGCCCGCCAGCAGTGAATCCGCCAGCGTGGTTTTGCCATGGTCAATGTGGGCTATTATGCCCATGTTTCGTATGGCTTCTTTTTTGCCCATTAACTCTACGATTTGCGTGACTTGTCTAAACCGCGGCATCCACTATAACCTTGTAAGAAGGCTGTTAAGGAAGACTCCTATTAAAATTTAATATTTCAGTGCCTTTTTACTGTGTTGCCACAGAGGATAAAAAGTGAAGCCGCCCATCAAACTCTCCATTGAACGCCTAACTGAGGAGCCGTATGCTTCGATACTGTGTTACCCACACGCAAATCTGCTGGAATTGGAAAGGCGCATTGCAGAACTGCGAGCGCTTGGAGTTGACGCAGTGGAGTTTGCAGGCAGTGGTTCAGCGTCAAATGTGCCCGTGTTGGGCAAGGGTTATGTGGGCATAGTCGTAGTTGCGTACGTACATGGGAAAAGGTATGCGCTAAAGATGCGGCGGCTAGACGCTGACCGAGCCAACCTCACTCATGAGGCTGAAATGCTCAAGAAAGCCAACGCTGTCAAAGTAGGCCCAAAATTCATCGCTGTCAGCCCCAATTTCTTGCTGTCCCAGCTTGTTGACGGAAACTTGCTTGTGAAATGGCTGGAAACCCACCGCGAAAGGTTCTCAGTTCGCAGGGTTTTGGTTGATATTTTGGAGCAGTGCTGGCGGCTGGACGAGGCTGGCTTAGACCACGGCGAATTAAGCAAGGCGCCCCGTCACCTGCTCGTAGACAGGTCGGATGAGCCGTTTATTGTGGATTTTGAAACCGCCAGCGTCACACGCAGAGTCGCCAACGTCACCGCGGTGTGCCAGTACCTTTTTGCAGGCAACAGTCAAGTGCCAAAGCTGGTTGCGGAGGTGTTTGGCGAAAAAGACCGCTCTGTCATGATTGATTTTTTAAGGCGGTATAAGCAAAATCGGAACAGGGCAAATTTTGAGGCTCTGCTACAGGCTTGCCTTTCTTAAACTTAAATAAAGAGAATGGTTAAGCGACGACTTCGTGTAGCCGCTTCTGGTTTGCTGCCTCTCTAAGTTCCACGGCGATGTGTCTGCCCATGTAAATGTTCTCGCCATACCGCAAGTACGTGTAGGCGACATGTCAATGGTTGCATTGATGAAGACATTTATATGGTTGTTCCCTTTTTACTCCAAGTTGGTGAAGAATTAATGCTCAACGATTGGGAGGACAGGATTGTAGTTGACCCAAAAATCTTGGTGGGAAAACCTGTCATTAAAGGCACTCGACTTTCGGTTGAGTTCATTTTGGACCTTCTTGCGAACTGTTGGACCATTGAGCAAGTCTTAGAGGAATATCCACAATTAAAGCAAGAGGACATAATTGCCGTTTTGAGATACGCCGCTGAAATGGTTAAGGAAGAGAAGGCGTATCCGTTAGCATGAAGTTTCTTGCTGACGAAAATATCTCAAACAAAGTTGTTAACGCTCTAAGAAACAGAGGCGTGGATATTATCTCAGTAAAGGAGCTTGAATCCAGCCTCAGTGACGAAACCGTTTTAGAGGTGGCAAACAAGCAAAAACGAATTCTAATTACTTTTGACGCTGATTTTGCAGAACTTGTTTTTCGGCGGAAACTAAAAGCGCAAGGTGTGATTCTTCTGAAATTTGTTCCTAAATCGACTCAAGAAATCTTGGAAAAAATAAACAATGTTTTGGCTACCCAAACCAAGATTGAAGGTCATTTTCTCACCGTTAAAGAAAAGAGAATAAGGGTACTTCGCTTAAAATAAAAAGGTTAAGCGACGACTTCGTGTAGCCGCTTCTGTTTCACTGCTTCTTTAAGTTCCACGGCGATGCGTCTGCCCATGTAAATGTTCTCGCCATACCGCAGGTAAGCGTAAGGCGAAGTGCCTATGCCAACGTTTGTTCCTGCTACGATGCGCGCGCTGATTTCAAACGTGAAGATTTTGAGGTCATCCGTGATGACGGTTTCCAGGCAGAATGGTCCAATGATTCCTGGCGGGGCAAGTTCAGAGGCTTTTTTCTGGACAGCGTCTCCCATGCGCATGATTTCAGGCAGCAACGATTCACGTAGGACGATGGGGAAGTTGCCTACTACTGTGTATGTTGGGATGACATCGATTTCAAGCTGTTCAGCGGCTGGGATTTTGCCGATGCTGTCTACTGCGGATTCGTAGCGGCGGTCCATCGCCAAAAGCTCCACATCGCTGTTTATGATGCTGCTGAAGTAGCTGGGGTAAACGTTAACGCCCAAAGCGTACTCCTGCAAGTGCACTCCATCAAGGTCGCCTTTGGTTAGCAAACCACGTTTAATCATTTCGTCAGCTTTCTTGTAGAAGCCCTTAGGCGAGTTCGCCAAGAAGTAGCCTCTGCCGCCTTTGGCACCCTGCAGTTTAGCGATGATTAGGCGGTCGATGTCGTCTGGCGTCTTGAAGGTGGCTGGCAGTCGGAGTCCAGCTTGACGTAGCCATTCTTCCTGTTCTCTGCGGTTGGCTTCCCAATGCAGCAGTTTGCGGTTTCCCATCATGGGCACGTAGAGGCTGTCAGTTAGCTGTTCAGTACTCAAGTAAGCGGTGAATGAGCCGTGGGGAATCAAAACCACGTTAAGGTTCCGCAGCCGCTCCTGTAGTTTTTCGCTGAGCAATTCTGTAAAGTCCTTAACGATGATTAACTCGTCTACAAGAGGATATTTCTGGTACATGATTGCGTCTTTTTCTTTACAGATGCAAACCGTGCGCAAGCCCTCTTCTTTGGCGCCCTTAAAAATGTTAAGCGAACTATGTGAACCCAAAGTGCCGATGGCAAGCTTGCCCTGATTATATTTTTCAAGGATTCTTTGGATGTCTTGGTTATCAATCATGTAACCACTTCTGACAGTTTGCCTTTCCTGAGTGCACGTTTAATTTCCATAGCCACACGCTTTCCAGGGCCAACCTCCACACCATACTTATACTTCATGTATGGCGATGTGGGCTCAACGCATGGGCACCCTGGAACGCGGGGGCTGACGTCAAAGACGTAAAATTCTAAATCCTTAGTTATTGCGCCTTGCAGTGCAAACAGTCCAATCATTCCCGGCGGGTACTCTTTTTTGCAGGTGTGAACAAATTTTTCTGCTGCTTCAAAGACTTTCTCTATTTGGCTCTCACGCATGGTAGCGCCCATATGTCCGATTTCAATGTTTTGGGTTGGAATGTTGAGTTCCATTTGTTCTTGCGCTGGCAAATCCAGTACGCCGTCAAGGTCTGTTTGGATGCGCCTGTCAAAACCTAACAGGTCAATATCATCGTTCAAGGGAGACCAGAACAGGTTCGCGTTAAACTTTGCCCCAATAACGTATTCTTCAATAATAGCTTCTTGCAGAGCTTCACGGGTGATTATGCCTTGCTGTATGCGTTTTTCAGCCGTTTTCTCGTACTCTTCAGGAGAGGAAGCGTAAAAGAAGGCTCGCTCTATGGCTCTTTGTTTTTCAGGAACTTTAACGATGACTAAACGGTCGATTTCTTTTGGCGACTTGAACGTTTTAGGCGTTGCTATTTGTGCTTGCTGTAGCAGGTACAGCTGGTTTCTTGGAGTATTGCGTTCTTCTGTTCGCAGCAACGCCCGGTTCCCCATTAGTGGGACAGTGAACTTTTGCTCAATCGCCTCGTAGCCTGCATACACGCTAAAGGAGCGGTTGGGAACAAAAACCGTGTTTAATTCAGTTAATTTGTTTACGATTTCTGGACTTGTTATATCGGAGAACTTGTCTAGGAAAATAAATTCGTCAAAAATGTTTCTATAATATCGGGCATACGTTTTTTCTCTACCGTTTTGGCATACAACCACGGTTTTAAAGCCTTCCTGTTTTGCGCCCGAAGCGATTTCTAGTGCGGAATGTGAACCTAAAACTCCGATTCTAACCTTTTCTGGATCATAATTTTCAATGACTTTTAGTATTTGTTTTTGCATGCTCATGCTTTTTCACCCATATACTCCTTGTATTCTTTGATGACGTCTGCAAGCCTTGGCGAATCAAACAATCGTCGACCCGCCATTTCGTTAGCGGTTGACATGTACATTTCGCTGATGACGCGTTTAAGCGGTGGGTCAAGTTTGGGCGGCTGCGACTTGCAAAGCGCCTTCCAATCCTTAACGCTCAACTTTTCAGCGGTCTGTTTTGCTTCCTCTAAATCCATATACCACGCTGTTTTCTTATAAAACTGTCTTGCCACTTCCTTGCTTACGTGAACGCCTTGGTAAGTGAAACGGCACTCGTCTAATGTGCCAACCACATCAACAATCATTAGCTCGCGTTTATCGTCAAAGGCTAACTCGATTTTGCCGTCTTCATTCTTTAACCCAGCTTTTTTGGCGGCTTCAGTTACGGTTTTGTCAGCTTTCAGCAAAACAGCTTTGACGTCGGCTAATTCTTTGTCTGATAAGTTGGCGATTTGTTGGGCTTCCTGCCATGTCACATATCGGTCGGTTTCTTCTAGTTTGGTGCTGACATCAAAAATCGGTTTGGAGAGGGTTTCACCCGGTTTAGGCATGCGGTCTAAGCCAAGGTCTTTTAGCGTCACTTTGCCAAGTTCAAGACGCTTAAACACTGATGCGCCTTCAGGCAAACCGTTGCGGTAAATGATTTCCAGAGGGATAAGGCAGTTTTTAAGGTTAGGCGTGTACACGCTGTAGTCGCGGCTGATTTTTCCGTTTACTATGCTTATTTTTGGTCTGTAAACGTTTACTAGGCAGACTTCCATGATGTTTGAGGGTTGCTTTAACTCGTTTAGGTTGACTGCCTTGCCTGCATCGTTGACTAAGCCTCTATAGTGCGTCCTAACCCCTATCCCCTCTAATTGTTCAAAGCAGTAAGCGCCCATAACGCAGAGGGCAGCGCCTTTACCTTCAATGTGGTCGGGCATTTCTCCCCAGTCAAAAACGCTGTAGCGGTCTGAAAAGTTGAACCTGCCAACTCCCATCGCGTCTTTTGTTGCTGGCTTTATTACTTGTAAGTCTTTAACACTGCCCATGTACACTCCCCCGTGTATCTTTAGCTAGTTTTGAATTATTTCATTTACTTATATCGTTTTATCTGTGCGACTGCACGTCTGAACCAAGAGTTCGGCTAAAAACTAATGTGAAAACACGTTTTTCCTTTATAAAAGGGGAGGGGAATAGTGGCAGAGCAACAAAGTTTTTAGCCTAAGCATCTTCGCAGCTTAGCCGCTTCCACCAGCGCTTTGCGCGCCTCAGTGTCTTCGCCTTCGAGGTAGCTGATTAAAAAGTTGTTGGTTAAGTTTTCGTGTTTGCGGTGCTCAAGTGTGCGTGGGCCAAGTTTGGTGTCGATTTTCTCTTCCACAGCTTTAAGGTCAGCCAATATACGTGTTAACGCTAGTCGAAGCGAGTCAACGTTCATGCTTGCGCGTTTGGCGACTTTGGGGTGCATTTCCATGAGCATGTTGATGTTTTCCCATGACACGTAGCCGCCGACTGTGCAGAAATCGTGTTTTAGGTTAACGTAGTTTTTGCTTAACGCCTTGTATTCTGCGTCTGTGAGTTCTTCAAGCACAGTGGCACCGATGAACTCTGGCGGAATACCGATGCTGTAGAGTGACGCTGCAAAAGGAATCGCGCGTGGCAAACTGACGCCTGCAACGCTTCTGCTGTAGCCAAACAAGCCAATGTGCAGTTTTCTTGCGCGCCTCTGTGGAACATAAGGCGAAACACTGTTTACAAACGGAGCCAGCACTTCAGCAACGCATTCATAGTGTTTTCTTGATTTGTCTAAAACGTTCAGCAACGCTTTTTCTTCTTCTGCGCTGATTGGTTGTGCTTCACCGTTTGGCAAGCGGCTGTTTAAGGTTTTAATGAACTCCTGCACTTGCTCAAGCGGGTAATCGTATCGTGCAGCTGATTGAACTGTTACTGTGGACACGCCCTTGTATTCTTCAAGGAAACACTCCGTGTTCTCAGGCGACAAGTGACCTCTAAACGGCTTAGAACCAACGCCGATGATTGGGTGTATGCCCACGTTTTCTTGTCTCTCAAGCTTTTCCAGTTTAAACAAGGCAATTTTTGAAAGCAACACTGCACATATCAAACCGTAGTTCAAGGCTGGGTCTGAGCGGGCGATGAAGACGCGCATGTGCTTGGGCTTTGCCAGCTTAATATATGGCTTAACGATGTCGTCAACGTTTAGGGTGCTTTTGAAATCCTCAACCAGTGGGATAACGCTTATAGTTTTGGGGTTAGTTGCGCCCACCCAATCCTTAACTTTGGTTGCTTCATCCAAGTGTGAGTCTTCAATGGAGACGATGGCGTTCTTGTAATAGTTGTACAGCCAAACAGGCTCTTTGGCGTCTGTTGTGAAGGGCAAAATCACCTCAAAAATCGGCGTAACTTCTTTACGGTAAAAACTCGAGCCTGCATCATACGCCATTGGAATGTTTTGAAGCGTTTCCACAACAACTTTTTTCTCTACCGCCTCAATCTTTGGGTTAGGAATGCGGTAAGTAAGGAACACGTCTTTGCCTACGACGTGATTTTCAAAATATTTCCAGTGTTTATCCAAAAGTTTCCTTAGCACTCGTGTGTCAACGTCTTTGCCTTCTGAATCCCACATGACCTCTTGGCAACCTAACGTTTCGTAAGCGTAAAACGCCTCGTGAACCTCGGCGTTGCCGTCTATGACTTGGTCGTTGCACCATTGGGGCACTTCCACATTGTCAGGGTGCTGCGTTGACATCGTTTTTGGAATGTTCACTTCATCTATCTTCATGGTTTACTCTCTCCACATTCACCACTGAAATTAAGGAAGATACGAAAAGGAATCGACTATTTCAATTTTGCAACTGATTCGTTGGCTTTTTCAATGCTTTTCTTTTTAGACGCTTGATATTCTCTGATGTTGTTTTCAGTTTCAGCATCTTCCAAGGCAACAATTTTTGCCGCTGCAATTGCTGCTCCTTCAGGTTCAATGGTTACAACAGAGCCGATTCCGCTTGGTACTCTAAGTGAGGAGTAAATGTCTGCGCCGCCAAACTTTTCGCTGTATGGTGGGCAAGCGATGACAGGTTTTACCGTGTTTGCATCCATGAATGCGCTTAGAGCGTTGGAGCGTCCAGCAACAGTTATGTACACTACTTTTTCGTTTTCAAACTCTTTTAGGACTTCTAAGACTTTGTCGGGTGTTTTGTGTGCGGAGGCAACTCGGAAAGCGTAGTTTACGCCTAACTGTTTAAGGTATTTTGCTATTTCTCTGGAGAAATCGAGGTCGCGGTCTGAACCCATAACTATGATTGCTTTACCAGCCATGACTTGTTTCACTGGTGAGTGGTAACTGGAAACTGGCTAATTAATTTTCAGTATGAATTCTTCTTTTTAGGGGTATTCTGCCTGTTCTGAATCCGATTTGTAGTATGTCATAAGATATAATAGAAGGGGCGCTTTTACAATAATGAATGAAACAGCAAGCGCTAACATCATCAACAATTCTTCTCATACTATCCTTACTAGCAGTAACCAACGCTCAACAACCCACAACTTTAACCACTAATATGGCAACCGCAAACATCCAAAGCACAGGCACCATCATCTATCCACAACCAGGGCAAATCTTCTTTTCAGGCTACATATGGGAAACCAGAAACTCCATCTTATCAGACCCAGGACCCAACTATTGGTCAAATAGGCCCGAAAACCTGTGGATTGATGATGAGGGCTTTTTACACCTAAAGATTACCTATAGCGATGGCAGATGGGTGTGCCCAGAAATCTGCTCGGCACAACCCTTTGGATTTGGCACCTACACGTTTTACACTGCAAGCAACATAGATACACTTGACAAGAACGTGGTTTTGGGGCTTTTCGCGTACAAAGACGATAATCACGAAGTTGACATAGAATTTTCCCGCTGGGGCATCGATGACTACACTAACGCAGGCTTCACCATACAACCTAAACCTTACATTGCAGGCTACAACCAAAAACAATTCAACATTCACTTAACAGGCGGAACCTACTCAACACATCATTTCGTTTGGAGCCAAGCATCAGTGCATTTTGAAAGCAACAGCGGCTTTTACCCTGCAGGAACAGCGCCGGAAACTAACTTAATCCAAAAATGGAGTTCCTCTTTTAGTCCTGACGCGATTGGTGTTAGGGCAATGATTAATCTGTGGCTTTATGAAGGAAATCCTCCCTCAGACATGCAGCCTGTGGAAGTAGTTATTGCACGATTCGAATTCACGGCACTTTAAACGCTCTGTTTTCCGCTCCCACGTCTGTAGCAGTGCAAGCTCACGCTGCAGAAAAGGCTTCACTTTAACTTACCCCTCTGCTTTAGTCAGTGTCTTTTATTCGCTTGTTTTAAATATCCCTAAATATACTTTCAAGTGAAAGTGTGAAACTAATGCCTGAAGATACAGACGTTGAACCGCAAGAAAAAGAAGAAAGTCAACCGTCAAAACCAAAATATGAATTCATAGAAGACTTACCCGGAGTAGGGCCAGCAACAGCTCAAAAACTCCGTGAACTCGGATACCACACAGTAGAGTCCTTAGCAATGGCTACAATTAGAGAATTAGAGCCTGTGGGTGTTAGCGAGAAGAAGGCTTCATCAGTAATAGCGGCAGCACGCCAATCTCTTGGGGTATCCTTTATTCGAGCCGACGAGCTTTTGAGACAGCGTCAAAGCGTTGCCCGCCTAACAACCGGTAGCAAAGCTTTAGATAAAATGGTGGATGGCGGCTTAGAGACTCAAACAATCGCAGAGTTTTACGGTGAATATGGCAGTGGGAAAAGCCAGATTTGCCATCAATTATGCGTTAACGTCCAGTTGCCCATTGAACGCGGAGGATTAAATGGAGGCGCATTATACGTGGACACGGAAAACACGTTTAGGCTTGAACGTATCGTGCAGATGGCAAATCATTTGGGTCTTGACCCTGAACAGGTTGTGAAAAACATCATCTACGCAGAAGCCTACACTTCAGACCATCAAATGTTCCTGCTTGCGAACGCAGACGAAATAATCAAAGCAAACAACATTAAACTAATCGTAATTGACTCTTTAACCGCTCACTTTCGAAGCGAGTACATTGGACGCGAAATGCTGGCTTCAAGACAGCAGAAACTTAACAAGCATATGCATAAACTCACTGCGCTTGCCCGAGCATTCAACGCTGTAGCAGTTGTAACCAATCAGGTTATGGCTAAACCAGACCAGTTCTTCGGGGATGCGATTCACCCAATCGGCGGCAACATCGTCGGTCACACAAGCCACACACGTGTCTACCTGCGTCGTGCCTCGCATGGGCCAATACGTATTGCAAGGCTTGTTTCAAGTCCTTATTTGCCTGAAGGCGAGGAAATACTTAAAGTCACCGAGAACGGTATAGAAGATGTCTCTGAAGAAGAGAAAGCAACCAAACCTCGTGGACGTTAAAATATGCCTATACCTCAAGCATTAGTCACCCGCTACTTCCAGCTTATCGTTAATAGGCAGTATACTGAGTCTGAACGTGAACTGGAACGCATCAAAGAGAAACTGCAGAAAACCGATTGGAACAGAGGCTACTTTAGAGCCTTATACGGCATGTACCTTTCAAGGAAAAACGCCAACGACAACCATGCCTTCTTTTCAAGGATAGATTTAAGTGACAAGGTAACCCTGCATGCGTACAGGCGCGAGTTTCTAGATAACATGCGTAGCAGTTTACACGCTGATTTTGACCGCGGATACTTTTCTGCATGGGCAGACTGCATGCGGATACTAACAAGGCTAAACATTCCAAGTCCTCAAGCTGCCAGTAACGAAAAAACTGAGCCGGCTGACGAAGAGAAGATCGAGACGGTTCGGACGGATAAAAGTCAGGCGACGATAGCTAACTTTTTTGGTGAAAAAGCGAGGACAAAAAAGCCTGCCAGTGCATCTGGGGCTAAAAAATAGGGGTCACTTGTTTAGAGTGTTCCGCCTGTTGCTATTCTGATAATTGTGTAGAACAGCACAAAGAATGCTAGCCAAGAAAAGAAGTACATGCCTATTCCTGTCATTGTTATCTTTGAAGGTTTGTCAACCTTGTTTTGGTACTTGATTTTTATTATTCGAAATGAGATCAAGTAGATGAGTAGAGTTAACGATATGGCGTATAGCAGGATGCTTACTCCTTCCATGCTTGTGGAATCTAGGAACCTTGCTAAAACGGCGCATAATGCTCCTGCGGTTATGCCAAGTCCCGTTCGTAACCAGTAAATTTGAGCGATTGGCTTCATTTTCTTTTCCTCGGTGAGACAATAAATTAATCTTAATTAAAAAGGTGCCTATCTATAAATCATTTTTCTCAAAAAAACCATGGTTTATCCTACTTTACGTGTTTTAGAGAGGGCGAACTTAATCTTTATTCATGGTTCATAAGCAATTTATAAAATTCTACCTAATTAAACTGTTAACTCAACGTTACAGAGGCGATTGTAATTCCAGCGATGAGGAGTAGCAATGACTGAAAAAGAGTTCAAACGCATCCTAAGCAACGCTATAGACGAGACATTTTCTCTGCTTGGAGAATCACCTAAGAAGTCCATAGTGTATCATTTGGAGAGCACGTTTGGTCTTAAAGCTTCTGATTATCCTGATGATGTTGAGGGTTTTGACAGGGCATTAAAGGATGTTTTTGGTCCGGGTGCGTTACTGCTTGAGACATCCATTTTAGATAAGCTAACTGAGATAACCCTGAAGCTTGAAGATGACAGAGTTAAGGAAAGCTTTCTTGTTAACATACGTCAATTAAATGATATGTGGCAGAAAAACCCGTAATTTAGACTAAAGCTTCTTTTATAGCCTTAAAACCATAATAGTCCAGATACGGTGTAGAAGGGTTGCCTAAAAAAGAATTCACTAGCTTTGATATTGCTGCTGCAGTTAAAGAGCTTAAAGGCTTAGTTCTTGAGTCAAGAGTGAACAACATCTACCAGTTTGGCCCTAAAACCGTGCTGTTTAAACTGCATAAAATTGATCAGCCGCCTATCCGTCTTGTGGTTGAAGCGGGTAGACGTTTACATTCCACCGTTTACATTGAAGAAAGCCCTGCTGAGCCGCCGTCGTTTTGCATGATGCTGCGTCAGTATCTGCGTGGGGCTTGGCTTGTGGGTCTT
>Ga0123335_1007558_pt1 | contig 12069 bp, 9 predicted proteins | sample BiotimSIPDNA_2_FD_89707 | JGI IMG/M metagenome (GOLD analysis project Ga0123335, IMG submission 89707) | Anaerobic biogas reactor microbial communites from Washington, USA - Biogas_R2 time_0 SIP DNA | ecosystem: Engineered > Bioreactor > Anaerobic > Unclassified | place: Washington, USA... | reverse complement strand
TACTTGGAATCGAATTATTCTGAACCCTGCACTTTTTGAGCCTTTTCTTTTAAGATTTTAAACTCTTCCCTAGGTAAATAATAAATATCCAGTGATACAAATACCGCGATAATTCCCCAGAACAATGCGGATGCTTTATCGGTATCAAGGAAATTATTCAGCGACCCGTGGACAAGGTAGGTAATTAGAGCAAGAATAAAACTCATAACCACTATTTTTAACCGCTTGTTTTTTAACTTATAGAATACCTTAAAGCCGGTTATTAATGCTAATACGGCGATTAGAATAAAAGAAAGAGATCCGGGTATCCCTGATTCAGAAAGCGGACCAATATATTCACTATGGGCATTCCCAAGATCACCGAAGTTTGTACTGATAAGAGTTTTCTTTGATGATAATTGATAAGGAGCATATTCAAACATATAAGTTCCAGGCCCCCAGCCGAAAATGGGTTTTTCTCTGTACATCCTAAGCGCTGCAGTCCACCGGTTTAGGCGTTCAAGATTAGAATCGTCAGTTGTAATATTCGACATGGATTTAACATGTTCAGCCAGATCAGCAGATGAATCCTGTTTATTTTTTTCAAGTTTTCTTTGAATTTCAAAACGTTGTGTAAAAAAATACCCTCCAACTATGAGACCAATAAGAAGCAAATAACGAAACTTTATTTTGAGCAAAATAACAACCAAAATAGCCAGGGAAGCCAAAACACTTGCCCATGCAGCTCTTGTGTATGATAATATCAGCCCGATCAGTATGTATATTAATGAGATCCAGAAAAAAGATTTCATCAGAATATTTTTACCCCTGTATAAAGAAACTCCGGCTACCGAAAAAAGAAGCATTGACAGGATTGCTCCATAGGAAGTGTGATCACGGAAAAAGGGGATCATGACGATGTGGGCAGCCTGCTTATCAAATAAGCCAAAAACCATATGCCTTGATATAGAATAAGTTATCACACCCATCATCGGTATGGCATAACACCAGATGAATGTGGAGATATTCTTTTTTTGCCGGAAGACATAAATCGCCAGAAAATAGAAAGTTGAGAGGAACCAAAGCCTGGCCAGTAAAAATTTGAATGAAACCAGCGGCATGGTGCTGGTCATTGATGTAATAAATATCCAGACAAGATTGAAAAGAATAGCATATGTTACAGGATGTTTGAGAACCTTCTCGTCAATATAACCCCTTTTCACCATTTTAAAGATCAGTAACACCATAACACCAAAAAGCATAGGCTCTGTAGGAATATGAAAATCAATAGGCGATGTTCTGACGTAGTTTATCAGGGGTATTGAAAGAGGTGTGCAAAAAACAATAATGAAGAAGAGAATATCCAGCCTTGTTAAGGCGAGAATAACAATCATAAGAACAAGTGGTAACACATTCAGAAAATAAATCTCCCTGGAAGTAAGAAACAGGTCAGCAATCAGATATACCACTACCAGGGCAATAATGCCGGCATATTTCCTGATTTCTGCAGCAGTGAACATCTTTATTTTCGTGCCTTAATGTTATCAGCGATCAGTAATAATAATAGGGTAAGCAGGAAAGTAGAAGCAGTTGTAATAACTACAATAACAGAGCGCTTTGGGACTGCCTTTCTTTCTGATTTATTGGCACGGTCAACAATAAATACATTGCTTATCGTAGATTCAAGGTTAACTTTTGCAGCAGCAAGCTTTGCCTTCAAAAGGCTGTTACGTTCTATTTCCCATTCCAGCTTATAATCAAGTTCAACGTAGTTTCCTCCATATCTTGCAAGAATATCAAGCTGCTTTTTAACAATATTGGCTACCTGCAGGTTGCCTGCTCCTAATGCTTCAGCATAAGCCTGGTTCAGAGCTTCAGATTGTGCTTTATAGTCCTGGACACCTAGTGATCTGATCACTCTCAGAGAATCAGTTATCCTCTCAATGCTTAAAGATGATTCTTTATATTCTTTATCAACAATGGCATAGGCCTCTTGTGCACGTGCAAGTTTGATCTTGTAGAAAACTGAGTCTACATAATTTGAGATTTCATTGGCAATATCCGCTGCCATCTGTGCATCTGTGTCCAAAACTTCTATTTCTATCGACATAAACTCGGTGCGGCGGAATTTAACGTTATTTTTATATTTTTTTACCAGTAATGTATATGGATATTTTATCTTACTGGTATCAATTTCATAATGTTCCATCAACCTGAATTTTTGAGTGATGTAGTCCCGGACTTTATCCGACTGGAGGATCTGGAGCAGGCGCTCGGCTTCTTCGTCTTCACCGAATGTGAGAATATCTTTCGTGTCGGAAGTAACTACCGAGGTTTCAACAAGGTTCTTGGAAACTGAAACAGATGCAGCAGGGAACATAATCACCCTGGAAAGATACCGGTTGGTAATGGTAAGTGAGATGATAGCTGATGCAATGAAAGCAATTACTGATGTTCCGATGAGGATCCATTTTTTATCCCAGGTAAACTGAATCAGATCGAATGCATCATATACAAAGGCCTTTTTCTTTTTATTCTTTCCCATTGTTGTTAATTATTAACTGTAATGATATAGTAATTCTTTTTGCCCTTCTGGACCAGCAAATATTTTTGATTGAGAAGGTTTTTTGTTGTGATGTTAATTTCAGGATCTTCTACTTTTACCTTGTTTAGACTCACACCGCCCCCCTGTATGGTGCGTCTCATTTCACCCTTTGATGGAAAAACCTGTGTTTCTTCAGCCAGTAAACTTGATAAGGAAATACCTCTCTCCAAGATTCCTTTGCTAATCTGATATACAGGGACACCATTGAAAACAGATAAAAAGGTTTTTTCATCCAATCTCATCAGATCTTCTGTTGTTCCTTTCCCAAAAAGTATCTGCGAAGCTCTCACAGCATTTTCAAATTCCTCACGTGAGTGAACTATAACAGTGAGTTCTTCTGCAAGTTTTTTTTGCAACACCCTAAAATGTGGAGCCTTTTCATGTTCGGCAATCAGTAATTTAACTTCTTCCTCATTCAGCAATGTAAACACCTTAATGAAATTAACGGCGTCAGCGTCGGAAGTATTGAGCCAGAACTGATAAAATTCATAAGGTGAAGTGCGTGCCGGATCAAGCCAGACATTTCCTGATTCTGTTTTACCGAATTTTCCGCCATCGGCTTTGGTTATCAGCGGTATGGTAAGTGCAAATGCTTCACCGCCGGTTTTACGTCGGATTAATTCGCCTCCTGTGGTGATGTTTCCCCATTGGTCTGAGCCTCCCATTTGTATTTTGCAGTTCTTATGTTCATACAGCCACAGGAAATCATAACCCTGCACGAGCTGGTATGTGAACTCTGTAAAGGACATTCCCTGTTTGGAGTCTTCGCCGATACGTTTTTTAACGCTGTCCTTAGCCATCATGTAGTTGACGGTGATGTGCTTACCCACGTCGCGGATGAATTCAAGGAAAGTAAAATTTTTCATCCAGTCATAATTGTTCACCATTTCTGCTGCATTGGGTGCTTTGGAGTCAAAATCGAGAAATTTGCTCAATTGCTTTTTAATACCTGCCAGGTTTTTTTGGAGTATTTCTTCCGACAGCAGGTTACGCTCTTCCGATCTTCCCGAAGGATCACCTATCATACCTGTAGCACCACCTAGCAAGGCTATGGGTTTATGTCCTGCCAGCTGGAATCTCTTCAGGAGCATAATTTGTGCAAAACTTCCGACATGCAGGGAGTCTGCAGTGGGATCGAATCCAATGTAAGCTGCCGTTATTTCCTTTTTAAGCTGTTCAGCAGTACCTGGCGTGATATTGTGGACCATTCCCCGCCATTCCAACTCTTTTATAAAATCCATCGATGGAAAAATTTTTGCAAAGATAATATTTGATGCTTAAGTTGAACATTTTTAATGGAATAATGCAATGGTGTCTTCTACCGGATCATCTTTAGGAGTATCAAGCGGATGGGTAAAATCGAAATAAAGATATGGAAAAACCTTAGGTGCTATTGCTGATAAAGGCTTGTAAAGGCGCGATTCACTGATTTTATCCTGGGGCAGAAAGTTCAGTTTCCTGTTAAAATTGTTCAGTACTGACAGGAATACACTGATTATGAAGGCATATTTTATGATACTGAATATTACTCCGACAATCCGGTTCGCAAAGCTGAGAGCGATCATTTCGAGCAGTTTCTCAGTTAGTTTAGCCAGCAAGTGTATAATGATTACGATAAGAAGGAAGGTGATCCCAAAGGAGATCAGCGGGATGTATTCACCTTGTCCACCCATTTTTTCTAAGATAATGGCAGCCACATATCCTGAAAACTTTATGGCTCCCCAGATTCCAAGGATCAGGGCAGCCAGGGAGGCAGCCTGAAGAATAAAACCTTTCATGTATCCCTTAAAAGCAGCCCATACGAAGATCAGCAGGAAGATGATATCAAAAACCATTCAGACAAGGATTATTGATACAATTTGCACGAAGTAAGGTTAATTTTTGAATAACTCAATGTTTTTGGATATTTTTGTGCCCACATTCTGGGAAGGGTTTTTAGCCGGATAGCAGTTCAGACCCTATAGTCCGATGGATATCTGCCGGCAGGAAGGAACGGAGGTTTACTAAAGAAGGAACCTGAATAACAAAGAAAAAATTGAAATGGCCCTATAGTTCAATGGATAGAACGGAGGTTTCCTAAACCTTAAATCCAGGTTCGATTCCTGGTGGGGCTACTTACATTCAGAGTGGATATCAAAGCCTGCCAGCCGGCGGGTAACAAACAGATACATGTACTATCAGATTTTCTCAAAATCCGCTCTCACACTACTATAACTCACCTCTGCTTCCTCCAATGCATTCAAGTGTACCGTCACTTTCTGGTTTGTTTTCATCCTGAAACACCTGCCAAACTTGTTCCATACGAAAGGATAAAGGTCGGCGGTTATATGTCCCGGCAGGGCATGGAAACTTTGCCGGCATCCGTATCTGGCAAGGATAATTTTCAGTCGTTTTAATTCAAAAGTATCAATGCCATAATATTCGTCTTCTATGTAGGAATTTCTGAGGATCATTTCAATTTTTTGACGGGGATATTCAAATTTTGCATATACATGGCCCATGTTTACAGATTTAAAATAATACAGAATGAGATGATACAAAAACCGGCAGTAATAAACCAAAAAATACTGCTGTTGTCAGGACCTAAAAGTTTCTGGAAATCAGAAGAGTAATTTATGAAATTTTTATGAGATTCAATAGTAAAACCTTCAATAAATAAAAATGTATCAATTTCTGTGGTGATGGGTATTGATTAAAATTTCAAGCATTTTAATGGCTGCCGAAATCACTGACGTTCCAGGTCCAAAGATTGCGGCTACACCTTTTTTATAGAGATATTCGTAATCCTGTGAGGGAATAACTCCGCCGGCAATAACCATAATATCCTCACGTCCGAAGTTTTTCAACTCTTCGATTACCTGAGGAATCAATGTTTTATGACCTGCGGCAAGGCTTGATATGCCTAGTATATGTACATCATTCTCAACTGCCTGACGGGCTGCTTCTGAAGGTGTCTGGAATAGGGGGCCGATGTCTACATCAAAGCCAACATCTGCATATCCTGTAGATACTACTTTGGCACCTCTGTCGTGACCGTCCTGACCAAGTTTTGCAACCATGATGCGGGGTTGACGGCCTTCCTTTTTTGCAAATTTTTCACACAGATTTCGGGCCTTTATGAATTCCGGGTCTGTTGCAGTTTCAGATGAATATATGCCTGAAACAGATCTTATAACAGCTTTGTATCTTCCTGAGTATTTTTCTACCGCAGAAGATATTTCTCCAAGCGTAGCTCTTTTCCTGGCGGCTTCAACTGCCACCTCCAGTAAATTGTCATTCCCTGTGGCTGCCGCTTCTGTGATCCTTTCCAATATATTTTTCACATCCGGCTCATTCCTGTTTTTCTTCAATTCTTTTAATCTCTGGATCTGAGATTCCCGCACGGCTGTATTGTCCACTTCTAATATTTCTATCGGGTCCTCCTGCTCAAGCCGATATTTATTAATACCAACGATGACATCCTTCTTAGAATCAATCCGGGCTTGTCGTCTCGCTGAAGCTTCTTCGATTCGCATTTTTGGTATCCCTGTTTCAATGGCCTTCGACATGCCGCCAAGTTCTTCAATCTCCTGGATAAGTCCCCATGCTTTTTGCGCCAGCTCATATGTTAACGATTCAACATAATATGATCCTGCCCAGGGATCGATGGCACGGCAGATGTTTGTTTCTTCCTGCAAATAGAGTTGCGTGTTACGGGCAATACGTGCAGAAAAATCCGTGGGTAATGCAATGGCTTCATCGAGTGCATTGGTGTGCAGACTTTGGGTGTGTCCCAATGCTGCAGCCATTGCTTCGATACAGGTCCGTGCGATATTGTTGTAAGGATCCTGCTCGGTCAGGCTCCATCCTGATGTTTGCGAGTGTGTCCTTAGCGCCATCGATTTAGGGTTGACAGGATTGAATTGTTTAACAATTTTCGCCCACAGCATCCGGGCTGCCCTCAGTTTGGCAATCTCCATAAAATGATTCATACCTATAGCCCAAAAAAATGATATCCGGGGAGCAAAGTTGTCGATGTTCAATCTTGTATTTATACCGGTCCGGAGATATTCCAATCCGTCAGCGAGTGTATAGGCTAGTTCCAGATCAGCAGTGGCTCCGGCTTCCTGCATATGGTATCCTGATACGCTGATGGAGTTAAACTTCGGCATCTTTGAGGTCGTGTATTTGAAAATGTCGGCAATGATTCGCATCGACATGGCAGGGGGATAAATGTAGGTATTGCGTACCATAAATTCCTTAAGGATGTCATTTTGTATGGTACCATTCAGCTCTTCAAGCCGCACTCCCTGTTCAAGTGCTGCTACAATGTAAAATGCCATAACGGGCAACACTGCTCCGTTCATGGTCATGGAAACCGACATTTCTTTCAGGGGAATTTCATTAAAGAGGATCTTCATATCATTCACCGAGTCGATAGCTACACCCGCCTTGCCTACATCCCCTACTACTCTTTCATGATCGGAATCGTATCCCCTGTGCGTTGCAAGATCGAAAGCCACGGAAAGGCCCTTTTGACCGGCGGCCAGGTTGCGCCTGTAAAATGCATTTGACTCTTCAGCGGTGGAGAAACCTGCATACTGGCGGATAGTCCACGGACGGGTTACAAACATGGTTGGGTAAGGACCGCGTAAAAAAGGAGGGATGCCTGCTGCATAATCCAGGTGTTCCATTCCTTTCACATCATCAGCCGTATAAACTGATTTCAATGGGATTTGCTCTGCAGTCATCCAGGTGACTTCCTCGTACCCGTGTCCGCTGAAATTTTTCTTATTGGGCCTGGCCGGTGACTTGATATTGATCTTACTAAAATCAGGTCTCATTTTAATTAGTATTGAGTATTTAGTTCAGAGTACAAGGTACTGAATACAGATATAGTTTTTATCTTTTCTGTTTCAGACTATAAATCATTTTTCCAATTTCATTAAAATCTTTGTAAATAGGATTTAAATCGCTTTTATTCAAATAATTAAGATCGCTCGCCAGGATTAATAGTGTTTCAAGTCCAAATGTTGAACCGTTCGCAATATTTAAAAATCTATGCAGATCTTTATCAGTTTCCCTTCCACATCCTTCGGAAATATTTGCTGCAATTGATACAGATGCCCGCCTGATCTGGTTGGTTAATCTATATAATTCTTCTGATAGAAGTTGCTCAGTGAGCAGATAGGCCTTCTTGACCAATAATCTGGACTTTTCCCAGACCTTTAGTTTTTTAAATTGGTGCATTAATGCAAGATTTTAAAACTTAAAAAAAACTACTCACTACTCACTACTTCTTCCTATAATACTCCCTCAACACAAAAAATGCCTTCTTCTTTTCTCCCTTTTCAGAAAGTAATCCTTTCCTGTTAAATCCATCCTGTATGCCGGGAAGCTGACGCCTCGGCGATCTGAAATCTGTGAGAATCCAGGGTGAAATGCCGCACAAACCCTCGATGGAATCGATCATTTTCAGTGATTTTCTATATAAATCTTCCTGAAATTCTTCGGTCCATCTTTCGTTGGAATTTCCATGGATGCCATATTTTGCGCCACCTCCGAATTCACTGATAAAAACAGGTTTATCATATGAAATTTTCCACCTGATCCTGTCACATTTTCCGGGTAAACCATCATACCATCCAACATATTCATTGAATGCGACAATGTCAAGATGCTCTGCCATTGGGTCCTCGACTACTGCTACTGAATCATTTCTGTAATGTTTTTCCAGGGCTGCCGATATCAATCTGCTGGCGTCAAGATTTCTGGCTTCTTTAACAAGTCTTTTCAGAAAATCATTCCTCTCGGGTACGACGGGTGTTTCATTCGCCACCGACCAGATGATGATATTTGCCCTGTTTTTATCCCGCATAATATTTTCTCTGAGCTGGGTAACAGCATTTTCATACGTATTTTTATTTTGCCAGTCAATGGTCCAATAAACGGGTATTTCAGACCACAGCATGATACCTTCTCTTTCTGCCGTCCGAACCATATCTTCATTATGCGGATAATGTGCCAGGCGTGCAAAATTGCAGCCCAGCTCTTTGATCCAACCTACAAGCTTTTCCGATTCGCTAACTTCATTAACCCTGCTTCCGTAATATTCCTCATGAACGGAGATTCCCTTCAGAAAAACAGGTTTGTCATTAAGCAGGAGCTGTTTATTTTTTACGGCGATGTTTCTGAATCCGACAGAATCTATCAGCTTATCGCTTGCTATGGATATTTCAATCCTGTATCGCCTGGGATTTTCAGGTGACCATAATTGCAGTTTTCTGACCTGAAATTCAAAATTCGCAATAGCAGAATCGTTGACCAGAGCTTTATGGTTAATATTAAGTTCGGGAATACGGATTAATACTTCATCGCCCTTATTTCCACCCTCTGTTAAAACCTGTCCCTGGATGGTGTTCTCCGAATTCTCTTGCAGCACAACAGTAAAATCCCTGATAAATTGCGCAGGGAGAACTACGAGTTTTACATCACGGGTTATTCCCCCATAGTTCCACCAATCGGTGTTAACAGTGGGGACGCCTTCTCTGAGGCGGGTATTGTTAACCCGCAGCACCAGCGAGTTGTCGTTTTCTTTCAGATGCTTTGTAACCTCGAAACAGAACGGTGTAAATCCCCCGATGTGAAATCCAAGTTTTTTTCCGTTCAGGTAAACATCGGCCCGATAATTCACCGCCCCAAAATATAACATAATACGATGTCCTTCCTGATGCTGAGGCATGTCAAACTTTTTTCTGTACCATACCGATCCTTCATAATAAAGGAGCTGTGAGTCCTGGGTATTCCAGTCGCCCGGCACTAAAATTTCCTTCGATTTATCGAAATCATATTCTATCAACTCATCCGGAGATTGCATCTTTTTATCTGCATAATATCCTACCGACCAGGGATTGTTATCCTCGTCCATCGGTTCAAGCCGATAGTTCAGGTAGCCATTATCATAGGGATCGATGATGATATTCCAGGTGCCGTTGAGCGAAATGCAGTCACGGTAGTAAACATTCAGGTTTCCGGAAACCCTGGATGAAAATAGCAGGAAACCTGCAGAAAATGCTGAAAGCAATAATCTAGTGGTGTTGGATTTCATATCGTTATACCCAGTTTATGATGGAAATCTTTCAATGTATCAAGAACATTGGATCGTATATGGATAAAGTTTTCTATTCCGGCCGATCTTAATTCGTCCATATTTTTTGGAGCCCCTGCAACGACAAGGATCTTTTCACCTTTCAGAATATTAACCGCCTCAGGGCCATAAATGGCATACTCATCATCGCTGCTGCAAAGTACAATAATATCAGCCTTTGCTTTCAAAGCAATATCGATTCCCTCATGAATTGTAGCAAACCCATTATTGTCAATGACCTGATAACCGGCACAGGCAAAGAAATTACATGAAAAATTTGCCCGTGCCCGGCGCATTGTCAGATCGCCAATGGTTAGCATGAATACAACAGGCCGTTTGAAATACTTTTCCGTTGCCAGCCGCAATGCTTCAAAATCATGACTGGCACGGATTCGCCGCAATGAAATGATTTCATCCGGTCCGGCATTTTTTGGAATATCAATATCAATTTTCAGATCTTTTAATATCAGCTCCTTATTATTAGGATACTGATTGGTCCCGATCAGGACTTCACGACGGTTTGCAACAGCGTTTCTGCGTTGTTCAGCAGTTTCTTCTATATTTTTCCTGATGATCCCTTTTTTCAGGGCTTCCAAATAGCCTCCCTCTTTTTCGATCTTTAAAAAGATTTTCCAGCTTTCCTCAGCGATAGCTTCTGTAAGTTTCTCAATGTAATAAGAACCGCCGGCAGGATCGGCAACATGGCCCATATAGGCTTCTTCGCCAAGTATGTTTTGTATATTCCTCGATATCCTCTCCGCAAATTCTGTCGCAGGACCGCACGACTGATTGAAAGGCCTTACCAGAAGGATATCCGTACCACCTGTAATCGCAGACATTGATTCGGTTGTAGCCCTCAGAATATTGGTATATGTATCGTACAGAGTTTGGTTCCACGTACTTGTTACAGATTGAATGGTAAGTTTAGCTGACTCCTCAGTCACTCCATAGTTTGAGATAATCATCGACCATAAATATCTGGCAGCTCTGATTTTGGCAATTTCCATGAAGTATGAAGTACCAATCCCCAGGGTGATATGTATATGCCGGGAAATCATATCTGACTTGAAGCCCATATCAGTTAATCGGGATATATATTCAACGGCCATTGCTAATGTTAATGCAAGTTCCTGAGTGATGCCGGCTCCAGCGTCTGTAAAGAGATCGCCATGGACGCTTATTACCCTGTAAAAGGGAAGATGCTCTTCTGATATAGTGATAAGATTTCCAAGTATTCTGAAATCGTCGGTTACTTCTGATATGGGACGACCATATTCTGTTAAATATCCTAGAGGATCATATTCGAAACAACCCGAAATCTTTTCTTTCGGAATGCCTGCATTTTTAACTGATGAACAGAATAGTGAAAATATTTCTGCCGGACGATAATGGCATTCAAGGTTAATCTCAACGCTACCATCTGTCAGGCCATTCAGCAATTCGTCTGTTTGCCGGGCAGTACTGACTTTATTCTGCGGAATAATAAAACCTATAGACGATACTCCTCCATTTTTTATTGAGTGGGCTTTTAGGTTGGCAGCAGAAATATCATCAACCAATATATCCTGTCTGATTCTCCATTTCGCTGGTCCGTTTTTATTCCCTCTGATAAAAGGAAATTCGCCCGGCAAAGGAATATTTTTTTCAAGATCCTCCCTGGTGTAAAATGGTTGGATACGGATGTTTTCCAGACTCTGCCATACAAGTTTTTTCTCGTAATCTGCCCCTTTGAGGTCCTCTTTTATCTTAGCCAGCCATTCTGTCTTACTTACAGGTGGAAATTCGCTGAAAAGGTTTTTTTCCATGAAATAGTATTATAATCTGTAAACCAAACCAATTGCGGCATTAAAAATAGCTATTGTACACCGATAAGTATTAGTTGAAGTGTTTTTATTGTCAGGGAAATTAATTTCCTGAATTACTTCCCCCCTGCAGCTTGATAAAAACCAATCAGCGTACAGGCGAACAGAACTATTTTCATTCAGATGGAATCTCAGAGCTCCCCCTGTCTTAAAACCTGCACCTAAAGTTTTTATATCAAGTTCGCGTTTGAAATATCCGCTGGTATTTTCTGCAAGTACATCCATTTCGGGCGCAAGAATGAAGTTTATTCCACCCTGAATGTACAAATCAAAATTCATATTTTTCATTGGAAAAGTGTATTCAGGACCTGAAAAAACTGAGACAAATTTCCAGAAACCAACCCTGTAAACAGGTGTTCCTGCAAAGGGCAAATCTTCAGGGATTTCACTGCTGAGGAAAGTAAGAATTATTTCGTCATCAACCGGGTTTGAATGGTATCTTATACTGCCACTGATTCCGATATTATTTTTATTAAAAAATGCTCCTGAATAATCAC
>Ga0123335_1007553_pt1 | contig 12077 bp, 10 predicted proteins | sample BiotimSIPDNA_2_FD_89707 | JGI IMG/M metagenome (GOLD analysis project Ga0123335, IMG submission 89707) | Anaerobic biogas reactor microbial communites from Washington, USA - Biogas_R2 time_0 SIP DNA | ecosystem: Engineered > Bioreactor > Anaerobic > Unclassified | place: Washington, USA... | reverse complement strand
CCCGCAGGGGATAGCAGCTCGGGAATTGGATGTAAATTACTCATTTATATGTCTGACTCAGAGGACAAGACCCAGGTATTTTTCCTGCTCGGGGGTGAGAGTGTCTGTCTCGGCGCCCACCGCAGCCAGCTTGAGTTTGGCAACGTCCATGTCAATTTCGCGGGGAACCTGATAAACTCTGTTCTCCAGCTTTTTGTGATTCTTTGCAATGTATTCAAGACAGCGCGCCTGAATCGAGAAGGACATGTCCATAATCTCGGCGGGATGTCCGTTTCCGGCGGCAAGGTTGACAAGACGCCCTTCGGCAAGCAGATTCAGGATGCGTCCGTCAGCCATACGGTAGCCGGTAATATTTGGCTTGCGCTGCCATACCTCAACAGCCTGAGCCGCTAAATCATTTTTATTTATCTCGACGTCAAAGTGGCCCGCATTGGCAAGAAGGACGCCGTCCTTCATGACCTTGAAATGCTCGCCGGTTATAACGTCCGAGCAGCCGGTGACCGTGATGAAAAGGTCGCCGAGGGGTGCGGCATCATCCATCTTCATAACTCTGAAGCCGTCCATAACCGCCTCGATGCCCTTGACAGGGTCGATTTCGGTGACGATAACCAGCCCGCCCATGCCATGCACGCGCATCGCCACGCCGCGTCCGCACCAGCCGTAGCCTGCGATAACAACAGTCTTGCCGGCGATTATGAGGTTGGTGGAGTTCATAATTCCGTCGAGCGTCGACTGACCGGTGCCGTAGCGGTTGTCAAAGAGATGCTTGCAGTCTGCATCGTTGACGTTTATCATGGGGTAGTCGAGCAGTCCCGCCTTCTCGCGAGCAATCAGGCGGTGAACGCCGGTGGTGGTCTCCTCGCAGCCGCCCAGCAGACACTCACCGTATCCGCGGCAGTCGCCGTGAATGAGATTTGTGAGATCTCCGCCGTCATCAATCATAAGGTGGGGCTTGTGAGCCAGCGCCATGCGGAGATGAGCGTCATACTCCTCATCCGTGACGCCGTGTCGGGCGAAAACCTCCATGCCGTCCGATGCAAGAGCGGCGGCAACGTCGTCCTGTGTGGAAAGAGGGTTGCAGCCGGTTACGTGAACATCTGCACCGCCCTCCCGAAGAGTCAGCGCAAGATAGGCGGTCTTCGCCTCAAGATGAATCGATGTGGAGATCCGCATGCCGGCGAAGGGGGTGGTGCGCCTGAACTCCTCGCGGATGAGCTTAAGCACCGGCATGTAGCTCTCGACCCATTTTATTTTGTCCCAACCCGAAGCGGCGAGACTGATGTCCTTGATATCGCTCATTGTTTTACCTTCCGTTGTTGAATGTTGGAGAGCATTATATCATATACCCGCTGATTTGTCAAAAAAACCGGCAGGGGAAAAGTATGTCATATTGAAGAATATTGAAGAATACGGCGTTCCGATATGTCAGACAGATTACGGCACATGTGGTTTTCATATGTTCGCTTTGCCGCTGACCTCGTCAAGTATGATGCGGAAAATCGCCACTTTTGACATCCCGCTGCAGCTTGACACAGGAAAGCCGCTCTCCTTATAATGGGCGAGTATGATTTTCAGCGCCGCCAGCTTGTCAGCCTGAGATGTAAGTTGTTCAGCTATGCCGGTGCCTATGACGCTTTCATAGTTTGCCGTTATTTCGCCGTCCTCGGTCTTCTTTACCTGATAATAAAGGTCGGCTTCAATACATACCCGGGGATCGGAGGTGAGAATATCCCACTTGCGCCCGGCTCCGGCAGCATGCAGATATATTATTATTTTCCCGTCCTTCAGCTCCGAGCCGAAGGTCATGGGGATAACATAGGGATAGCCCTTCCCGCCGTTCATGCCCAGCCGCAGCGTGTCGCAGCGGGTGAGTATGTCGTGAACAGCTTCGATGGACTTAACCTCACGGTCGCTTCGTCTCATTGACATGGAATTATCTCCCTGTTACATATTCTGAATGATTAACATTAAAACCTGTCTGCGAAGGTATATTCATCGACGCCTCCTTCATGTGTATGCCACATATAGTAACTCCCGTCGGGCAGTCTATACATGAGCAGAGTGTCGCCGAGTATGAGCGCCACCTGCCCTTTATGGTCATAGCGAACGAACTGATTATAGTTGAGCCGCCCGTTAAGCTTTGCTTTCAGCAGTTCGATAAAGCTGTCATTCGTCTTCCACTTATGACCCAACGACGCACTGTCCACATAGAGCAAGCCGTTAAAAACAATGCTGCCATAAACATCGGTCGGACGGAAGATGTGCTTTTGCAGAGTAATATCAAGCGCGACCGGAACTTCCGTTGTACCGTCTGAGGATATAACCGCTGTCTCTGTGGAAATATCTATGGGAATACAATATATAAAACCGGACACAAACATCAGAAAGGCAAGCGCGGCAGCGATATAAACAATTCCCCTCTTATTCATCCTGTTCCTCTGATTGACAAAGCCGGGACACACGGACACAAGCCCGAAACATCCCGGCATGAGCACAGGGATACTATACTATAATACGATAATTCTACACGAAAAGGACTTGATGTTCAAGCTCTTTTCGTGCGAATTACGGTATTTTGAAGTATCTCTGTTTTATTTCCCTCTGAAGAATTCCATGGTGATTTCCTTCGCGGCTTCAGCAGATTCTTCTCTGGCAGCCCACTGAGTGGCGAAGGACTGACTGGAGGTTGCAAGACCTGAGAAAATCGAATCGGTATTGCCCCAGCCGAAGACTCTGGCGACGTCGTAACACTTGGTGGCGAAGATGATATCGAGCATATCGCCGGAAGCATTGTCGCGTGACAGTTTGGTGTAGAGGTTTACGTCGTAGTAAGCCTCTGTGACCGTATCGCGGGATTCATAGGCGAGTGCCTCGAGCAGCAGACCGGTGCGCTCGGTGTCGGTGTTGGTGGATGGGATGGCTATACCCGGGCAAACATGGGAGGCGATGATATGATAATAATCGTCCTGCTTTTCGTCATACTTGGGGTAGGGGAGAATGCCGAAATCGGCGTCCATGTTGCGGTAGTAGATAATGTCGTAGATCGACCCGGGACGGTAGAGGCAGCGGTTCTCCATAAGAATCTGGTCAAGAGTAGTCCAGGTCTTTGAGCACTTGCCGGCCCAGAGCACTGTGTCGGTTTCGTTGAACATCTTGACAAGCCCCTCTGTAACCTCGGCGGCACGCGGTGTACCGGCGGTGAAGTAGGGTTCACCATCGGCGTCCAGCTTTGCAATAGACTGACCGGAGGTGTAGAAGAAGAGCCAGAGCATGCCCGGGTCTGTGAGCACACCGAATGAGTCGAACTCGGTGCGCTTGCCGTCGCCGTCGAGGTCGCGGCTTACGAGACGCCCGTTGGTCATCATGGTATCGATTGTCCAGTTGTCATTGTGCACCGTTTCGTAGGGATCGTCGATCTCGTAGTCCTCAACGACCTTCTTGTTGAAGTAGACCGCGTAGTTTAGCTCCTCGTCGTAGATGCTTATGTCGCCGGTCATGACATAGATGCGGTTCATCAGAGACAGATCCTTCTGAATGACCTGATCCCACCAGTCGGCTTCCATGTCTATGAGGGGGATATCGTAGAAATTTAAAAACAGACCGTCCATCGACATCGACATGGCATTGTTTATGTAGGGCTCCATGATGTCGTAGTCATCCGAACCGGCAGTTATGCTGTTCCTGGCCAGAGTCAGGACGTTAGCGTCGTTCTTGGCGGTGATGATGCAGTTATAGCGTTCCTCGACGATAAGGTTGCGCTTCATGACCGCATCGTTTATCAGCTCGCCGCCCATATCGCGGGACCAGTCGAAGTCATAGTACTGGATATGGTTGCATAGCTCATATTCCAGCACGCGGAACTCATAGCCGTTGTAGTCGGCTTGGGGAAGGTTCAGCGGTTGACGGGTGCTTTCGGCAACAGTGGTTTCGCCGGCGGATTCGGTTACATCGCTGTCTGCATTGGGTGTGCTGCCCGGGTCGCCGCCGCATGCCGCAAGCATAAGAACCGGCATTATGGCGAGGAGCAGCAGAAGAGCTGTCAGCTGTTTCTTCATAATTCCCTCCAAAAAGTATTATTATATTGTAAATAAAAAAGCACGGGTCTCGGTTTGCTCCGTGTCTCGTGCTTTCTGGCCCGCTCTGGGGGATTCGAACCCCCGACCATCGGAATCGGAATCCGGTACTCTATCCAGCTGAGCTAAGAGCGGCAATAGGTCTTAGGTGAACACCGTCTGATTATTTTAGGGGCACTCCGATTCGTCGCCCCCGGTCGCCCCCGGTGGTTCACAGCCTTACCATTCTACCACTATCGGCATATGAAGTAAAGTATGGAGCACAAATATTAACTGAAAATTAACAAAGCATAGGGGCACAGCCAAACCTTGACCGTGCCCCGATATGTAAGAAGATTTTACTTGATTTTATTGTAGAACCAGACCTGCGCGCTTCTCGGCTCGGGGGAAAGGGTTATGCCGTCGGCGAGCTTGTCTGCCGGTATCATGCGGAGCTTTCGAGTCACCGCATTCTGAAGACCGTAGACCTCGCCCTCCTCATAAACCGGGTACAGAGTTACGCTGCCCGAGAAACGGGGATTGGCAATTATGCGCACGAAGCCCTCGTTATGATCCTCATCCCAGAACTGCTCGGCATATACATCCTCGGGCAGCTTTCGGCAGGGAGTGAGAGGGGTATAGTCTCCCGCCAGCATAATCCGCGCCATGCGCCGCCAGATGGGCTCCATGTTCAACGCCAGTTCCATTTCCTCCTCGGGGGCATCGTATGTTACCATTGAGGTTATGGAGGGAGCGATGCTGTGCAGATAGGTGAACTCGTCCACCGGACGTCCCGCACGAGGCTCATAAGTGCCCTCATCATTGTCCCAGCTCCAGGTGTGGGAGCGGTAGTAGGGGATCCATTCGTTCAACAGGCGGTACTGCTTCTGCTTTACCGGGTGATTGCCGTAGCCTACGTCGGTGTAGTGGAGAGGTACTGCGCGCCGCATGGTTTCAAGGTCGTTGCGGCGGCCGCCTGAGGCGCAGGAGTCGATCCAAAGCCCGGGATTCGCCAGTACCAGCGCGTCAAAGTAGTTCATGTAGCCCTGTATGTGGAGATTTTCGGTTATGCCCACGCGCTCCTGTTCTTCGGAATCTCCGCCCGTCCACTTGTTCCAGGGGTCGAAGTTGAAATCCTGACGGTAAACCGATATGCGATAGTCCTTGATAAAACCGTTCACATGGTCGGTCAGCCATTTCCATGCCTCGGGATTGCCCAGGTTCAGCAGCCGGCTTCCGCCGTCCTCCCGGTTCCCGTCGGCGTATAGCAGCCACTCGGGATGTTCTACGTCAAGCCATGTGCCGGGATGTACCCGTTCCGGCTCGAACCAGACAAGCAGACCAATGTCATTCTCTTCGCACTTGCGGCCGATGTCGCCCATACCGCCGGGCATGCGCCGTTCGTCTGCTTTCCAGGTACCGGTCTGCGGCCATGAGCCGCCGCGCCAAACGCCGTCTTCAGCCAGCTCCTGACCGCAGGGATACCAACCGGCATCGATCCACCAAAGGTCGGGCTTCAGTCCGCGGCGAATGTATTCATCGATGCCCAGCAGTTGGTTTTCGGTGGTGATTCCGGTGAACTCGTCGGTGCCGCCGATGTTCATATTGTGCAGACAGAGCTTAGGTGGCAGGGGCTTGCCGTTCTCACGGGGCAGGATGTGGTCAATATACCAGCGGCGCCAGAGATTTCGGACGCGTTCCCGTCCCCCCGCGGCTGCCATCAGGGTGATTCGCGGAGTGACGGCAGTTTCGCCGGGCATAAGCCGGGAATTAAAGAGCTTCTGACCCGCGGAGAGCCGCACGCCGCCCTCCTCGGGGGCAAAGACTGTCTCCCACTTGCCTGTCCAGCCCACAGCGATGTTGACGCACATATCATCGCCGATGAGCCGCATGTAGGGCCAGGCGCCCTTGCAGGAGGTGCCGTCCCAGGGCGAGAGAGTGAAGGACTCGGTCAGAGTTGTCTCAGTGATTTCGTAACCTTCTTCGGTGCAGGTATCGCCGTTCGACCACTCTAAAACGGCGTTATTCATCGGTATGATGCCATCGAAAGCTCGCGGATAACCGAGAATTTCGGATATGCCGTCACCCTCGTAGGTGAATTTGGCAAAGAACTCAACCACCGGGTAATCGCGGTACTCGCGCTGCTCGTAAGTTACCTTCAGACCGCGTAAACAGGCAGTCAGGGTGTATACGGTCAGGTTGGAGTCGGGGCGGGTAATCTCAAGTTCTGCGCAGGGCAAACCGGATATCTTCTCGCCGCCGTAGGTGAAACTGAGGGGAATGTTTTCGCCTGAGCGACCGTTGAAGGCATACAGGCGGTTCATCAGAGCCATATCGCGCTTTTCTGGTTTCATTGTTGTCCTCCCGTTTGCATTAAATGTAATAAGTATGCCGCTTGACAGGCGGCGGCAGCAATGGTATACTGATTAAAGTTAAAGGCTTCTGAAATCAAACTCTTCAAAAATTATAGCATCTCCGAAAGGAAAAGTCAACAGCGATGAAAACTATCGGATTGGATATAGGAACCACCACAATATGCGGTGTGCTTATGGACGGCAGCAAGGTGCTGCGAATGATTAGAGCCAAAAACTCATATGGTTTGCCGCCCTCGGAACAGCTGCCCTGCGAGCGGCTGCAGGACGCAGAAGGTATAGTTGAGGTTGTAAAGCGGCTGTATGAAGACCTTTATGAACCGGATGTAGAGGCGGTGGGGCTCAGCGGTCAGATGCACGGCATAGTCTATGTGGACGAAAATGGCGGCAGTGTGTCGCCCGTCTATACCTGGCAGGACGGACGGGGCGATCTGCCCTGCAGCGGTGGTCTCAGCTATGCGGAAATACTCAGCCATGATAAAAAGACCCGTTTGTCCACCGGTTTTGGCGAGGTCACCTACTTCTACAACACGCTGAACGGTTTTGTGCCGGCTTCGGCTGTCAGCTTCTGCGCTATTGCCGACCTCTGCGCCATGGCGCTCACCGGCAGGAAGAAACCGCTGACCCACATCTCTCACCTGGCGTCCTTCGGCGGTGCGCTCAGCGAATTTTCTCCGGAGATGACAAAAACGGCGGCAATCGTCGGCGAGACGGCTCAGGGTGTTCCGGTAATATGCAGTATCGGCGATAACCAGGCTTCTTACATCTGTGCGCTCGGTTCAGGCGGGGAGGGAAGCGTGGTTCTGCTGAATCTCGGAACCGGCGGTCAGATTTCCTATGCGACAAAACCCTACCGCGCTGCCGATGATTACCCCGCCGGAGTGGAGCTGCGTCCTCTGGACGGCGACAAGTTCATCGCGGTGGGTTCTTCCATATGCGGGGGACGGGCGCTTGCTATCTGGGAAGGCTTTTTGCGGGATGTGGTAAAGCTGGCAGTTCCGGGTTATACAGGCAATCTCTTTGAAGCCATCGACAAAGCCGCTCTTACCGGCGGCGGTGATATAAAATTTGACACACGCTTCTCAGGCTCGCGCATCATGCCGGGCGCAAGGGGAGCGATAAGCGGTCTCAGCGAGGACAATTTCACTCCCCAAGCCGTGTCGGCGGCTCTGTTCCGCGGCATAGCCGAGGAGCTGTACGGGCTTTGGGACTGCGAAAGCGAGAATACACTGTTAATCGGCTCGGGTAACGCAATGCGCCGCAATCCGGCAATGAGAGCCGCCGCCGAGTGGGTGTTCGGCATGCCGCTTATCCTCTCGCCATACGAGGAGGAATCGGCTGCAGGCGCCGCGATATACGCACAGAATTCGGGGATTATCTTACGCACGCACACGGAAACTGCATCATAAGAAAGGGGGAAAATGCAAATGAAAAACACAAGGATTTTTACGGCTTTTTTGGCAGTCCTGATTGTATTATCGGTGCTCTTGATCGGCTGCTCGGGCGGCAGCACTCAGGTTCCCGCCGGCGAGGAAGTAACCACGACCGCCGCCGAAACCGTCGCCGAACCGGAAGGGACCGGACTGAAGCCCCCGTCTGTTGAGGCGGAGGATATGAAGGGGCGGGACTTTCACATATTCACCTCAGACTGGTGCAGCTACACGCCGCTTGAGATCACAGACATATGTGTGGAGGCGCTTGACGGCGAGGCACTCAACGACGCGGCGTTCAATCGCAATCGGGAAATCGAGCAGCTTCTGAACTGTACGGTCTCCGAGACAGCCGATCCCTCCGGTCAGGCGACTGCGTATACGGCGGTCACAAAGACCGTTCTGGCAGGCGACGATGTGTACGCTCTTGCTCTGATGCGGGCACACCAGTACAACAAGGTGTGTCTGTCGGGCTGCTTCTGTGACTTCGCGGATATCCCAAATATCGACATGAGCAATCCCTGGTGGGACGGAGGTTTTGCCGAAGCCATGAGTCTCGGCGGCAGACAGATTGCCTCCGCGGTTGATATTTCGATAAACTCATATCTGCTGGTGGCGGCTGTGTTCTATAACCGAAACATGGCGGAGGATTACGGTATCGGCGATCTCAACGCCATGGTGAATGACGGCAGCTGGACGCTTGACAGGCTATACGACCTCGGCAAGATAACGGCGGCGGATATTGACGGCAACGGCGAGTATGACAATAAGGATCAATACGGCTTCACATATATCGATGACTGCCCCGAGGTGCTGCTCAACTCCTTCGGTCTCAGACTCGCTGAACTGAACTCCGATGGCATACCCGAGATAACAATTTACACCGACGATGCCATGACAAAAATCATGAAGCTGTCGGACGTTCTTCAGGATAAACAGACCTCCTATAATTGTCACGCGCGCTCGAAGAAGCCCAATGAAGACGAAGCGGGAATGTTTGTCCGCGGACAAACTCTCTTCTGTCTCGGCGGTCTCTACTACGGTCCCGAGATGCGCCAGATGGATCAGGATTTCGGCATCATCCCCTACCCGTATTATGATGAGCGTCAGGAGCAGTTATACGGACCTTCAATATCTGTGGCTATAACCTATGTTACTGTTCCCGCTTCAAACGCATCGCTCGGCGAGACGGGCACATTCATGGAATATTACGGCTATATGGGGCGGCGCGACCTGCTGCCCGCCCTTTACGATGTGCTTCTCCAGGGCAAGCTGGCTCGTGACAACACCTCCGCCGAGATGCTCGACCTCATCTTCGACAATCGGGTATATGACATGGGATATATATTCGACTTCGGCGGTCTGCGAACAAAAATGCGTGTGCAATACCACAATTTGCAGGAGGATTTCGCCTCGCTGTTCGCCGCAAACAAGGAATCGGTTCAGGCAAATATCGACGAGATTGTAGGATTGCTCAATTAGTTGCGATGAATATAACTCCGAGTATATAACGCAATAAGGAGCTTCATAAAGACACATGTTCTTTTGAAGCTCCTTATTTTATTTCAACCGCAGCATCGCTTACATACTATAAATCATAGTCCTGTTCCCATCCGGGGCGGTGAGGAACAGCTCCTGCTCACCCCGGTCGATCCCGCGCGGCGGGGCGTTTTCTAAATCATTTCCTGCCTTGACAGAAGCGCTCTCGCTCTGCCACAAAGCGGTTTATGTCTATGCCGTTAATTCAAAAAGCAATATTATTCAGCTCGCCTGCCGCTGGAACCGGCGTTGCCGCCATGTCCTCCGAATCCGTTCCCTTTCGGGCGGTCATCTGCAATATTGGACAGTTCGTTTATCATGTCGCGAATCTGCCGCATGGTCAATTCCTGCATATCTTGCGCCGTTATGTCGGGGTCGAGCGTCTGAAGCTCAAGAAACGCCCGGTATCTGCCGAATGACATCCCCGCCTTATGAGCGGCATCAGCCTCCGCGCGATTGCCTAAATGGCATTCCACATCGTGTGATCCGGCATATCCGCAGGAGCGAATCCGTGTGATCATCTCTTCACTCTTTTGCCCACTGGAACCCAACACCGTTATGGAAACAAGTCTGTCCTCCGCAATATATGGCTGCATCGCTTCGCTTTCGAGCAGGGTTTCTATTGCGTCGGAATAGTTCAGGTTCCGCAGGTTTACGGCCGCGGCAAGTTTGACTCCGTCTTCGTTGCAGCCGTCCACCGCAACAACTCTGTCAAATCGGTTGATGCCGAGTTCGACAGAGGGGTTCACATCCACACTGATGGCAGATACCGGCATCATATAAAAGCGCCAGCCTCCGAGGCTCAGGAATACCAATGCGAGACACGCAAAGGCGACTGCGCTTATTCTGAATCGCGGTGCTTTTTCGGTTCCGGCTGTACGTGCCGCAAGAAACTCTCTTGTATTTCTCTTAAGTCGGTCTTCTGCCCTGACGGCGTCAAAGGCGTCTTTGATTCTGTTATTCAACTTCAGCACCCCCCAGCGCATTTCGCAGCATTTCTTTGGCGCGACTAAGCAGCGTATAAACCGTATTGACCTTTCTGTTGAGCAGCTTGGATATTTCCGCGCCTGTATAGCCCTCATAATAATGAAGATAGATCACTTCCCGGTATTTTTCGGGTAATCCGAGCACTGCCTCCAGCACCTCATGATTGTCCTCGGTCATGTCCTCGTCTGCCGGTATTACTTCTTCCAAAGCCACCGTGTTCTTGCGAAAGAAGCTTTTTAAGTAATCCTTGCATGCATTTATCGTTACCCGAATAAACCATGCCTTCTCATGCTCATCGTTTTCAAAAACAACGGAGCTGAGGATATATTTCAGAAACACCGTCTGAAATATATCCTCCGTATCAGCATAGTTTTTCAGGTGAACCATACAGATCCGTCTGATAGTATTTGCATACAGATCAATGGCTCGATTAACTTCCGCTTCGCTCCGCATTGGTGCTCCTTTTTACTTGTTTCTCATACCCGCTCTTCTGCCGCCGTTCTGTCTGCCGGAGCCGTCAAGCGGTCTTACTCCGCCGTTCGGACAGGTATCGCATATACCGTCGCCGTCAGTGTCGACAAATCCTGCTCCCCGATTGGCGGCACCTCTGCCGTTCTGTCTGCCGGAGCCGTCAAGCGGTCTTACTCCGCCGTTCGGACAGGAATCGCAGATACCGTCGCCGTCAGCGTCGACAAATCCTGCTCCCCGATTGGCGGCGCCTCTGACGTTCTGCCTGCCGGTACCGTCGAGCGGTCTTAACCCGCCGTTCGGACAGACGCCGCCGTCCGCAAGGCAAACATCACACACCCCGTCATTGTCGGTGTCGGTGTAATTCCTGCCCTTCTCCGATGATGCCGCGAACACGCCCGTAACGCCGATGACCAGTACCAGCGCGGCAGCAATGATAGCAATTAACAATTTCTTCATAAAATTGTCCTCCTGAAATAATGTAAGTCATTTGTGACTTCACCAACAATACGATTGAGAAGGACAAATCCTTTCAAAAATGGCTTAATTTTTGTGTTTTCAAAAAATGTGCATTGTACAATCATACCGTCTGCAAAGTCAGAATCAAAATTCGGGAGTCAAATCGCTCAGTGTGACTATGCGGTTGTTGCTGCGGTCAATCATCACTCAGATTTCCAGATGTCTTAAAGTTCAAGCGTTTACTTGATTCCTTTTACAAACACTTGCATCGATGACCTTGCCATAATCCCAGACCTGCCATTTTATATTCCGATTATTTCAGTGCGGTGAAAATTGTCGCAAACTCGGTATCATACCGATTCAGAATAGTCAGTCCGGCGGTTTTTATGCGCTTCGCCATCGCATCCGCCGTATCGGGGTATATTCTTATCCTGCGGCTGCCGAAATCGATGAACTCGCCGTCGCTTTTATCGATTGAAAGCACAAAAAGTCCTTTGTCATTGAGCAGTCCGGCGGCTTTGTTTACGGCTTTCTGTTTATCTTCAATATGCATGAAGGTGAGTGAGGAATAAACAACATCAAAAGTCCGTCCGAACTCATAAGACAGGAAATCCCCGCATATAAGTTTGACATTCGGAAAACCGGCAAGATTCTCTTTGGCGCGCCCGATGGTCTTCGGTGAGATATCCACGCCGTAAAACTCGCCGCACATAGGCGCCGTGCGGACAGCCAGCCTGCCGGTTCCGACACCTATCTCAAGAACGGTTTTG
>Ga0123335_1007552_pt1 | contig 12085 bp, 10 predicted proteins | sample BiotimSIPDNA_2_FD_89707 | JGI IMG/M metagenome (GOLD analysis project Ga0123335, IMG submission 89707) | Anaerobic biogas reactor microbial communites from Washington, USA - Biogas_R2 time_0 SIP DNA | ecosystem: Engineered > Bioreactor > Anaerobic > Unclassified | place: Washington, USA... | reverse complement strand
CTGTGGGCGCAGGACATCCTCATGGATATTGAAGCGCTCGAACAGGTGCTCGGAAACCTGCGTTGCCGGGGCGTAAAAGGCACCACGGGCACCCAGGCGTCGTTTCTGGCGCTGTTCGACGGCGATTCGGAGAAGGTACGGCAGCTGGACCGCCGGGTGGCGGAGAAACTCGGGTTCCGGCAGTCTTATCCCGTTACCGGCCAGACGTATCCGCGGAAGGTCGACACGCAGGTGCTGTCGGTGCTTGCGGGCATCGGGGAGAGCGTGCATAAATTCGCCACGGACATGCGGTTACTGCAGAATCTGAAGGAGATCGAGGAGCCGTTCGGGGAGAAGCAGGTGGGCAGTTCGGCGATGGCGTACAAGCGCAACCCGATGCGCTGTGAACGGGCCTGTGCGCTGGCGCGTTTTCTCATGGTATCGCCCCTCCACGGTTCGTTTACCACGGCGGTCCAGTGGTTTGAACGGACCCTGGACGACTCGGCGATCCGCCGCTTGAGCCTGCCCGAGGCGTTTCTGGCGTGCGACGGCATTCTGAACCTGTATCTGAGCGTGATGGAAAACCCGGCGGTCTACCCGAAGGTGATCGAACGGCGCCTGAAATCGGAGTTGCCCTTTATGGCCACCGAGAATATTCTGATGGCGTGCGTCAAGCGGGGCGGCGACCGGCAGGAAGTGCACGAAGTCATCCGCAGGCATGCGCAGGCCGCGGCCGCGCGGGTCAAACTCGAGGGCGCCGACAACGATCTGCTGGACCGGCTGGCGGCCGACCCGGCGATTGGCATGACCCGGGCCGAGATCGACGAGGCGCTGGATGTCCGCCAGTTCGTGGGCCGGGCGCCGCAGCAGGTGGACGAGTTTCTCCGCGAAGACGTTACACCCATTCTCGACCGCCACCGGGACAGACTGGGCGCGGCGTCGGATGTCCGCGTGTAGCGCGAGGAGACCAGCGTGACAAGCATGGGCAAGGCGCGGGGGGCGGGGCGTATTGCGGTAGTCGTGAACCCGCGGTCGGCCAACGGCCGCACGGGCAAGCGCTGGCCTGCCATGGGGTCGTCCCTTCGGGAAGCGGTCGGCGCGTATACGCTGCTGTTGACCGAATCGCCCCGGCACGCGACCGAACTGGTGCGGCAGGCGCTTCGGGAAGGCCATGACCGCATCATCAGCGTGGGCGGGGACGGTACCCATAACGAGGTGGTCAACGGCTTTTTTGAGGACGGATCCCTGATCAACCCGGATGCGTCGCTGGCCATCGTCCCCGCGGGCACGGGCTCGGACCTTGCCCGCACGCTGCGTCTTCCCTGGGGCGTGGATGCGCTGCCGTACGTAGTTGACGGAAGGTATACGCGCGCGGATGTCGGGCGCGTGCGCTATACCACGCCGGACGGCGAGCAGGACGTGCGGTATTTCATCAACATCGCCGATTTCGGCGCCGGCGGCGAGGTGGTGAAGCGGGTGAACCGGACGTCGAAGTTTTTCGGCGGGTTTTTGTCGTTTCTGTGGGGTTCGGTTTCGACGCTGGTCTCGTACGAGAACCCCGAGATTCAAATCGAGATCGACGGGGTGGAACTGGGCGGGCGGATCAATAACGTCATGGTCGCCAATGGCCAATACTACGGCGGCGGCATGCATGTCGCGCCGCATGCGCGTCTCGACAGCCGCGCGTTTGACGTCTACGTGATAGGCGACGTGGGCAAAACGGAAGCGGTGGTCAATCTGCCGAAACTGTACCGGGGGCGGCTGTTACGCAAGCCTGAGAAGGTGCGCTATTTCCGCGCATCCCGGGTGCTTGCCGACTCGTCGCAGGAGGTGTTGCTGAACCTCGACGGCGAACAGCCGGGCCGGCTGCCCGCGACCATCCAGTTGTTGCCCTCGGTGCTGAACGTGGTGACCGGCTGACGCCGGGCGGAGCCTGTACGGGGGAATCGCGCCACGGTTTCGGGGCGTTTTCACAGAGACGGGCATGATGTATCCTGTGGTGCGGAGCAGGTTCGGCAGATCACGACGGAAACGAGCGAGGAGGTTCTGCAATGAGCATGCGCATGCTGAGTACGGCGATGGTGCTGGTAGGGTTCGCGACGGCGGCCGATGCGGCATTTCAAGCGGGCGTGGCCGTGCGCGATGTGACCCCGGACCCCCTGCTGCCCGTGAGCGGCGGCGCGAGCCCGACGAGTCCCGCGTCACGGCAGGTCGGCAACCTGACCGTGCGCGCGCTGGTGTTTGACCGGGACGGGGTGCGGGTGGCCATTGTGGGGGCGGACTTTCTCGGGTTTCCGGGAGCCCTGTGCGACCGGGTTCGGGCGAAGGTGCCGGACATTCCCCCGGAGAACATCTTGATCGGGTCCACGCACACCCACAGCGCGCCCGATATGTACGGGTTTCCCGACGGTCAAGGGGGACACGGAGCCGACCTCGAGTACATCGCCACGGTGATCGACCGGATGGCCGAAGCGATCAACGCCGCAGTGGGCAATCTCGCGCCGGCCTCGCTGAAAATCAACACGGGCGAGGCCAAAGGCAAGATCGCGTACAACTACTATGCTCCGCAGCTCTACGACCCGCGTTGTCACGTGATCCAGGCCATCGGCGAGGACGGCAAAGCGCTCGCCACGCTGATCAACTACGCCATCCACCCGGAGGTGATCGGTCCCGACCAGGGCATCCTGAGCCCCGACCTGTGCGGCCCGTTGTACGAGCGGGTGGCCGAACAGGGCGGCGGGACAGCCGTGTTCATGAACAGCGCCCAGGGCGGGATGGTCACCGCGGACTGCCGGGGGCCCGACGGCAAGGACATTCAGACCTGGGACGAGTGCGTGCGCATCGGCACGCTGCTGGCCGACGAGGCGCTGCGGATTGTGTCCGAGGCGCCCGTGCAGCCCGACCCCGCGCTGTACTGCACCGCCCGGGACGTCACCTTCGACGTGGATTCGGAGGAGATCCGTATGATCGCCGCCGCGTCGCCGATTGGCATGACGCTGAACCCCGGGAACACGGTGACCACGCAGATGAACCTCGTCAACATCGGCAATGCGCAAATCCTGACCATTCCGGGAGAGGCCCTGCCCAACATCGGGTACTACCTGAAGCGCAACATGAACGGCGAACACCATTTCCTGTTCGGGCTGACCAATGACGCTTACGGATACATCATGGCCAAGGTGGATTGGAACAGTTTCAAGCGGTACGAATACGTTTCCGGCCTGAATCTCGGCGAATTTGCGGGCGAGCATCTCATGGAGGAGTGCCTGGCCCTTGTGAAACAAAGTCCGAAGCCCGTGAAGCTTGCCGCAACCGCGGAGTGAATGCGGACCGGCGGAATGCGGCTGTCGCGAGGTCAGCGGTTCTCGATGCGTCCGTCCGGTCCGATGGCGACGTCAGACAGCGCGTCGTAGATGTGTCCTTTGGCGCGTTCGATGAACTCCTGTTCGTTGAGCGCGAAATCGGGGCTGATCTCGATGTCGACGGCGACCTTGTCCGCGGTATCGCGACGGACCGGAAACCCGGCGCGTTCGAGCCACCCACCCCACAGCGCGCGCATGGATTCACGCGCGGCGACGACGCTGTTGTCGCCTTCATAGGCCTTGATGGGAGTGTATTCTCCGAGGCGCGGAATCTCCAGGACCACCGGGTCGTGCGTGACGAAGCGGAGCGCGTCGAAGATGAAGGTCTCGAACTTGTACCCGTTGGGTTCGCGGGGTTCGATGCGCTCGCCGCGTTCGTTGAGGCAGGGGATCTTCTTGTGGGCGCGCCACCAGGGGAAGTTGTCGTAGTTGGCGCTCAACGATTCGATGAATCCGACATCGAGTATGTGGATTGCGGGACTGCCGGCATAGTGGATCAGGGTGCCCGCGGAATCGGTCTCGAGCAACTGGGGATAGAGGTCGAGCACGGTGTATTCAATGACCCGGTACACCCCGTCGCAGAGGCAATGGACGCCGACCGCCTCGCGCGGCTTGTCCTTGCGGTGGGTTTTTGAGGACATCATGGCCGCGCGCATGACGTGATAGCCGATGAACAGGGGGTCGGCCACCTTGACGGCCCAGTTGTCGACCTGGAAGTAGCTCAGGGTGTCGACCCCGCGGTTTCGGGCGTCCCTGGCGATGCCGTTGTCCACAACGGCCGGGATGACGCCCCCGTGGCCGTTGGGGTTCATGGCGAGGCAGCCGGGCTGGTCCAGCATGAATTTGCCGTCCTGATCGACACAGGGGACCATGCGCTGTTCAAAAAAGACCACGTTGCCGGGCTCGATGCCGAAATAGTGGTTCTTCTCGAAGAACGCCCGGGTCTGTTCGTGGTTGGTGTCGCTGACCATGATGTACCAGGGCAGGCTGCAGTTGTACCGGCGCTGGAGGTTGCGGATTTTCTCCGCGTGGTAGCCGAAGATGCTCTTTCGCGTGATCGGGCCGATCGGATAGGCGCCCTTGGGGCCATCGAACCCGAGACGGGTTCCCTGGCCCCCGGCGACGAGCAGGAGCCCGACGCGGCCCTGTTTGAGCGCTTCCTCGCCGGCCTGCCAGGCTTCCCGGGCATCCTCTCCCCCGCCCTTCGGAATCACGGGCACGGGGTCGATGCGGCCAAACCGTTCTTCCGGCGGCTCGCTCTTGACCCATTCCGCCACCAGGCGGTTCATGAGTCTGAAGTCGATGGACTCGATTTGCGCGAGCAGCTGCGCACGTTCGGGGCCGGTGAGCTGGTCCCAGAAACGGAACACGTGTTCCTGGCCGTTTTCTTCGAGGCGCGCGCGTGCAATGGATTCCGTCAGCATGGTTCGTATGCCTCCCCGCACTTGGATCCCGTTCCTGGTGCGCTGTCCAGTGACTATTTCGCGTCGATGATGGTGCCGCGCACCGGGACGACGTTCGGAAGCAGGGCGCCGTCCTCTCCCTTGACCGCAAATGTAAGTTCCTCGTCCCTTCGTCCCGCGTCCGGTGCACCGTTAATGTACAGTTCGATGGCGACCGTGTTGGGGCGCGGTCCGGGCGCGGTCTTGACGATGAAGAGCTCGCCCGATACCCGGGCGTCGACGATCTCGACCGGGCGGTCGGCCGCGACCAGCAGGGCGCCGACGGGACCGTCCAGGGGCCTTGCCCGGTTCCAGGTGAAGGCGATTTCCTTCTCGGTCAACTCGTAGAAACCCGTGACGGTGGCGTCGAGCTGCAAACGGTAGCGGCCCACGCGCCGGCAGGTGGTTTCGATGACGAAGGATTTGGAGTACTTACCTATGGGAGCGATGGGCTCGAGGGCGGCCGTGATGAGGTATTCCGGCTTGCCGGGCGTGCGCCATTCGGCTTCGGGGCGCTTCGCGAAGGTGAACGAACAGCTCTTGTCCTTCTTGTCGATGGGTTCGACGCCGAGCAGTTCAATGGGCTCCTCGCCCACCTGGCGGAGCACGGCCTGCCGCTGGGCGGGGGCGCCCTTGGGGACCTCGCCGAACTCCAGGACTTCGGGCTCCACCTCAAACTCGGGTTCGATGTGGGCCTTCACCACCAGCTCTTTCATGGGGGAGGCGGGCGCGTTGGATAGAATCGTCAACAGTTTTTCGGAGTAGAAGCCCAGGATACGGTCGGGCTCGATGGTGATCTCCATCGTGGCCGTGGCCCCGGGCATGATTTCCATCGGGGTGATCTTCCCGGTCGTACAGGCGCAGGTGGTGGTGATCTGGCGGATGACGAGCTTCTTGCGGCCGGTGTTCTTGACCGGGATCGTCTTGGTGGTGATTTTATCGTTGGGCAGCAGGCCCGCGTCGAACGTGTCCATGCCGATGTCGAGCACCGGCACCAGGTCCTGGTTTACGTCCACCGGGGGCAGCATCGCGCCCCCGGACGACTGGGAGGACGGCGTCCCGAGCCCCTGATCCGGTCCGCCCCGGCTGCTCAGGGCGGCATACAGGACAAAGGCGCCGATAGCGGCGACCACAACGATGACAACGTAAGCTGGACGTATGCGCATGGCTTATTCCGCGGTGAACTTCACCTTGTGACGTTTTTCGGCTTGCGACAGACTGTCCGCAAGATTCTGGTAGATGGCGTCCGTCATGTCAATGTCTTTTTCGAGGGCCATGAGAAGCGCGCCGACCACGGGCTCGAACACCGGGGTGACCGGCCGTGCCAGGGGGCAGACCTCGTGCACGCGCGCCATCATGCAGTCTTTGAGCACGGGGCTGCTTCCCTTGAATACACTGCCGCCGGTGACCAGGTCAAACGGCTGTGCGGTCATACCGAGCTTGCGCGCCACGGCGATCACCAGGTCGCCAAGATAGCCGCCGGCCGCCCGCAGTATCTCCAAGGCCGCCGGATCGCCTTGAAATGCCGCGTCGAAGACGAGTTTGGCCATGGGCTGAAGCTGGTCCATGGTCAATTCGCGCCGGTACATCTTGAAGAAGAACTCGTCGGCATCGGAACAGCCCGCCTTCTCGACGAACAGGCCGGTGAGCCGGGTCGGAGGGCGGACGCCGTCGCGGGCATGGTAAACCGCGTAGAGTCCCTGGCGACCGATGATGGTGCCTGTCCACAAGTCGCCGAATTCCTCGTTGAGCCCGCCGGCGCGGGCTTCCTGGCCCTCCGGGTTTATCCCGGCCGCAATCACGCCGGTGCCGCAGGCGATCACAATGCCGTGGGATGTCCGCAGGCTCCCGCGCATGGCGGCCATGGAATCGTTGCGGAAGATCCGGGGGGTGTCTCCGAACAGGGGCGTGTAGATTTCGCGTTCGAGCATGACGAAATCTTCCGGGAGGTCCGCTCCGGCGACGCCCATGCCAACCCGGGCGATGTCGGCCAGGGTGAGGCCGGCCTCCGTCAGGGCGTCATGGACGGCCCGCTGGTTCTCGCGTGCGGCGGCGGCGGTTCCCTGGAGCTCGTAGCTGCCGTTGCCTGCGCGCCCGAAACCCCGGATGCCGGCCGCGGCGTCCGCAATGAGACAGAACGTCTTGGTGGCTCCTACGTCCAATCCCAGGTAGTACTTCATGTCAGACTGTCACTCCCGTGCGATAAAGAAAAAAGCGCGGGAACGTATCCCGCGCTTGAATCCATCTGCATGATACCACCCTGAACCCCGCCATTCGCGCTAGTTGCCTTTGACCTCCTCGAGTTTGGAGCGTGCGCGCGCGGCCGCGGGGGTCATGGGATAGTTTTCGACCAGGTCCTCCAGTAGCGCGAGGGCGCGGTCCTGTTGTCCCAATTTGAGGTGGGCGGCCGCCTGGTTGAACATGCCGTAGGGCACCTTGGGGCTTTCGGGATGCTGCGCGCGCAGCTTCTCGAATTCGGAAACGCACTCATCGTAGCGCCCGAGGTTGTAGAGGCATTCGCCCTTCCAGAACTGGGCGTTATCGCCGATCTCGCTGTTCGGGAAGCGCGACATGAAGTCGTTGAAGAGGTTCAGCGCTTCGTCGTACTGATCTCGCTGGTAGGCCTCCATGGCCTTGTTATACGCCGGTACAGGGTCGAGGGCGCCCGTGGTCGCGGGGGCGGCAGCGGGGGCCGCTGCCGCGGACGGGGCGGTCGCCCCCAGGTCCGCCAACGGGTCCGGTTCCGCTGCCAACCCGGCAGCGGGCGGCGCCGCGACGGCTGTGGCGCTGGGCGGTTCTACCTGAACCGTCCCGGGAACCACGTCGGATTGGCTGCCGGCTCCCCAGCCCGTGCTGGACTGGCTGCCGGACGGGACCGTAATCCCGAGTGCCCGGTAGACGTTGACGGTCAGCGAATCCAGTTTGCTTTCGAGTTGGGCCAGTTTCTGCTGGTTTTCCTCGACCATACCCTGGAGTTCACGCGACTGGGTATTGGTTTCGTTGACCCGTACGCCCAAATCGGTCGCGGTCTCGTTCAGATGCTCGACGGTCCCCCCCAGGTCCTTCTCGAGACGCGACACTTTACGGTGCATGTCATAGATGGTGTTCGCCACGGGATCGTTCGACGTGCTCGTGGTGGCACACCCGGCGAGCAGCAGGACCCCGAGCAGAGGGGCGGCAATCATGAAAGAAACGCGCATGGATGACCTCTCTTAGTTCGCTCTGTTGAACTCAGCGCGACGGTTCTTGGCCCAGGCGGACTCGCTGTGGCCCGGATCCGCCGGATCCTCTTCGCCATAGCTGATCGTCACCAGGCGGTCGCCCGAGATGCCGAGGCGAATCAGGTAATCGCGCACGGCCAGTGCACGGCGCTCACCCAGTGCCAGGTTGTACTGCTGCGTGCCGCGTTCGTCGCAATGGCCCTCGATCTGAATCACGGAGTTGGGCATCTGCTTGATGATCTCCGCATTGCGTTTCAGCGTTTCCATGGCGGTGGGGTCCAGTTGCGAACTGTCATAGGCGAAATAGACGGTGCCGGCTTCGGCCAGCTGCTGGAAGAACAGCTTCTCTTGTTCAAGATTGGGCAGTCCCGCTCCGGTAGTGGTCTCGGGACCGGTGCTCTGGCCCGCGGTGGCATCGCTGGTAAGGTCGTGGGTGATTTGGGTCTTCTTTCTGCCGCAACCGCCGACCGCAACCGCGACGATGACCAGGGCCAACACAAACAGTTTCATCGATGCTCTGTACGACATGTCTTCTTCTTCCTCGCTCCACCTGACGTGGTTATGGTTTACCCGAACACTACAGCCACGACGATCGTAGCAGAGTCAAATCTTCGGGTCAACAACGCCCTTTTTGTGTTCACACTGTGAATATCGCGCGACGCATAAAAGTTTCAAACCGCGAAATGTGGCGCAACACAGGGCAAGTTTTACATTGACAGAAGAATGCAGAATACTGCAATGTATAAGCAGGCAGTAGTAATAATCCACAGGCGGGGAGATAGGAGGAAAAGACGGAAGGAAGGAGAGTGCGCGGAATGGGCAGGAACGAGAGAAGCCCGGCAGGAAATGTGGTGTGTTGGATGACTTCCGCATCACTGATTCCGGTGCTTTGGCTTGGATGCACCTGGAGCAACGATTGTCTGGCAAGTCGCCTGATTGACGAAGAAGAATGCCTGTACCTGCCTCCGGTGCAGCAGTCTGAGCTGGCAGAGGCCCGCGAGACAGACGTTCTTCCTGTCCGTGCAAGGCCCCAGGCGGATACCTTATGCGGAGCGAATTGCATTTCCCCCCGGTCGACTCTATGCTACATCTTCTATGCGCATTCGGTTTATTTTAATAGTCCTATGCCTGACCTGCGGCCTGTGCTCGTGCGCCCGCGATCTGCGGGTGGACCGCCGGATTCCCTATGCCCGGCCGCAGGGACGCACGTTGCGGCTCGATGTCTATCAGGCGCGGATGCGGCCGGCCACTCCCCTGCCCGCCATCGTGGCGATTCACGGCGGCGCGTGGCTGCATGGTCCCCGGGCGCAGCAGTGGTGGTACCTGCGGGAGTTTGCGCGGCGCGGTTACGTGGTGTTCACGGTGGATTACCGGAAACTGCCGCGCCACCGTTTTCCGGCCTGTCTCCACGACGTCAAGAGCGCGGTGCGCTGGATGCGTCTGCATGCGGACGAGTATGGGGTGGATCCCGACCGGATATACGCGTTTGGAGCGTCGGCGGGCGGTCATCTTTCGGCGTTTCTGGCCACGTCGGTTCCGGAGGACGGGTTTGAGGGGAGCGAGAACCCGGACGCGTCCAGCGCGGTGAATGCGGCCATCAGCCTGTACGGGGCGGTGGATTTGACGCTGTTCGACGAGCCTCCCGAATCGGGCGTGTTGGGCCGTGTGTGGCGATGGTACGTGTGGCACTTCGTGAAAGACGCGGCCCGGGGATGGGGTCAGGAACCGTTCGAGTTTGCGTCTCCGGCCGCCTACGCCCGGCCGTGCAGCAAGCCCATCCTGTTTGTGCACGGGAAAGAGGATTCGTTCGTTCATTTCCGCCAATCGGAGTTCACCCACGCCCGTCTTTGCGCGCTTGGGGTTCCTGCCGGGCTGATTCTGTTCGAGAACCGGGGGCACGCATTTGATTACGTGCACTGGCGGGAACGCAAACAGCTCTTCGCCTCCATGCTGGCTTTCCTGGAGGCCCAGGGCGGGGCCCCGGTTGGGACGGTTTACTCGCATGCCGCGAAAGCGCTGCCGGAAGGGATGGCCTCCGTTGTCGACCAGGCGGCGGGCCCTTAGGTATTTGTGCGGTTTTCTGTTCGAGGCCGCGGGCGCAGCCAGGATTTCAGACGCTGCCAGAATCCAGGGTGCGGAGCGGCAGGCGTTTCCGCCGCCGGGACCGTCGCGGCCTGCGGTTCGGTCTGCTCGCGCCGATAGTCCCTGAACAGATCGATGATGGCCACCCGGAACTCCTCCGCCGTGGCGAACCGGTCATGCGGCGATTTGGCCGTGGCCTTCTCGAAAAAGGTGTTGCAGCTTTCCGGGAGCGTCGGCACGAAATCGGTGATGGTCTTGCCCTTCTCGGGCAGACGGCCCGTGAGCATTTCGTGGAAGATGACGCCCAGGGCGTAGATGTCGGTCCGGCGATCGACTTCCGCGGAGCTGATGAGCTGTTCGGGCGAGATGTACTGGTGTTTGCCGAGGGTCACGCCGATTCGCGTAAATGTCGGCTCGGCATCGGTGAGTTTGGCGAGGCCGAAGTCCAGCAGGCGGATCGAGCCGTCCGCGAGCACCATGACGTTTTCCGGCGACAGGTCCCGGTGAATGGTGTAGTTGTGGGCGTGTTCCAGGGCATGTGCAACCAGGGCCAGAATGCGAACGGTTGAGCCCAGCCCCAGTTGCCGCCGTTCCTGGATGAGTTCACGGACGCTGTGGCCTTCAACGTAATCCATGGTGTAGAACACCAGGGTTCCGTAGCGGAACGCGTCGCGAATGCGAACGATCCCCGGATGGTTCAGTTTGCGGATGGTGCGGACTTCGCGGCCAAACCGGTGCAGCGCATAGCCGCTGGTGGTGTACTCGGGGCGGATGGTTTTGAGCGCCATCGGCTCGCCGGTTTTGTGGTCCACGACGAGATAGACCATGCCCATGCCGCCTTTGCCGAGGGCTCGTTTGACTTCGTAGCGTTTAGCAATGTACTCGCCGGGTTGGTATTCGCTTTTGGCAATTTCTGTAAGCATGGTGTTTGTCTATATCAGCCCAATCGTCTCCGGAACGGTACTCTAACACATCTTTCGCATTTTCGGAAAGGATTTCGTGCGAACGCGGGGTTTTCCCTCTGGCCGGGTCGCGCCCTGCCGGTTTGGAACACCAGCCACGCCGAGAACGCGGGCGGGCATTTCGGGTCACCGGCTGTATCGTCCCACCAGTTCCGTTTGTGCGAGGATGTGCCCCTTCAGCGCCTTTTCGAGATCGCTTTTCCTGGCGCCGGAGGCCAGGTTGAGCGCCGTGTCCAGGGCGTACAGTTTGAAGAAATAGCGGTGCACAGGCCCTCGCGGCGGAACGGGCCCGCCATAACCGGTCTTTCGGAAGTCGTTTGTGCCTTGCCTGGCGCCGTTGGACAGTTCCGGCCGCTCCGGGGGAATCGCCTCAGCGAGTCCGGTCTCGGTGGCCGGGATGTTCCAGATCACCCAATGGACCCATGTGCCGACCGGCGCATCCGGGTCGTCGCAGATCAAAGCGAAGGACTGGGTGGCCTCCGGCGCGCCGTTCCAGGCGAGCGGGGGCGATACGTCTTCCCCGTCTCCGGTGTATTCTTTGGGGATGGTGGCCTGATCCGCGAAAGCCGAACTGGTGATTCTGAACGTCATGGGGGTACCTCCTTCCTGATCGGGCTGTTCGGGCCGGGAGGCGTCCGCGGCCGCCCCGGCGTTTTCCGGGGCGGGGGGCTGTGGCGGCGGCGCTTTCTGGCATCCCGGCGCCAGCGCGAGCGTCATCAGGAAGAGCGCGCAGCCCGGGAACCATGGGAACGTGCGGCTGGGTCGTAATCTCACCGTATGCCTCCTTTCGACTGTTTCCGGGAGGCCGGACCCGGTTTTCAATGCGGCAGACGGTTCGGCACCGGCCTCCATACTACACCCGGGCCAGGTGGTCTGTGTAGGGGGCCTGCACGAGTCCGCAGGCGTGGGTGGTCTCGGTGGAGAGCGTGGACGGGGTGGACGCAGTGCATGGTTGCGAAAAAGCGGGCGTTCAAGCTCCATTGAACCCCCAATGGGTTCCCGTTAGTATGTGCTGGACAGGGGGCGACGTCGAGGGG
>Ga0123335_1007547_pt1 | contig 12092 bp, 6 predicted proteins | sample BiotimSIPDNA_2_FD_89707 | JGI IMG/M metagenome (GOLD analysis project Ga0123335, IMG submission 89707) | Anaerobic biogas reactor microbial communites from Washington, USA - Biogas_R2 time_0 SIP DNA | ecosystem: Engineered > Bioreactor > Anaerobic > Unclassified | place: Washington, USA... | reverse complement strand
TTTGCGGAGGCGGCGCGGCAAGTCCTATGTGGCGGCGCATGCTCTGCGATATTTTCGGCTGTCCCGTTAAGATCACGGTATCAAAAGAGGGCGCCGCACTGGGTGCCGCTATTCTGGCGGGTGTGGGCGTCGGTATCTGGCCGTCGGTTCCCAAGGCTTGTGCCGAGCTTGTAACCTACCGCGAACCAATGTCTCCCGACCCTGCGGCGGGTGCCGAATACGCGAAGTACTACGAAATATACCGCTCACTTTATCCCGCCCTGCGTGAATCATACGCCAAATTGGCGGAAATCAAATAGCAAACGGGGACATGTATATGATTAAAGTCAAAAATCTGAGCTTCACGCCGGTATCCATGCTCAGTCATACCGGTGAGCAGCTGGTTATACTCGACTGCAAGCCCGAACGTTCGGCACACTTCACGCTGACCATACTGGACGGCGACAGTGAGTATATGCCGCCCCGCGATATCGCGCTCAAGGGCGGCGACGGTTATGTGCGCATGATGCTGCCCCCGCCGACCTCCGACTTCAACGCTTCAGTTATATTGACAGACCGCACAGGCTGCGAGGCTGCCCGCACCGAGGTGTTATGGCGTGTGCCGCGGGAATGGACAATCTATGTTATGCTGTCCTCTCACACCGACATCGGGCTGCATAACTCCCAGTACCATCAGCGTTATTACAGTGAGGTTTTCCTCGATGCAGCCATGCAGCTCTGCGACGAGACCGCCGACCGTCCCGAACAGGATCAGTACCGCTATGTCATGGAGGGTACCTGGTTCTGGAACAACTATGCTGCCGACCTGGGTGAAGAAGCCGCCCGGAATGTGGTTGAGAACTACATAAAGCCCGGTAGAATCGGTCTCTGCGGCAGCTGCGCAGGCAACCATACCCAGTGCTACGGTCTTGAGCAGCTCTGCCGTTCCGCATATGAACGGGCGCACCAGGAGGAGAAATGGGGCATCTCCACCCACACCATGACAATGATCGACAACAACGGCATATCCTGGCCGCTGGTTCAGGCATATGCCAACGCAGGATTCCGAAACATTATCTTCGCGCCGAACCAGTGGAATCCACTGCCCTCCACCGTTTACTATCGTGATACCCGCCATCAAAGCTACACCTGGAATCCCGGTGCCGGCGGCGGCGGTGCAAGGGTCGATGTACGTTATGACTCTGATATCCCGATGGTGTTTTGGTGGCAGGGACAGGACGACGACCCGGATTCCCGGCTGCTTGTATGCGCCTCAACCCAATACGGACACGGCGCTATTCCCTTTGGGTTCAACCCGAATTCCAAGGCAAATACCGCGTCTCTCGAAAGCATGGAGAACGCCGTACCGGCAAGGATTACGGACATAGAGGAAAAGGTTCCGTATGATGTCTGGCTGATTGCGAATTATCATGATGACCAGCATCCGAGCCGTGATGTCACCGACCTGCTTGCCATGTGGAACGCCAAATGGTCGTTTCCGAAATTTCGTACCCTGGGCAATCCCGACGAGCCATTCGATATTCTTCGCAATCGCTTCGGCGATGTTATTCCAACGCTGCGCGGCGAGATGACCGGCGGATGGTACCAACATCCCCTTTCTGCGCCGATTATTCTGGCGAAGAAGCACGAGGCGGACAGGCTGCTGCCGACTGCCGAGAAGTTTTCAACCCTTGCGGCGCTTTATGACAGCGATTATGCCTACCCATCCGAGGCTTTCCGCAGAGCGTGGGATTATCTTATTTTCAACGACGAGCATTCCTACGGCACCAGCGGTTATCAGGGACGCAGGGTCTACGAGACCTGGATGCAGCACCGCGACTGGGTTGACAAGGCTCACAACACGGCAGAAACCGAGCTGAACCGCGCTCTTGACATACTGACCCCGCTTATTGCCGCAAGCGAGCCATCCACGGTGCTGTTTAATCCCACCGGCAGACAGCGCACCGAGTTTATTGCGGGGAAAGCTGTTGAAATACCTCCGTTCGGCTATACTTCTGTTCCTGTTCCCGCACCGGATAAACCGGTTCCGCTGAGTTTCGAAGGTCTGCCTGTGATTGAAAACGCTTTCTACCGGCTAACCTTTGCCGAGAACGGCTCTGTGGCGTCGATATTTGACAAAATTGCCGGACACGAGTTATCTGATGGCAGAAATCTCGCTGAATTCATCTATACAGAGGATAATCACAAGAACTTTGTGCGTCCCGGCTCGGCGATTTTCGCGGCATATAAGTCTACTGACGGCGTTAAGGTAATTACAACCGCCGATGAACCGGTTTCGGGGGCGCGGGTAATGCTGACTGTCTTCCTGCCGGAACATGAGAGGCGTATCGACTTTGAGCTGAAACTGGACCACGTCCGCGCCATGATCAACAACAATCGGTACTATCGCTACTGCTACTGCGGTTTCCCGTTCAAGCTGAATAACTGCCGCAGATATTGCCGTCTCAACGGTGCGGTCGCCGAATATGCGGTGGATCTGACCGGGCACGGCACCGACACATATATGGAGTCATCCGAATGGTGCTGTGCTGAGACGGATGATTATGGTATCGGTTTGCTGCAATTAGATTCCGAACTTGTGGAGTTTGACCGCATTCATCCCGACAAGACCGACTACGGTGACGCCGGAGAGGGGAGCGCAGTTTACGCTTACCTTGCCAATGACTGGCTTCAGATGCATTCAATAGGCGGCAGTCACGAGAATTACCGTTTTCGCTTCGCAATAACCACCTACGAGGGTAATCACCGCTCAGTAAAACTCGCTGAAACCGCAGAACTTAAGTGCAATCCGGTAATACGCCGCGACATACCGGCTCAAAACGGTTCTCTGCCGCAAACATACAGTTTTGCCGAATTCAATACCGACGCGCGGTTTGTTGCCCTCAAGCCCGCAGAGGACGGAGACGGTGTGATAGTTCGCCTCTGCGGCGACAGCCGAGGCGCGTCGGTCGGTATACTCGGTGAGTCTGCCGACGAATGGAATGACATCGTGGAGCGCAGTACCGCCAAAGGCGGCGTATCCGACGGCTTCTCAACCCTGCGTGCGGGACGCGGTAAATTTAAGACGAAAACTCAGTCGATATATGACATCATAGGCAGCGACGGCGTACCGGCTCCCATAGGCTCGGTATATACCGGGCTCATAACCGAACCGAAGGCAGCCCGCGGCGAGGAGGACGGCATGCTGTACCTGCTGTGGGGACAGAATATTGAGCCTGACCTTGGCGGTTATGAGCTGTACCGATCGACATCGCCCGACTTTATCTGCAACGAAGGTACCCATATAGCAGATGTGGAGCCGGGTATATTCCGCGTAGGACGTTATATCGACCGGGGACTTGAGAACCACACCGAATACTTCTATCGTGTACGTGCGGTAAGTCTGAGCGGTGTTCGCGGTCCTCTGTCCGGTGTGTTCTCCGGTATTACAAGAGAGCCGATTGAATGATTCAGTCATGATAGGACGGAATGAAATATGTCACTTCGTTGTTCAAACATACTTGTAATTGGCGGCAGCAGCGGAATGGGCAAAGCTATCGCTAAGCGTTTGCTGCGCGAAGGTGCCAATATTGTCATAGCCGGGCGCAGTGCCGACAAACTTGCCGGGGCATATGAGGAGCTTTCCGCCGACCGGGGTGTAGCATTCAGCTATAATGGCAGCGACCCGGCTGAGCTTGAGGCATTGTTAGCCCGTGTGAAGCTTCAGGCAGCTGACCGGCATACCCGTCTGTTCACCCTTGAGATGGATATCGGCGACTGCGATGCCATACCCGCGAAACTCGCAGAAGCCGATGCCCTGCTTCCTGGCGGACTTGACGGTTTCGTCAATGCGGCAGCCCTCGGAGGACATCAGACACTCGGGCGGGGCTATGAGCCATTCGACATCACTCCGGATGAATGGGATCTGCTGTCTGATACCAACTTTAAAGGCGCTTTCTTCCTGATAAGGAACGAGATCAACTATCTGCTGGGTACAGGGCGCAAAGGCAATATTCTCACCTTTGCATCTAACGCGGCATGCATGGATGTGATAGGTTCTTACGGTGCCGCAAAAAATGCAATCATCCGCTGGACCAGAGCATTTGGAAAGCGTTACGGTGAGAAAGGTATAATAATCAACGGAATAGCTCCGGGTGCCGTGCTCACACCGATGATTTCAAGCTATGCTCACAGCGCCGACCAGCCCTATCCGCGCCATGCAATCGGGCGGTTTATTCTTCCGGACGAGATTGCCGCTCTCGCTTCATATCTTTTGAGCGAGGAGGGAGAGGTTGTCTGCGGTCATACCGTTGTGGCTGACGGCGGCGATAAGATGGCGATACTCTGAATATATCCATATAAGACAAAAAGGGCACTTCGCGTGAGGTGCCCTTTTTGTCAGATGATTATTTTATGTTATTTTGCTATGTGTCAAGTCATGCGAATATTATATAATACTCTATATAATGTGCTGTTCAATTCATGCGTTTTCGAGATAGGCTTCAATCACCTTGTCAAGTCCATTTTGTGCCGCTGTCTCATTCTTTGCGTATGAAGAAGCGAAGTCGGTGGATTTTTTCGCTACAAGCTCTCGGATGAGCCAAGGCATCCCGCTTATCTGGCTCGAGAAGAGGGTTACCATATCGAAATTTCGTCCCTCCATCAGTATCTCAAGCATCTCAATGGTGCCTTCGTCGCGGGCGTATTTTGTCTGCAATGCCTGTTCGAAGTAGACCGGAAACAGCTGCTTATAGCTTTCAGAATTGAGTGCTTCGGTGATTATGCCGACAAACTCCACATCCGTAGCGGTTTTCGGTATACCCAGGACCGAGTAGTTGTCCATCGAGCCGGTCAGATACTTTTCCTGCGATTCATCCCATTTTGGATAAGGAAGCACTCCGTAATCGTCGTCCATCTCGCGGAAAGTTCCGAACATCTGCCCAAGCCAGGTGGTAGCAAACATGGCGCTGCCGTTCTTAAACATTCCGATCTCATTGCCCCATTCGCCCTGTTCGCATATATATGAGCCGCCGGTAGACCAGTAAAGAGTATTTATCTTGTCCACCGCTTCAAGTGTTTTAGGGGTATTGAGGGCGAGTACGGGCAGCCCGGTATCCCCTCGGCTGATAATAGGTATGTCGAAGGCGAAGGTATATACATCAAGATTCGTGGCTGTCTCTCCGGCAAAACCGTATTCGTCGCCGCTGTCTCTTATTCCGTCTCCGTTTATATCGCTGTAAACGTCGGTCGTCAGGGCAATCATACGGTCAATTGTCCATTTGTTGTCCCTTACTTCCTGATATAAATCCGGCATCATGTAGTTTTTCCCGAGCCGCTTGTTGTAATATATGGCATATGTCAGACGGAGCGTGGAGATGCACATATCGCCGACGACGGTGTATACCGAATCCTCTATTCGGAATTTATCGTTAATTCCGTTTATCCACCATTCACGGGAAAGGTCAATATACGGGACACTAAGAATATTTAGGTAAATACCGTTGGTTATGACCGCACCTGAGGTATAGACGATAGTAGACGAAAGGTCATAAGCGTTGTCGCCGGCGGATACTGTTTTAACAAGGGAATTTATCGAAGCATTCGAATCTTCGGCGGTTGTAACGGCTTTAATGCTTGTGTTGAATCGTTCCTCGACAGAGCGGTTTCTTGCGAACAGGGCATCGTTGATTATCTCCCCGTCTTCTTCCTCCGTATACACCTCATATAAATACGATTCACGGGTGTATATGCGAAAGCCGCGTCCTTCAAAATCAGTCTCCGGAAGATTGTCCGGGATCAGCTTCCGTCCCTCAAGCTCAGATGTGCTGACAGCTTCGGTAACCGGAGCTGTCTCACCTGTTGTTTGCTCCGCAGGTGATTCCATTCCGGTGTCTGAACAGGAAAACACTGAACCTGCTAAAATCAGAATAGCTAATAGAGCAGCATAAATACGCATTCTGTTTCTCATGATAATTACCTCCAAACATTATACTTCCCTCAAATCGTATCATTTCATTGTTCTTATTATATCACCATTAAACAGTTATATCAACATTTATCGCCGGTTTTTAATTATTATTTGATTTTACAATGTGATTGTTCGATTCAATTCACATTGTTTCCGGTTTTTTAAAAATAATCAAAAAGCTATTGACAAGCGTCTTTACATGTGATATAATAACCGGGCTTTGGCGGAATAGCTCAGTTGGCTAGAGCAACCGGTTCATACCCGGTAGGTCGTGGGTTCAAGTCCAACTTCCGCTACCATAAATCCACTGCGGGATCCCATTCAGTGGGATCCCGGGTTTTTAAGGCCCGTTGGTCAAGAGGTTAAGACACCGCCCTTTCACGGCGGTAACAGGAGTTCGATTCTCCTACGGGTCACCATTATTTACGGTGTGAGTTGCGTTTGCTCTTCACATCGTTTTTTAATGCCGTTTTACGCAATATTTACCAGTTTGCTGTTTACAAATCAAATCAGCGATAGTATAATGATTCTGTATATGATTTATCCGTTAACAATGCCCTTCCCGCGAACCGGGGGTAAAAGGAGGCAATTTATATGTACGATTTCAATGAAAAGCGCGCTGCCATTGAAGCGGAACACGCTTCGCCTGCCCATACCGACGGTCTGGATCCCTCCGAAATCGGAAAGCTTGCGGAAGTATATGCAGCCGAGCTGACTAATCCGAACGGGCGCCCGTATGTAACAATAAAAAGCGATGTCTACGCAATGCTGCTTGACCGCACACGCATAAAGCTGATGCCCTCGGATCCATTTGTCACACTTCCCGACCTTGCCGGGTTCTCCGCTGCAGTTCGTCTCACCCGTACCGATCCCAAAACCTCTCCGCGAGTGCTTTTCGGTGAGGGCTGGGGCAACTATGTAAGCGGTGACGGTTGGTTCGCGGTTACCGATTTCGGTCACACCGTGCCCGACTGGAACGCGATTATGAATCTCGGAATCTCCGGGCTGGCGGCACGTGTGAAGAAATACCGCGCGTCACACATTGCCGATGGAAGTATGGACGAGCGAATGACTGTCTTCTTTGACGCTATGGAGAATAATTATGCCGCACTCGGGCGATATATGGTTCGTTTGCGAGAAGCAGGTTGCCAATGGGCTTCGGCAGGTGCCCCCGGCTGCTTTGCCGAGGCGCTCACGCTGTCGCTGATTATATATTACACACACTGGTGCGGAGAAGCGGATATACGCTCCCTTGGCGGTCTTGACCGACTGCTTTGGCCTTTCCTGAGCGCCGACCTTGAAGCCGGGCGCATCACGCTGAAGGATGCCTCTGAACTTCTTAAGTTCTATATGTTCCGTCTGACGCTGATAAATCACGGCGCCAACACACCCTTCTATCTCTGCGGTTCCCTAGCTGACGGCAGCTGTGCGGCGAACCCTCTCACCGTAATTATAATACGCGCCTATCTTGAGTTGAACGTACATAATCCCAAGATGCAGATCCGTGTGGCAACTCCCGGCAACGAGTATCAGGATGAGTTTTTAAACCTCGCTTTGAATGGAATTCGCGACGGTATGAGCGCGCTGGTATTCATCAACGACCGTGTGGCACTGGACAACGCGGTTCTCAGCGGCGCTAAACGGGAATGGGTTCATGAATACACTCCCACCGGCTGTTATGAGAGCACCATAATGGGTCGCGAAATCGCCTGCACCGAAACCTGTGCCATAAACATTCTTAAGGGTGTTGAGTATGCCGTCAATGACGGATTAACCTACGATAGCTTTGAGAGTTTCAAATCAGCCGTGTTCGATTATCTGCGCACCCTTTTTAACATTGCTCTTGGTAAAAGCCGCAAAATTGAAACGGTTTACGGCAGACACTTCTCTACCCCGGTGTTATCTGGCACATATATTAACTGTCTCGAGAGCGGACGCGATGCTTATGACGGCGGTGCAGACTACTGCAACAGCGGTGTAAACTCAACCGGTTTCGGCTCTCTTGTGGATTCGCTTTGCGCAGTCAAGTATGCCGTATTTGACAAAAAGCTGTGCAGATATGACGAGCTGACGGCGCTTCTTTGCGCAAACTGGGAGGGCGGCGAAATCCTTCGGGCTATAATCCGCAACCGTGCGCCCAAATGGGGCACCGCCGACCCGGAAGCAGACGCTATAGCCACCGAGGTTGTGGCACTTATAGATGAGCTGGTGAACAACCAGCCGAACGGCAGAGGCGGTGTTTTTAAGGCAGGCTTTTACTCTATTGATCGCAACATCTCCTTCGGCAAGAGCACAAAAGCCACTCCGGACGGCAGACTCAACGGTGAGGCAATGTCCCGCAACATGAGCCCCGAACTTGAGCTGAGAGGCATCACCGCAGCCATAGAGTCGGGTATGCGGATAGATTCATCCGCCTTCCGAAACGGCGGTGTGGTGGATATCATGCTCCATCCCAGCGCGGTGGCGGGCAGCGAGGGGCTTCTCGCCTTCCGTGCACTGCTGGATACCTTCATCGCCGGCGGCGGTTTCGCAATCCACTTCAATGTGTTTGATGTTGAGACACTTGAGGCGGCACAGCGTGAGCCGGAAAAATACCGCGACTTGCAGATTCGTGTCTGTGGCTGGAATTCCGCCTTCACAGGGCTGTCTGCTGAGGAACAGGACGGCTTCATCAGGCGTGCAAAGGCGGCGCAGAGATAATCTTATAAAAGCAAATAGACCCAGGGCTTCCGTCAGCTGCGGAAGCCCTGGGTCTATTTGTAATATCATACCCGCGGCATACGTCGGTAATCTCCGGGAGTCATACCAGTATTGCGGCGGAAAGCGCGTGAGAAATAGCTCGGGTCAGAGTATCCGCTGGCGTAGGCTATCGACTCAATACTGTCCCCGGTATTAGCAAGCAGGATACAGGCTCTTTCAATTCGCAGATTGGTAATGTATTTGCTTACTGTCATGCCGGTAGAGCGCTTGAAAATACGCCCCAGGTACTCTACCGACACTCCGATATGCCCGGCTGTACTTCTCACTAAATTGTCGCTTTCCAGTAAATTGCGGCATATATATTCCCGTGCAGCGCTTACATAGTCGTCCGGTTTGGTCTCGGGAGTGTAGGAAGTGATAACCTGTTCGATACCGTAAGCAAGCAGCAGGGCGGTATCCGACAGAATAGTCTCATCCGTGACATTCAGCTTGTCCCACGCTGATATCACCTCAGTTTCGGAATAGCCGAGGCTCACCAGCTCCCGTAGTTTTTCACGGCTCAGTTCACCGGGTATAACACGACACTGACCTACGAACACCACCGCCTGGGTTTTCCCGGAGGCGTCACGAACCGGCACCACCGCCTCGCAAACACCGGCGTGACAGTACTTGATAAAAGGCTGCTGCAGCTCATAGGGCGCTGCTGCCAGACGCATCGCTTCATCTGTGGCGTGCTTAGTGTCGCAGAGGATACAGCGGTCGCGTTCCAGATCGATTGCGATACGGCACCAGGGGTGATAGTGGATACGGCGGTGCACCGAAACCAGGCTTCTCGCCGGTTCGTGCTGGCAGTATATGCAGACCCTGCCGCCCGTGAGACGTTCGGCAGCTCTGATAAGACATTCGATACGGTTTTCGGCAGTCATTGTCTGTATAATCAGTCGTTCTCGGCAACGGCAGCAAGCGCAACATCAATCTCGCCTGCCGGCGCCGCGAACTCAAGCATTCCTTCTGTGCGTGACACCCGGCGCGCGGCATGACGATTACCGTTCACCGTCACTGTCCAGTAGCCGGCGCCGACACCCGAAATATAGACCCGAGCAGCAGATTCAAGAATGAATGTAAATCGCTTTGCGTTCTCTGCCCCGCGGGTGAATATAGCCGCCACATCTCCAAGCAAAGCTCCGACGGCACCGCAGGATGCATCGGTCTCACAGGTTATAAGCGATGCCGGGGCTGAGGATTTCTCACCGGAGTCGGTTACATACATGGCGTGCATAAATTCTGTGTCGTTCGATACTTCAGAGGAGCGGACTTCGACCCGCCCCCAGCCGTCTTCTATGACAGTCTGTTCACGGTTAAACTGCTTGCGCAGAGCCATCTGCCTGCCGCAGACCATAAAGTTTGCATCTTCGCCGCCGATAAGAGTATACACCGGTTTTTTCGGCAGCAGAGTACGGCAGATAAGTGAACCGCCGTTGTCGACGCGTATCACATTTTCCGCTGTCTTGATCTCGGTCTGAGCATGCAGTGGGAATACCACCGTCTGTTCCGGCTTGACGGTGCGTATGCGGTCATAAACGAAGAACGCCATGGGGCGGCTGTTGTCCCGGGTGCACACCGCCGTCATGCGCCGAATCACCGACCGCGCCTTTATGGGGTGATATGCCTTCGTCAGATCTGTGGCGGCGTGTGCCCAATCCGCCCGCGCAGCTATACCAAGGGTACGACAGCGGTCGGCTGTACCCCGCTCGAACCAGAGCTTCAGATCGCGATTCTCGTTCGTTGTCCCCTCAACGGTATATTGGCCGCCGCAGGGCAGGCGCCACTTGCTGCTTACCGGTTCTTCGGGCTCCTCAATTAGCGGACAGTTGTGAGCTATCGAGTATTTGTTGTAGAACAGATCCTCTTCGCTGCCGTATGAGTCGTACAATCCCGAATCAGAGGCGAGAATCTTCCCGTAAAACAACATGAAGTGGCCGCAGTCCATATGCTCATGATTGGCTGAATATGCTTCTCCAATCTTCATATATGCCATCGCCGCGTCGGTGTCCCAGGAGGTGCGCAGGGTCGCCCCCGACCGCGGATATGTGGTAATGTGATATGCGGGCAATAAGTCCATCGACCGCATCGGCACAAGGGGATCATTAAATATCAGTAACTGCGCCGGCGTGGTCATGTTGTTGCTGCAGTTGAACTTAGTGAAGCCATCGAAGACATCATAAGCATACTGCTTGCTCACCCCATCACCGAATAGAGCCGCACTGTAGAAGGCAGCCGATGACAATGCTCCCTTGGTATATGTCTTAGCTTTCTCGTTGAAATCATCGCCGATACGCAGGCTCTGTCCGTCGGGACGCAGCCAACTGAAAAACGTGGGCATGACACGGCGCATGTTTCCGAAATCATACAGCTCGCAGCCGTTCAATCGTTTTATCAGCAGCGCCGACCATAACTCGAAGTAGAAGCGGTAGGGACCGTAGGCGGAGCCCTGGTTGTGGGAGCCGGCTTCGTACATAAAATTGCGGGCTGGCACGAATTCATTCTCAATCCGCCCCATTACGAAGTACCAGATATCGGGATACTCATCATACGCCGCGATTGCCAGCGCCAGCCAGTCACGCAGTAATTGAGCCTCGCCGCCGTGACCTGTAACAGCTCCCTGACGATCAGGCGGGAAGCCCATCTCCATGCTGGGTGCCAGAATGTTACAGACCGCGGCAACAAGCATTCTCCTGTCCTCGTCGTCCATCAGGTCATGACACCAGTCGTAGACTTCTGCGATGACAAGGATGATGTGAGAGTATGCGCGAGTGTTGTCGCTTAACTCGTCGGTAATAACAAAGGTGTTGATGTAGTTGAATATCGCGGTAATCGCCAGCTCGCCGGACGCAATATTGCCGGTCAGCGCGTAGTCGAATGCCATGGATTCGATTGCCGCGAGGTCGTTACCGTTATAATTATAACTGTGTGGTGAGTCCGGACCGGGTACCGGCAAAATGCCGTCGAAGCCGCGTCCGATAAAAGCCTTCAGTGCCTCACAAGCCGGTGCATTCTCAGATGAGTTCGTGTTCAGCCTTATCACATCCAGCTTGTCTGCGTCGAACATGAGCCTCGGATGCTTGCCGGTCTGCGGCGGCGGCGTGGACGGCATTCCCCACACCCGGGGCAGAGGCGTTACCTCTCCGAAATCTCTAAGCATGTTTGTTTTTTGCGAATACACAATAATCGCCTCACTTTCGTTTTGATTATACCGTCAGGTTCACCTTCCTGTCAAGCGCTGAATTAACGGATTTACATATGAAACCGAATGCAACGATATGGGCAAGTTGTAAAATGAATTGCCCAAGAGAATAAAAAAGGGGTTCCATTGAGGAATGAAACCAGTTATACTTAGGCTGCGAACAAAAGCAACTGGAGGTAACTCAATGGAACAGGTAGATTA
>Ga0123335_1007545_pt1 | contig 12098 bp, 11 predicted proteins | sample BiotimSIPDNA_2_FD_89707 | JGI IMG/M metagenome (GOLD analysis project Ga0123335, IMG submission 89707) | Anaerobic biogas reactor microbial communites from Washington, USA - Biogas_R2 time_0 SIP DNA | ecosystem: Engineered > Bioreactor > Anaerobic > Unclassified | place: Washington, USA... | reverse complement strand
TTGATGATATTGCCTTCCCCTACTTTATATTGTTTGCCACCAGTTTTCATTATTGCATACATTATATGCACCTCCACAAATTCAGACTCGCCAGCAGCCAGGTAGGCATTATGCCTTTTATGACCCGCTCTGGGCGGTTACAAAGTGTGCGACCATTTATCAAATTAACACAAAGGACTCCCCAAGTCAAGAACCTTTATGACAGGACATCTATGCCCCCTGGTTACTTTTTATCGTAATATCCAACCCATCCCGGCCCTTTTTCTATCTTTTCCGCCGAAGCGGCAACCGTTTTCAAATTATATTTCAACGCTCCTGAGGGGCAAGCATCAATGGTTTTCATTATCGTGGCCACATCGGCACCATTAACATTGACCCAGGGTGTTTTTTCCGGTGCAAAAACTGAGGAAAGACTGACGAAACAGTTGGTATCATGTGTGCACTGATCAGGATTCCAATAGACGATAATATCTTCATTTTCATATTTGCGCTTATAGTTTTCTGCCTCAAAAGAGTAAGGATTCAAAGGATTGATTTCTCTTTGATAAATGAGGACCTTTTCCAGTTTTTCCTCCGGCTGTAACACTGCCTGCATGAATTCGCGGGCAAACTGTCCGGCCTCTTCGATCTGTTCCGCTGAAGGATTGAATTGAATCCGGAAACCGGGCATGACTCTCATCCGCAGCATACGCATCCGCAGTATAATATTAGGTACAGCCTCACCGCTCCAGCCAAAGGAACCAAATGCCGAAGCAACGATTCCATTGGTATCAACTGGCGACAGGGAACCAAGCAAATCCCATACCGGCTTGACAGCATCCTTGTTGATAGTGGGAGAACCGATCAATAGACCGGAACAATTATGGATTGCTTCCTTCACTTTTGTCAATGGCGTCTGGGTCAGTTCAAAAACTTCCATCTTGAATTGCCCCCCGGCCTCCAACTCGGCTTTGACCGCCGCCATAATTTTCTCGGTGTAGCCATAAGCGCTGGTATAGGCAATCACTACCAGGGGTTTTTCATCCGTTTTCGGCTTGATTGTCCAATCATGGTACAAATCAATATAATACTCCAGGTTTTCCCTCAGTATCGGACCATGCGCCGGGCATATCATCTTAAGCTCCAGGGCTTTTATCCGTTTTAAAGCGCTCCAGATATACTTTTTAAAATGACCCAGGATCATATCATAATAGTCTTTAAAATCCGGCAAAAAGTCACGGTCAATCAGGTCATTGAACCATCTGTCATCAGAAAAATGACTGCCAAAGGTATCAGAACTGAAAAGGATCTCATCTTCTACCAGGTAACTGTAGAAAGTCTCCGGCCAGTGTAATAATGGAGCACCTATGAACCGAAGTCTTTTGCCCCCCAGGTCCAGTTCACCATCATGGGCCACAAACTTTACTTTGAACTCACGGTTGACGATGGCTTTTAAAAAGGTATAGGCAGCATAATTGGTGACGATTGTAAGTCCCGGCACCTTATCCAGCAGCATCCGGATAGAACCGGCGTGGTCCGGTTCTGCATGCTGGACAACCAGATAGTCGATTTCCTGCAATTCAACAATTTCTGCCAGGTTGTCGGCATATTCCTGGGCAAATTCCTCTTTCACAGTATCAATAAGTGCTATATGATCTGATCCCCTGACCAGATAAGCATTGTAACTGGTACCATGGTCCAATTCCATGATAACATCAAATAGCTTAAGGTCAGGATCCTGGACCCCCACCCCATAAACATCGGGAACAATTTTTATCGCTGCCATTTCATTCATACCTCCCCTTATTGGTCATTTTTCTGCTAATCACTGGTATAAATATTATATTCACCCACCGGCATATCATTATTAGTCACCAGCCTGACTTTTTTATGGGTCCTTTTGCGAATATAATTTAAATTGTTTTCATCGTTTTGCAAATATTGCAGGAATTCCGGATGGCCCTCGCAAACCAGGTATTTGTTCTCAACATAGCCCAAATTCGAAAGCTTCCTTTTGACCTCGCAGGCCAGTGCAAACAGGTTGATAGTCCGTCCCCGTCCATGGCAATGCTTACATTCGTCGGTAAAAAACTCTGAAACTCCGTAGCGGGATTTTTTCCTGGTCATCTCTAAAAAACCCAGCCCGGTCATGCCGACGATCCTGGTGTGAGCTTTATCTTTCTCCATCTCTTTTTTGAAAGTATCGATAACCCTTTCCTGATTTTGTTTATCTTTCATGTCAACAAAATCGATGAGAATTATTCCCCCAATACTTCTTAAGCGCAATTGTCGCGGTATTTCTACCGCTGCCTCCATATTCAGTTTATAAACGGTATCTTCAAAATTATCAGTTCCGGTATACTTGCCGCTATTTACATCAATAATGGTCATTGCTTCGGCCACATCAAATATAAGGTATCCTCCGTTTTTCAGCCAAACTTTGCGTCGGAGGGACCTTTTGATGTCCTTTTCCAGATTGTATTTTTCAAAAAGATCACCTTCGTCATATTGCACTGTAAAACTATAATTGATATTTCGGCCGCGCATATAATTAACGATTTTATCTTTTAAACGTAAATTGTTGATTACCACCCTGGTGGTATCGCCATCCAAATAATCACGTAAAGTCCTTTCCAGGACATCAGTATCTTCGTAAATCAGATGAGGTGCTTTAACCGCTTTAAATCTTTTTTGTATCTCTTCCCATATCTGCAGCAATTCACCAAATTCCGCTATGATTTCGTTGTCTTCCGCTTCCAGGCAGGCAGTGCGCACAATAATACCAATGTTGACCGGACGGTTATGATCCAGTAACTCCCGCAATTCGTCCCGCCTCACGTCGTCGATTATTTTTCTGGAAATGGACACCTCATTTTGATAGGGCAGCAAAACCAATAAATGCCCGGGGATTGAAACATTTCCTGTAACCCGGGCGCCCTTTTCCGAGAAGGCCTCCTTTTTTACCTGAACCAGTATATCCTGTCCGGTCCGCAGCAAACCAAGGGCATTGGAACCCTTCTTTTCCCCGGGAATCACGATGTCACCAGCATACATAAAGGCATTTTTGCTCAAACCAATATCAATGAAAGCACAGGATAGTCCGGGCAGGATATCTTTGACCCGGCCTTTATAAATATTACCTATGCTTTCGTTTTCGTCTGCCCAGAATATTTCTGCTAATCTGCCATCTTCTACCACTGCTACTCTTGATTCCCATGGATATATTTCTGCTATTAATTCTCTTGCCAACTAAATCACCTTTTCCAAGGGCGTGAGATACTTTTCCTGGATCTTCACATAATTTGCTTCCCGGTAAATATCGATTATATTTTCTTCCTTGATACCGATACTTAAGAGCAGGTCCAGGAGTTCATCAAATCTTATATTGACCGGCTCACCGGTTGCCACCGTCAAATTAATGATAACAGAATCCCCCTGCCCTTTCATCTCAATTTTATAAATGCCCGTTTTTAAGTCCTTGATAACATCTTTCTTTTTCCCGCGGCTTTTAACCTTCCAATCAGGCCTTTGCATCAATTCTTCCCTCAATTGTTCCAGATCCGCAAGAAGGATTTCCTGCAAAACAAAAGCATAAGCGGCACTGTTGATTATTTTCATCAAGGCCGGTTGGCGGTAATCAATTTCCTTTACTCTTTTTATCTTTACCCCGGGCGGCAGGACGGTATTTAATTGCTGTATCAACCAATCAGGAGAAACCCTGTTTTTCAATTCCAGGTCGAAATACTCGTTTTTCCCCCACAAACCAACCGGCAAAACCGTACCCATGGAAAGTTTTATATGGGGGTTAAAGCCTTCACTGAGAGCATAAGGAATTTCTGCACGCCGCAAGGCCCTTTCCATCATCCGCATCATATCCAGGTTGGATAAGAACTTTAACTCCGGACCAGCAAGATATTCGCATCTGATTCTCATGACTGCTCCTCCAGGATTTCCATATTGATGCCGAATTCCACACATATACCGCAATCATTGCAGCCGTCCTGCCGGCAATCTAAAGTTACCTTCTCCTGCCGGGCCATTTCATATTCCTGCCATAGAAATTCGCGGCTGATACCGATATCGATAAAATCCCAGGGGAAATTTTCTTCCTGACCCCGGGCTCTTAAAGCATAAAAACCCGGATCGATGTTGGTTTCTTCCAGAGCTTTACACCATTGATCATACTGGAAATATTCTGTCCAGCTGTCAAATTTACAGCCATATTGCCAGGCTTTGTAAATAGCCGGTGCCAGACGCCGGTCTCCCCTGGCCAGTACCCCTTCCATAAAAGAAGTCGAGCTGTTGTGGAAATCCAGTTTAATACCTCTATCCTTACCCCGGGCCTTTATCAGGTATTCTTTCTTAATGTCAAATTCCTCCATGCTGTTTTGCTGATGCCATTGGAAAGGAGTATGGGCCTTGGGAACAAAGTTAGCCAGACCAGCCTTGATTTCCACTGCCCGCCTGGCATAGCGGCTGCCGACGGCTTTTACCTCTTTAAGCATGCGGATGATGCCGGCCAGATCTTCTTCTTCTTCATAAGGCAGACCAAACATGAAATAAAGTTTCAAAGAATTCCACCCGGACTCAAAGGCAGCCTGAACTGCTTCCAGCAGCTGTTCTTCGGTAATGTTCTTGTTAATTATATCCCGCATTTTTTGGGTGCCGGCTTCCGGCGCCAGTGTCAAAGTAGTTTTGCGAACCTTTTGTACTTCATTGGCCAGGTCAATGGAGAAAGCATCCACCCGGAGCGAAGGCAGGGATACGCCGATGCCGCAGGGTCCATAATTCTCCACCAGCTGTGTGACCAGGCTTTTAATACCCGTATAGTCCAGGGTGCTTAACGAAGACAGAGAAATCTCTTCATATCCGCTGCTTTTAATTTGCGCCCCGGCTTGCCTTATTAAGGTTTCCACTTTTTTTTCCCGAACTGGACGGTATACCATCCCCGCATGACAAAAACGGCATCCCCGTTGACATCCCCGCATTACTTCCAATATGGCGCGATCATGGATGACATTCATATAGGGAACAATAGGCCGGTCGGGGAAATAACTCTGGTCAAAATCTGTGACCACCCGCTTTTGTATTCGGTCGGGCACTCCCTCCTGCAGCGGCATCAAGCTTTTAAACAACCCGTCTTCCCCATATTCTGCCCGATACAGGGCTGGAATGTAGACCCCCCGGATCTTAGCCATCGCCAGCAGTTTATCCCCCCGAGGCAGACCGCGGACAGCATAGCAGAGATCAAGATATTCTGGCAGAATCTCTTCACCATCCCCAATTAAAAAGGCATCGAAAAATTCGGCAAATGGTTCTGGATTAAAAACTACCGGTCCCCCGGCAATCACCATAGGGTCTGTTTCTCCCCGGTCGCTGGAATGGATGGGAATACCTGCCATATCCAGCATGTTGATACAATTGGTAATGGATAATTCATATTGCAGGGAAAATCCCACCACATCAAACTCCGCCAGGGATCGGTAACTTTCCAGTGAATAAAGGGGGATTTTATTGCGGCGCAGCAAGGCCTCCATATCAGGCCAGGGGGCATAACTCCGCTCCAGCAAATGGTCGGTTTTTTCGTTTACCAGCCCATAAAGTATTTTACTCCCCATATGGGACATCCCCACCTCGTACACATCAGGAAAAGCCAGCACCATCCTGCATTGGCTCTCTGTCCATGATTTGCTTATCATATTAAGCTCATTACCTGTATATCTCACCGGTTTGGATACCAAAGGAAGTATCTCCCGAAATAGCTTGTCTTTCATCTTTTCCTCCGTATTTCAGCCATAGCTCCTGCTGCAATTACTATAATATGATACCACAAAATTTTTCTCCTAAGCCTAGTGAAACGATGGGGGCAGACACTCACCAGCCTGGGCAGCCGGGCCTTCTTCCAGCAATTGTTCTATAAGCTCTGCCTCACTTAAAATCCCTGCGACCTCATGGTTTTTGTCAATGACCACTACCAGCATATAATAAGTTGGCATGGTCTCAGCCAGGAGGTTCTTGATTCTCGCTTCCGGAGAGGAAACTATCTGCCGGGCAGGCAAAAATCCGCGGGCAGATAATTCACCTTTTTTCCTTACTAAAAAACGCATGAAGGAGAACATTAATAGTTTACCTTCCTGATGGGCAGACCAGAAAAGCATAATGCCCACCAGAATCAAATTGGCGCCGCTAAAATAATAATAAGTCAGGTATGCCCCGCCCGAAACCATGAGTATCCCGGCTGCTTTTCCAATAGTTGCAGCTATCCTGGTCGCTTTTTTAAAACCAATTGATTTTGAAAGAACGGCCCTTAAGACCCGCCCGCCATCCAGCGGCAGGAAAGGCAAAAAGTTAAACAGACCCAGGGTAAGATTTAATTTTATTAAAAAATCGAGCTGCTCTGAAAAAGGGACCAGGGGCAGAAAATAAAAAACTGCCGCAACCGACAGTGAACATATGGGCCCGGCCATAGCAGTAAATATTTCTTTGACCGGATCCAGACCGTGGAAGCTTTCCAGGCTGGCCTGCCCGCCAAAGGGGAACATCTCAATTTCTGCAATTTTGATCCCCAGCAGGGAACCGACAATGGTGTGGGCAATTTCGTGCAGAATAACCGATGCAAAAATGATGATAATTTCCACTCCCAGGCCCAAAAATCCATATATAATGGCAATGATAAGAAAGAATATATTTATTTTTATTTCGATCCCGGCAATGCGCGCAAATCTCATGGTTGCTCATTGATCAAATTATGGGGATTTAAGGGGCCGTCATCGTTTCTTATTTCCAGGTATAGCCATTCTCCGCTTTTACCCAGAATAGAATTATGATCAACCCGTGATCTTTCCTCTGCCAGCACCTCATTTAATCCGCCGTATAATGAATAAAGTTCCTCATTGTGCCTGACCAGAATCGTGCGGCCATCATCATTGCGGCCAATCTCCCAGACCTCCCCGGCTAAAATAGGTTTGACTGGGGAATTATTTTTTACTTCCAGAAATACTCCCGGCAGGAATTCCTGTTTCCCGTAATCATCATTATAATGCCAGCCATAACCCTTGATTACTCCTGAAAACTCGCAAGGTATCTGCAATAATGCTGAACTGCCGGCTGGTACTGATTCATGGGAGCCCGGTTTCATGTTTTCCCAAAACAGGCTGAGACGGTTATTAAATCCGTAATCCTTGAGTATATAGCGGAGCGCCGGCTCCACAATTTTTCTCCCCTCAGTACTGCCCTGAATGCCGAATCCTGCCAAAAATATGATTATAAGAACTGCCAGCATCCTGATTTTTAAGTTTCCCAACATGTCCATCACCTCAAAATTTTAATTGGTTATAAACTGCATGCTGCGCTAATTAAAATATATAGCTATGGAGTTGTATTTATGAATGAATGCGGCTTAAATTATAATAATATAATCACGGAATACTTTTGCATTAGATATTTCAATCGTGTAGTATTATATTAATAAAAATATATGCAGGAGGTCAGGAAATGAAAACCAGGATAACAGATTTATTTGGCATTGAATACCCCATCATATGTGGTGGAATGTTATGGCTGGCAGTGCCGGAATTATGTGCTGCCATATCAAATGCAGGGGGCCTGGGTAATATTACTGCCTGCAATTATGATACGGGGGAAGACTTGCGGGAAGCCATCCAGCAAACACGCCAGTTGACCAGCAAACCCATCGGCGTAAATATAACATTAATGCCGGCTATGCGTTTTACCGAAGAAAGCTTCGATGATTTTTTCCGGGTATGTGCCGAGGAAAAAGTCGAAGTGATTGAAGTTTCAGGCAGACCAGCAGTAAAATATCTGGACATGCTGCATAAAGCCGGTGTGAAAGTGATGCACAAAGTCGGTGCGGTAAGACATGCAAAAAACATCGAACGTTATGGTTATGATGCCGTTATCGCTGCTGGTATCGAAGAAGGCGGTCATCCTTTAAACGACGATGTCACTACTATGGTCTTGCTGCCCCGGATAGCTGAGAGCGTAAAGATACCCGTCATTTCCACCGGCGGAATCGCTGATGGCCGTGGTCTAGCCGCTGCCTTATCATTGGGAGCCGAAGGTGTTTTAATGGCAACCCGTTTCATCGCCACCAAAGAATGCGCTGTTCATCCCAATATCTGGCAGGAGCTTATCGATCGTCAGGAAAATGATACCACCTTGATTTGCAAAACTCTGGGCTTGCAGGGCCGGGCATTAAAAAATGATTTGACCCAACAGGTCCTGGATCTGGAAGAGGAAGGTACTGATCTGGAGCAGATAATCCCCTTACTTTCCGGTCAAAAGTCCAAAACCGCCTGGGTGAATGGTGATGCCAATTCTGCTACTTTGATGGTGGGCCAATCAATTGGTTTGGTCAAAGAAGTTACAACCTGTGAAGAATTGATCCAGTCCATGGTAAAGGATGCCCGAGACATTCTGACTGCGAAACTGGCCTGTTTTGATTAATCAGACCGGATAAAACCAACACTATCGTTGATAAAACCCGTTGTACCCAAGCAACGGGTTTTAATTTTAAAATATCAATCCTTTGCCCCTGATATTGATACTTAGAACAAGACCTGCTGCCATCAGATTGGCCATCATCGAACTGCCGCCATAACTTATAAAAGGCAGCGGTATTCCTGTAATAGGCATAAGACCGATTGACATCCCGATGTTTTCAAATATATGGAAAAGCCACATTGCCAGTATCCCCATGACCACCAGGACCCCATAAAGATCTTTGGCATTATAGCTGATATAAACTGTCCTGAACAGCAAGAGGCCAAAAAGAACGATCAGCAGTGCCGCCCCGATAAATCCTAATTCCTCTCCTATCACAGCATAGATAAAGTCGGTGTGGTGCTCGGGTAAAAAATTCAGCTGCACCTGAGTGCCGGCAAAAAGCCCTTTGCCGCCCAGTCCCCCTGAACCAATAGCTACCAGAGATTGGATCGTGTTCCATCCCAGCCCGCGGCCGCCCTGACCATCTTCATATGGATTGGCAAAGACTGTCAGTCTTTTTATTTGGTATTCTTCCAGGGGCAGCCACATGCCAAACTGTATATGTAAAAAAAGCAAAATCCCGATAATCAGAACACCTGCAGCAATCAGCCTGGTCAGAAGGCGGGCATCAGCACCGGCCACATAAAGCATGACAATCATTATGGCGATAAAAACCATCCCTGTGCCTAAATCGGGCTGCAAAAGAATCAATAAAATGGGTACACTCATGTAGATAAAACAGGGCAAAAGCTGTTTGAGGGTTTTTAACTCATCCTGTCTTTTAACCAGAAAGTCCGCAAATGCTATGATAATAAAAACTTTGGCAAACTCCGCCGGCTGTATACTCGGCAGCCCAGCTATACTGATGGCCCGTGCACTTCCTTTGGCTTCTTCGCCAAAAATCAATATGGCCAGTAATAATAACAAGGAAACAATATATATGCTATTACTGTAACGACGGAATTGTACATAATCAAAAAAAACTACCATTGTGGCCAGAATAATACCAATGGCTACATTCAGCAGTTGTTTTTTTATATAATAATGAGGATCACTGTTTAAAGAATTGGTAGCACTGGCCAGTATGACCAATCCGAAGACAATGATGAGCAGCAATATAAATATAAAGGATTTATCGATCAGTTTCAGCCTTTTAATTTCCAATGGTACTCCTCCAAAAAAACTACGACATCCTGTCAAATCATTATAAGCTAATAATAGCAGAAATAATTATTGCACATATAAAAAAACCCTCATCCCGATTACAGATGAGGGCGTAAAATACTGGTTAATATTTTATTACGACCTGAATTATTGATAGTACTGCTTAAATTTGCTCCAACTCATAACCCGGCCAGCAATCCCCCCCCAATATCTTATAAGGGGATAGTTTAGTTTTAGATCAATGAGCTCGATCAGATTGCCATCCGGATCCCGCATAAATACCCATTCATTTCCGCGTACTTTTCATTCTGCAATAATGCTTCAGTGGGTTTTAGAAAATAAGTGAGCCTTTCAGCGAGCTGGGTAAATTCCCTATTTTCATCACACATTGTCCTTTATGGAAAGAGAGGGTGGCCGGCGGGATATTCCTCACATCAAATTGAATAGAAACGTCCTTTCCGTTGATAATTGCCTTAGAAGCGGGGTCCAAATAACATAAGTCTTCGAGATTCCTCAAAACAGCATGGAGATTTATACATGCTTTCGTTAAATCATCTGACAAAAGGATTCCACCTCTTTTCTGCTTATTCTGTTGTTCGAATGTTCTGTTTTTTTACCATACTATCTTTAAATCGTTATTGTCAATGGGGAGAAATTATTTGCATCATATGAATAAAGAACAATATTAAAGGGTCTGATATATACATATAATCAAACCCTTTAACACCTGCTGTCTGCAATTATGCCGATTATTCATTCACTACTCTTTTAAGACCTTTTACGGGTATGTTTGCCACCAGTGCTACTGACTCCTCATCATTTTCCAGATTAACCAATAATGCTTCCTCATCAATTTCCAGGTACTCACGAATAACTTTTATCAGGTCCTCTTTAAGCAATAATAGTATTTCCGGAGATATGGTCGCCCGGTCATGAATCAAAACCAGACGCAGTCTTTCCCGGGCAATACTCTTACTGCTGGTATTGTCCCGGCCAAATATTCTCAGCAAAATCTCAAACAAGCCCCCACCCCCCTTTACCTGGCGATATTTAGCAATCTGCGGAATTTATCCAGGATCCTTTCCTCTTCTAAATTGACCAATGGTACTTCTTCCCCATTTAATCTGCGGGCAATTTTTTTGTATGCCATGCCGGCTTTTGATGCCGTTTCCATAACTGCAGGTTCACCCCGGTTGGTGGAAATTACTATTGCCTCATCTTCCGGCACCACACCCAATAAATTGATTGATAATATATCTATAATATCTTCCACATCCATCATGTCCCCGTTTCTGACCATGCGGCTGCGCAAGCGGTTGATAATCAGACGGATATCATGTACCCCGGCTGCCTCCAAAAGTCCAATAATACGATCTGCATCCCGTACTGAAGAAATTTCAGGGGTGGCGACGATAATAGCACTATCAGCTCCAGCAATTGCATTGCGAAAACCCTGCTCAATCCCGGCCGGGCAGTCCACCAGAATAAAATCAAAGTCTTCCCGCAATTCATTGGTGAGATTTTTCATCTGATGGGGGGTAACAGCATTTTTATCCCTGGTTTGAGCCGCAGGCAGCAAAAACAGACTGTCGAACCTTTTGTCCTTTATCAAGGCCTGGCGTAATTTGCAGCTGCTGTTTACTACATCGACTATATCAAAAACTATCCGATTCTCCAGTCCTAACACCACATCCAGATTGCGCAGGCCAATATCTGTATCGACCATAACCACACTCTTACCCATCATCGCCAGGGCTGTACCCAGATTAGCAGTTGTGGTAGTCTTACCTACTCCGCCCTTTCCCGAAGTGATAACCAAAACTTTACTTTTCATTACTAAGCCTCCCATCAAATTTTTAACTTCTCGATGACAACTTTGCCAGTCTTGATGCGTGCCATTTCCGGTCTTTCGATGGCGATAAACTCTTCATCGGGAGCCCGGGTAAAATGACTGGCAATGCGAAGCTGCGTCGGTTTTAAACGTAAAGCAGCGATCAAAGCTGATTCATCACCAAAAGCTCCCGCATGAGCCATACCCTTAATAGAGCCCATCACCAATATATTGCCGCCGGCTATTACTTCTGCCCCCGGATTAATATCACCCAAAATAACAATATTGCCTTCAACAAAAACCTTTTGCCCTGAACGGAGATGCCGGCAGATCATAACCGTGTTTTCATAATCCGGCATCATTGATAAAAAGTTTTCATTATAATCATCAACCATGTTGGACTCTCTTCTATCAGATCCTCCCCCGGTACTGATTATTTCTTTCAAATGAAAACCGTAATCCAGCAGTATATCCTCCAAATATCTGATTTGTTTACTTGCTATTTGATAATTACCTATATCAATGATCACTTCGTTTCCCAAACGAAAATCATCAATCATGCTAATCTTTTTTACCAGAGCCGTTTTCAACTCATCAAAATCCCTTGCCCTTTTTAAGG
>Ga0123335_1007544_pt1 | contig 12101 bp, 9 predicted proteins | sample BiotimSIPDNA_2_FD_89707 | JGI IMG/M metagenome (GOLD analysis project Ga0123335, IMG submission 89707) | Anaerobic biogas reactor microbial communites from Washington, USA - Biogas_R2 time_0 SIP DNA | ecosystem: Engineered > Bioreactor > Anaerobic > Unclassified | place: Washington, USA... | reverse complement strand
GATGCCCGCGGCATTGGCCACGGTGCGGCTCTGGCCCACCGCGCGGAACTTCTGGCCCAGGCGGGTGCGCATGATAATGATGTTGAACACACACAGCAGCCCCACCAGCAAAAAGGTGACCACCGGCACCCTGGTGCCGCGGACGATCTGTTGAACAGGCGGCACCAGCAGCACCAGGAGCGACAAGAAAGCCGCGGTGCCAGCCAGGGTGATCAGGCGCCTGAGGCTGAGCCTCTTCAGGAGGTACAGCGCCGTGCTGGCCAGGATGATCAGCATGCTCACGCCGTACAGGGCCGTGGGGAAGGGGAGCGACCAGAGGCTGTCCACCGCCATGTACAGCCCGCCGCCCATCAGGTTGAGGGTATTGGCCACGCCGGTGGCGCCCACAATGGTCACCTTGTCCGACAGCGGAATGATCTTTCCGAAGATGAACAAAAAAAGCAGCTGGTAGGCGCCGTTGGCAAAATAACCCAGAATCAGCGAGCCGATGGTCTCCTGGCCCTTCATCTTGTTGAGCAGGCTGCCGATCAGGAAGCCAAAAAGGGAAGCCAGGGGCAGGGTGATGCCGGCGGCAGCCAGCAGGGCTACGACGCCCTCCAATTCCCAGTTGATGACCAGCATCAGGCCCACCTGCGCCGCCATGGCGCCGATGGTGATGGCGAAGTTGATGCCCATGCCCGCGATGATGGGGATGATCAGCGCCAGCACGATGAACAGGTTGCGCGACAGGCGGCCCATGAGCTGGGAGAAGATGTCATTGAGCGGGCGGCCTGAAAAGATGACAAACAGCACCGACAGCGCCAGGAACACATAGGTGACGATGTACTCGCGCAGGTTGGCGCGCGCGGCTTCGCGCAGGTCATGGCGGCGCTTGTTCAAATCAGCCACGGCTGTCACCTCCAGACTGGGTCAGGGCATACAGGATGATGCCATTGGAAATCAGGATACGCATGACTTCAGACAGGCCTCCTTCCGCGATGGCGGCGTTTGCCACCTGAATGCCAAGCGCCAGCACCCCCTGGAAGAGGAAGGTGCCGATGATGACATGGGATACCTTGGCCCGTGACACCGTGGCGCCGCCGATGAGGATGGCGCTGGCGGCCACAAAGCCCATTTGCTTTGGCCCGTTGTACAGCTGCATGAATCCGAAGGACTGAGAGTAGACGATAATGCCCACCGCGGCGATGACCGTGGAGATGGTGGTGCCGATGATGCGCATGCGGTTGACATTGACGCCCGCGGCCTCGGCAAAGCGGTGGTTGGCGCCGCCGGCGGACATGGCGATGCCGGTGCGGCTGCGGGAAAACAGCCACATCAGCAGACAGCACAGCAGGAAAAACAGCAACAGCCCGGTAGGCACATGCACGCCCAGCACATCAAAGGCCAGGAAGCGGTCCAGCAGCTGGCCAAAGGAATCGCTCATGTTGTGCATGGTGCGCAGCCCGCTGCCCAGGGCCCAGGTCAGCTTGGGGTTTTTAAACGGCAGCAGCATCCACGCGATGCAAAACAGGGAGACCACGGAGAAGCCGACATAGGTGGATACCGTCATCTCGCTGCCCTTGAGGCGGTTGAGCAGCATGCCGTACAGCAGCCCGATGGGCAGGGCCAGGATGATGCCGCCGATGACCGAGAAGAAGAAGGCGCCCCAGCCGGTCATGTTCATTTCCAGCGCGACCAGGGTGGAGATCAGGCCAGCGATGATGCCGACAGTCATGCCCATGTTCAGGCTGATGCCCGCCTGGATGCCGGGCAGCATGGCCAGGGCCAGCACGCCGTACATGCCGGTGCGCCAGAGCACCGTGGACAGCATCCCGGGCACATTGATGTTATAGAAGGCCGCCAGCACGCACAGCAGGAAGAAGAAGGCGGTGATCACCAGCCTGGGCATCCCCAGCGAGCGCTTGAGCGGCTGATAGTAGAAGACGATCAACGCCGCGATCAGGACCCCGGCGGCCAGCACCATCAGGTTGCCGGCCTGGCGGGCAATGAGCATCCGGGTTTTCTCGCTGCCCGCAAACACGTCCTGCGCGCCGCTGGCCGCGTAGCGGTCATACTCTACGCCAAAACTGCTCTCCCCGCCGCGCACCACGCTGATGAGCGGCTCGCGCAGCTTGTCCTTCATTTCGGGCTTAAGGTCGGGCAGCACATTGACCAGCGCCTGGTACATGGCGTCATACGCCGGGGTCAGGCTGTCAAGCAGCGCCTGCAACTGCGGGGACGGGACAAAGCCCGAATAATCCACCTCGTCAGCGCCTGAGGAAAGCATGGCATCCTCCAGAACGCCCTCGCCCTCAATGCCTGCCTCCTCCTGGGCAGCGTCCTGCGCGGCCAGCTGGGCCCGCTGCGCGCGCCAGGCCTCGGCATAGGCCTCCTTTTCCTGGGACTCCAGCAGGACATAGCCGCTGAGGGAGCCTTCAAAGCTTTCCACAGCCGTAGTCAGTTCGGCCCGGTCAACGCCTTCCGTATCATAGTATTTTTCCTCGGCCGCCTTGCGCGCCAGCTCGCCCTGCTCATCCATATAGGCCGAGATCTGATTGCGTGTGTACTTCTGCGCGCGCGCGTATTCCCGGGCGTCCAGCTTGGCCTGGATGTAAATCTCATTCACGATGGCGCCGGCGGCTGTGCGCAGCACCGCGTAATTGCGCATGCGCACCATGGCCTCCAGAGTGGCCTGCTGCCCCCGGATGACGAAGCCCCAGATGCCGGTGGCCAAAAAGCCCAAGGCCAGGACAGCCAGCAAAATCGCCGCGATCCATTGGGATCTTGTCTGTCTCATACGGATTGCTCCTCTCCGGCTTTGATGCCGCTCATCGCCAGGCCGAAATCCGCATCCGGGCTGTCCGGGCGCAGGATGTCCACCACGCGGCCTTCAGCGACAATCACGATGCGGTCACAAATGGAGCGCAGCTCCATCAGTTCGCTGGACACCATCACGATGGTCAGGCCCTGCTCACGGTTGAGGTTCACCAGGGTGTCCAGCACCAGGGATTTGGCGCCGATGTCGATGCCCCGCGTGGGCTCCGACACAAAGAGAAAGCGCGGCTTCATGGTCAGCGCGCGCGCAATGCACACCTTTTGCTGATTGCCGCCCGACAGCGTGCCGGTCGGCTGGGAGGGCGACTCACAGCGGATGTCCAGGTCCCGGATCATCCGGCGCGCGTGGGCGCGCACCTGCCTGGCCGAACGGATTTTAAGGACGCCCGCGCGGGTCAGGAACTCCTTTTTGACCTGGATGGCGTTGAAGACGATGTTGTCCTCGATAGACTCCTCCAGCAGCAGGCCCACGCCGCGGCGGTCCTCGCTGACCATGCTCATGCCCTGCGCCAGCGCAGCCGTCGGGTTGTTCAGCGGCAGCTCCTCGCCAAACAGGCTGACCCCGCCCGTGGCGGGATAGAGCCCCATGACGCCGTTGGGCAGGCCCACCTTGCCCTGGCCGGCCAAGCCGCCGATGCCGATGATCTCACCCTCCATCACATCCAGGTCCAATCCGTTGACCATCTCGCCGGGCATGTCCACATGCAGCCCGCGCACAGACAGGGCCACCCGGCCGCTGAGCGCCGTGTCGCGCGGCGGCACCGCGATGATGCCCTCTTTCCCGCGGCCGATCATCATGCCGGCCAGGTCCACCAGGCTGGTCTGCGAGATGGGCTTGCTGCCCACATACTTGCCGTCGCGCAGCACCGTAACAGTATCCGCTGCCTTCATGACCTCATGCAGGCGGTGGGTGATGAAGATGATCGCGATGCCGCGCGCGGCGATGGACCGCATCACGTTGATGAGCTGGTCGGCCTCGGACTCGGTCAGCACCGCCGTAGGCTCGTCAAACACCAGCAGTTTGACGCCGGTCTTGTCGATCTCACGGGCGATTTCCACAAACTGCATATAACCCACCGGCAGGGCGCGCACCAAGGTGTTCTCTTTCAGGCTCACGCCCACGCTGTCCAGCGCCTGGCGGGCGTCCCGCGCCATGGCGGCATGGTCCAGGCTCTCCAGCTCCTCCCCCAGGATGCAGCTGACCAGGTTGGGCCTGGAAAGCTCGCGGTTCAGCTTGATGTTCTCAGTGATGGTAAAACCGGGAATCAGCATGAATTCCTGATGCACCATGCCGATGCCCAGCGCCATCGCGGCCTGGGGCGAGTGGATGCTGACCGCCTGGCCATCCACCAGCACCTCGCCTTTGAAACCGCCGGTGGTTTGGATGACAGGCATGCCGAAGAGGATGTTCATCAGCGTGGACTTTCCCGCGCCGTTCTCACCCAGCAGGGCGTGAATCTCCCCCGGGCGTACCCTCAGGGTGGCCTCACTCAGCACCGTGGATTCGCCATAGCGCTTGGTGATGTGGTTCATCTCCAGAACGTATTCCGGACTCAACAGCAATCGCTCCCTTTCTGTGTGCGCCCGCCGCCCGGGATAGGCGCCAGGCTTGATGTCCGCATCCGCGCCCTGTCAGTGGCCCCGGAAAACCGGCTGCCAGCCTGGGTTCGGATGCGGGATTCATTAAAACGGGCCTGCCGGCCAGCGGCAGGCCCGGGCAGGTCTATGCCTGCGGCTTATTATTCAAGGTAGTCGCGGAAGTTGACGTTGTCAAACAGAATCATGAAGTAGTTGGGCACTTCGTTGCCGTTGGAGTCCACATAGGTGGATACCGTAGCCGCAAAGCCGGCCGCGTCGGTCAGCGCTTCCACCAGCTTGGCCTGATCAACCTTCTCGCCGCCATTTTCGATGTAGTTCCTGGCGTACTCAAAGCCGCCCAGGATCATGGACATATTCACAGGAACCGCCCAGGTGGACATGCGGTCAACCGCGCCGTACTCATTCAGCTTGGCAGCCATCTTCTCCAGGTAGGAGTCGATATTGCCATAGTCCTCAGGCGAGACGCCCAGGCCCAGGGAGGCCGGGAAGCCATGGAAGGGGCTGGGGCAGCAGGGCAGCGGATAGTAAGCGCCGGCTTCCTTCAGGACGGCTGCCTGCAAGGGCTCCTGCATGCCGCAGTTGGTGGTGAAGAAGGCTACCTTCTTGCCGGCGAATTCCTCCATGACCTTGGGCACGTCTCCCAGGATGAAGGTCTGGGCGCCGGTCATGCCGGCGTCACCGGTGGGGTCGGGCGCGTCGCGCATGACAAACTCGATGCCGGCCAGCTCGGCCTCTTCCTTCATGATGTTCAGGCGGGCGACGATGGTCTCATAGCCAAGGTGACGGGCGAAGGAATAGTGGATGAATACCTCCGCGCCCCACTCCTTGGCAGTTTCAATGATCTGGTAGCCGCCGTTGATCTCGTCCACGCCCATGACCAGGTCAGCAGCGCCGGCGATGTCGGCGGGATCCTCCGCGGCCACGCCGGCCAGCAGCAGGATGTCCGGGCGGGTCTCGCGGATCTTGGTGAAGGCGGCAGTGGCGCCCTGAACAGCCTGGCACATGATGATGGCCTTGACCTCGGGGTTCTCGGCGAACTGCAGCAGCTTGCCCATGGTGGTTTCCACTTCAGAGGAGAAGTTGTCCGGATAGGTGTCCGTGATGACGATGTCTGGATAGAGGCCGGCCAGCTTCTCAGCCGCGCGGAACTCTTCCTCGCCCTGAGAGGTCGTGCCGGTGAGGATGGCGATCTTATAGCCTCCCTCGGCCACGGCGGGCAGCATCATGCCCAGCAGCATGGCCAGCGCCAACGTGAATACCAACAGTTTCTTCATAAGGTTCCTCCTTCAATTTATCTCAGGCTGTTGTCAACATGAGTATACGCCTGGATTGTATACTATATTCTGTATCGCAAACCCCCAACTTGTCAAGAGAAAATTTGATTTTCCTTAAGGTCTCGCGCTTGTTTTGTCAAAGCGCCGCTTACAAAATTGTTCAATTTGGTGTATAATCCCCCTGATTGCACCTGTTTTCCGTTCCCAAACTTCCTGCCGGCGGCAAATTATGCACAGAACAGTATAAATACAAGTACGTGCGGCCTGCAACAACACAAATCCCGCTTGCGCTTGAAGACTGCCCGGCGCTGTGATAGAATAAGCCATCGTTTGGCAGATGAAAGCGAGGATTTTTTACATGAACAAAACGCTCAAGGAATTCAAGGAATTCATCTCCCGCGGCAATGTGATCGACCTGGCGGTCGGCGTAATCATTGGCGGGGCCTTCGGCAAGATTGTGTCCAGCCTGGTCAACGACCTGATCATGCCGCTCATCTCCCTGATCATCGGCGGCAGCGGCGTTGCCGGGCTGTTTGTCCAGCTGGGCAAGAGCGATGTGGCTTACTCCTCAGTGGAAGCCGCCAAGGAAGCCGGCGTGGCCACCCTCAACTACGGCCTGTTTATCCAGACGGTGATCGACTTTTTGGTCATCGCGATGGTCATCTTCCTGTTTGTCAAGGCCATCAACAAATTCCGCAGGAAGGAAGCGCCGGCGCCCGCACCCGCGCCCCGGCTGTGCGATTACTGCCGCCTGGCAGTGGCTGATGACGCCACCCGCTGCCCGCACTGCACCAGCGAGCTGAAGGCTCCCGACGCCTAAGGGTACATCATGAACGAATACCGCTGCTTTATTTGGGATTTCGACGGCACGCTCTATGACACCTATGACCGCATTGTCCGCGCTGTCAAAAAGGGCATGGACGAGATGGGCCTGTCCCCTGAGGGCCATGATGTCAAGGCGCTGACCAAATCTACCCTGCGCCAGGCCTGCGTCGCGCTGGCCGGCGAGGACCGCGCGGAGGAGCTGCTCGCGCGCTATTTCGCGCACGCGGAGGAGGAGGGCGAGGAGAGCATCAAGCCCTTTCCGGGGTGTGAGGAAGTGCTGCGCACCGTGGTGGAACACGGCGGCTTCAATTACCTGTACACCCACCGCAACCAAACCGCACTGGAAGCCCTGCAGCGGGACGGCCTGGAGGGATACTTCCGTGATTTTATCACCGATGAGGCCGATTTCCCCAGCAAGCCCGCGCCGGATGCCATCAACTGGCTGATTGACCAGCACTACCTGGAGCGCCATGAGTGCGTCATCGTGGGCGACCGGCTCATTGATAGCCTGGCCGGCAAGAACGCGGGCATCGCCAGCGCCCTGTTTGATCCTGAGGGCTTTTATAGCCCCGATGACGCGGATTTCTTCTTCACCAGCCTTGCGGATATCCCCAAAACGCTCATGCAGCAGGACGTTTTTCCGGATGAATGAACAATTTCACACAATTGATCCATATTAAAGGGCCGCGGCCCTTTTTTTGTGATAGAATACAATGACAAAGTCGAGCAACTGAATCAGGAGGGAATTATGACCCATCCGTGGAAGGAAGAACTCAACAAGCTGCTCCTGCAAGGCGCGTCCTACGCCGACGTGCGCTATACACCCCGGGAGGATTCCGCCGCGCTGGTCATGCGCAACGGCAACCTGCTGGCTTTTTCCGCCGGCGGCGAGCGCGGCTTTGGCGTGCGGGTGCTCTATCAGGGCGCCTGGGGCTTTGCCGCCAGCAGCGACCTGGGCAGCATCCCCGCCACCTTCGCCCGCGCGCTGGACAACGCCAAATCCACCGCCCGGCGCCTCTCGCGCCCCATCCGCCTGGCCGACAAGCAGGTGCACACCGGGCGCTTCACCTCGCCTTGCCTGGTAGACCCGGCGCAGGTGCCCTATGACGAACAGGTGGCCTTCCTGCGCCGCGTGGATACCGCCCTGCAGCAGACGGGCGTTGAGCAGCGCATGGTTTTTCTGCGGACGCAAAGCAGGCTCACCGAATACTACGACACCCAGGGCGCGCAGATTGTCAAGGAAATCCGTGAGATCTTCCCCTACCTGGGCATCCAAGGCAGGGACGGGGACGGCGAAACCCAGTCCCGCCGCTACAGCCCGCCGCGCCTGGGGCCTACCCGCGGGTGGGAGATCATGCAGGCGGACTTCTTTGAAGAGCAGGCCGCGCGCATGGTGCGCGAGCTGAATGAGACGCTGGCAGCGCCCAAATGCCCAAGCGATGTGCGCAGCGTCATCCTGATGCCGGACATCATGTACCTGCAGGTGCATGAGACCATCGGCCATCCGCTGGAGCTGGACCGCATCCTGGGTTATGAGCTGTCCTACGCCGGAGGCTCCTTTGTCAGGCTGTCGGACTTTGGCGCCCTGCGCTACGGCACGGACAAGCTGACCGTGCGCGCCGATGCCACGATGGAAAACAGCCCCGGCTCCTTCGGCTATGACGATGACGGCGTGGAAGCGCAAAACAACCTGCTCATCAAAGACGGCATCCTGGTGGGGGCCATCACCTCCCGCCAGATGGTGACAGAGGCCAATGACAAAATGGGCCGCGAATACTTCAAGGGCTCCGGCGGCACGGCGCGGGCCTCTTCCTTCCGCCGCACGCCGCTGGAGCGCATGACCAATATTTCCGTGGACCCGGGTATGGACGGCACGCTGGAGGACATCATCGCAAAGACCGAGAAGGGCATTGTGCTCTCGGGCGACAAAAGCTGGTCCATCGGCAGCAACCGCGAGCAGTTCCATTTTGCCAATCACTATGGCTACCTGGTGGAGGACGGGCAAAAGAAGGGTGTGGTGCGCTCCTGCGCCTACTCGGGCGAGACGCTGCCCTTCTACAACAGCCTGGCCATGGTGGGCGATGAGCGCACCTGGCAGGTGGAGTTTGTGCCCAACTGCGGCAAGGGCATGCCCTCCCAGGTGATGCAGCTTGGCCATGGCGTGCCGGTATGCCGCTTTGACAACGTGAAGGTGGGTGAGTAAGACCATGCTACAGCAGATGAAGGAAACCCTGCTCGCGCTGCGGGAATATGCCCTGGAACGGAATCTTCAGGCACAGCTGTCCCTGCACCGGGAGGACAGCCACCTGACGCGCCTGGCCAATGGCAGCGTATCGCTGAACACCACGGAATCCGTGACCTCGCTGTCGGTCACAGCCTATGGCGACCGCCACACAGCCACAGCCACCCTGGTGTGCGGGCTGAAGGACCTTGACATGATGCGCCAGGCGGTTGACCGCGCGGCAGCCATGCTGCCCCACGCCAGCCGGCTCAGCTTCCAGCCCACCCTGCCCAGCATCCCGGCTGACAGCACCTGTGAGACCGGATATGACGCGGCGCTGGCGCAGCTTGGCAGCGCCGGCATCCTGGACTATATCAGCGACGCCGCCGCGGGGCTGGAGGATGAGGACCTGACCCTGGGCGGCAGCTTCAGCGTGGGCAGCACCGCCTGGTGCACGCTGTCCACCGCCACGCCCCACAGCGTGAGCTGGCGGCTGTCAGACGCGCAAATCACGCTGGTATTGGCCTCCGCCAAAGACAAATGGGAAATCAACGCCGAGCAAAGCGCCCAGTCGCTGGACGACCTTGATCCCAAAGCCATACGCCGTCATCTTGCCTTCCTGAAAGAACAATACCTGACCCGGGAGGCAGTGCGTCTGCCGCTGGGGCCTGTGCGCGTGGTCTTTGGCGCAGCCGCGACCGCTGAATACCTCAGTTACCTGAGCTACCTTGGCCTGGACGGCTCCGCCATGAAGCAGGGCAACAGCATTCACCGGGAGGAGGATATCGGTCAGCGGACGCTCTCGCACAAAGTCACCGTGACGGAAGGGCCCGATTGTCCCGGCGCCTTCGCGCTGCCCACGGATGACTTTGGCCGCAGCCGCGGCACCGCCGCCTGGTACGACAAGGGCGTGTTGCGCGGCTTCATCTGGGACCAGGGCGCCGCGGATGAATACGCGCAAACGCCCACCGGGCATAATCTGGCGCATCACAGCTTCGCGCTGCAGCCCGGAGACATGGCGGTCAACGATCTGCAGGCGCTGGCCGCCGCCCCGCGCGACGCCGACATCCTCTATGTGCCCTACCTGCACTACACGGGCGTGGTCAGCCCGTCGGAGGGCCTTATCACCGGCACCTCACGCTTTGGCGCGCTGCTGCTAAAGAAGGACGGCGCCATCCAGGTGCCCTATAACGTGCGCTTCACCGAAAAGCTGGAGGACATCTTCGGCGGCAAGCTGCTGTGGCTGTCCAGCGAAAGCACGGTCTACAACACGTCAAGCACCTATGGCAGCCGTAACCCCACCGCGCTGAGGGTGCCCCGGCTGATGTGCTGTGACCAGATCAATGTCGAAATTAGCAACAAAAGCTATTAAAGGAGGAACACATGGCAAACATTATTGTGGAGGTCTGTTCCGGTACCCACTGCGTCATGCTGGGCGCCATGAACATCATCGACTCCGTCCATTCGCTGGATGAGATCCGCCACGACATGAACCAGTGCTGCGAGGTGGAGGTGCGCGCCGTTCCGTGCATGGGCCTGTGCAAGGGCGGCGCTCAGGGACCCTTTGTGCGGGTAGACGGCCTGTTGATCAAAGGCGGTGAGAGCGACAGCGTCATGGCGGCCATCATGGACCGCTGCGCGCAGTCACAGGATACCTGAAGAATCATCATGCGTGGATAAAGGAGGTGTAGAATGCGCGGTCTGTTTACATCCATCACCAAAATCCGCCGCCAGGTGTTTACCGAGGTGGCCCGCTACGCCTTTGAGCGGGATCTGGACAACAGCGATTTCAACTTTTTCTATGAAAGCTCCTACCGCATCATCCCCGGGGAGGTGGCCACCTACCGCGACAGCGTATTCAAGGAGCGCGCCATCATCCGCGAGCGCATCCGCCTGGCCATGGGCCTGCCCATCCGCCCTGCCGACATGCATCAGCCCCTTACCAAAGGCATGGCGGAGAGCGCCACCGCTGACAAGCTTTTGGAAATGCCCCTGATCAATGTGATCCCTTTCGCCTGCGAAGCCTGCGCAACCGACCATTTCCAGGTGTCCGACAACTGCCGCAAGTGCCTGGCCCATCCCTGCACGGGGGTCTGCCCGGTGGGCGCAGTGTCCATCGGCAAGACAGCCTCCGTGATCGACCAGGACAAGTGCATCAAGTGCGGTCGCTGTAAGGATGCCTGTCCCTATCAGGCCATTTCGCGCATCGGCCGCCCCTGCGCGGAGGCCTGCGGCGCCAAGGCGATCGGCAGCGACGCGCTGGGCCGCGCGAAGATTGACCAGGACAAGTGCGTTTCCTGCGGTCTGTGCATCGTAGCCTGCCCCTTTGCCGCCATCGCGGACAAATCCGAGATTTTCCAGCTGGTCACTGCCATCCGCACCGGGCAGACAGTCTTTGCCGCCATCGCGCCCTCCTTTGTGGGCCAGTTCGGCCCCCTGGCCACGCCCGGCAAGGTAGTGGCCGGCATCAAGGCGCTGGGCATCACGCGGGTGATTGAGGTGGGCTGGGGCGCTGACATCGGCAGCCTGCACGAGGTTGAAGAATTCCTGCGGGATGTGCCGGATGAAAAGCCTTTCCTGGGCACCTCCTGCTGCCCTTCCTGGGCCATGTTCGCGCGAAAGGAACAGCCGGGGCTGGCGAACTGCATCGCCCAATCCCATACGCCCATGGTGGCCGCTGCCCAGCGCATCAAGCAGGAGCATCCGGATGCCCGGGTGGTCTTCATTGGCCCGTGCGTGTCCAAAAAAATGGAGGCGCTGGAGGATGAGGTGCGCCCCTATGTGGATTATGTGATAACCTATGAGGAGCTCATGGGCCTGTTTGCCGCCAGGCAAATTGAGCTCAATGAGCTGAAGGAGGCGCCGTTGATGGACTATGCCTCCCGCGACGGACGCAATTATGCGGTAGCCGGCGGCGTAGCGCAGGCCGTAGTCAATGTCATCCAGGAGACGGCCCCCGGGCGCGAGGTACCCGTCATGAAGGCGGACACCCTGCATGAATGCCGGAAAATGCTGGCCCTGGCCAAGGCCGGCAAGGTCAACGGGTACCTGCTGGAGGGCATGGCCTGTCCGGGCGGCTGTGTGGGCGGCCCCGGCACCCTGTCTCAGATTTCGCGCGCAAGCAAGTCGGTAGCCGCTTTCGCGCAGGCTTCCTCCTACCGCACCGCCTCAGACAATCCGCTTGACCAGGAAGTGCTGCCCATCGCGCCGGGCTAAAACAGATTTCAATCTTTATTGCATCGCCGCGCCGGGCGGATTTGGTCCCGCGGCTTGAATGACGCACCCGCTTCCTTTATAATACAGGGCACCTCTAAAAACGTCAAATTTCCTTTAGCATATCATACCCCCCCGAATAATCAAGGGGATTT
>Ga0123335_1007541_pt1 | contig 12109 bp, 22 predicted proteins | sample BiotimSIPDNA_2_FD_89707 | JGI IMG/M metagenome (GOLD analysis project Ga0123335, IMG submission 89707) | Anaerobic biogas reactor microbial communites from Washington, USA - Biogas_R2 time_0 SIP DNA | ecosystem: Engineered > Bioreactor > Anaerobic > Unclassified | place: Washington, USA... | reverse complement strand
GTGGTAGCGAACGCCGTCGTGCTCGAAACCCTCCCGCAGCAATCGGGCGGCGTTCGTCCGGGTGAACCCGAGGTTCAACCGCAGTCGATTGCCCTCGATCACCCGACACTCGACGGGTTGCCGCTGCTTGTACGTGGCCATCGAAATGGCCATGTCGATGATGTCCTGCTCCGTCACCGGCTTGTGGCGGCCACGGAGTTCCTCCTTCACCTCGATCTGAAACGGATCGACGAGAAGGATGTCGCTGCGCTTCATGTCGTCGCCAGCATTGATCTTGCGTGCCATTACGGCATCTCCCAAATTGAAGTAGAAGAAACTTGGTCCGATCACTTGGTTGGTGTCCGATAAGATCCTGCCGCTCCGTTGAGCGGCAGGATCACCGGAACACAACCAACCCTCCCTTAGCTCGTTTTTCGGCCTGCCTCCGAGATCGTTCGCACCATCCTATCGGTGCTCTCTCTCCAGTGCTTCAGCAGGCTTGGAAGCGTGTGGTTTTCCGCCGAAACGCATCCAGCGTTCTCGTCTGTCTCAGGATTGCCGAAGAACTCTGCGATGGTCTCCTCGGAGACAATCTCCCGACGAACTCCCAACTTCATCAGTTCCTCCAAGGGAACTGCCCGATTCAGGGCGTCAAGCATCATGTAACACAGATACTCGGCGTGCTGTTTCGCATCGAGCGCATCCTGGAACCGTTTCGCTTCTTCCGGAGTCATTTCCGGAACGATGCGAACCGTCTCCGTCTGGGTGCTCTCATCTACAGCAGGTTCCGCATCGACCCATTCCGGGAAGAGATCGAGAACGATCTGCTTGGCCTTTCGGATGTGGGCTCGTTTGATCGACTTGGCGGGCTGCATATCATCGCCCTCCCAGTTGGTGACGGCCACGTTGTCGGGCATCACCACGTCGATGGAAGGTGATTCCAGCCGGTATTGGAGTGCGATCACTTCGCCGTGTGGCAGTCGGAGATTCACGTCGCACTCGTGATGGGGCAGCGTCACTTCGACCGTACCAAAGCGATAACTCTGGCGGCTGGTGACGGTAGTCTGAGCTTGAAGTTCGGGCATTTCTCGTTCTCCTAGTAACGGTGCGGCTCTGTGGTTGGTGTCCGTTATTCCATTTTTCGCATCGACCAGACAATCACTGTGCTGAAAGTGGCCGCCAGCATCGGCGGAGCAATGTCGCCACCGAGCAGAACGGCAACGGTGGCGACACTCGCCCAAATGCCGACCGTCGAAACAGCGGCGCAAATGTCAGACGATAGTTTGGCGTGTCGGCGAAACTGATAGTGTAGTTGACGGGCTTCCTTGTCCATAGCCAATCCTTTTACCGAGTGAAGTAATACCAGCAGGTGTCGGATAATCGGAGAGACATAGCGGGGTGGATACCTGGGACTGCGTTGCACGCCCCCGAGCGGCTTGTAACACCACCCTGGAATTCACGCTTGCAGAAATCGCAAGTGCCAGAAAGTTTCATGGTATTCTCCTATTGGGCATCCGGTACGGCTGCATGGTTGGTGTCCGGTAACGGCAAAACCTCGCCCCAATTCTTGAAATCTCGGGACGCTTCTAGCTTCCATTTCGCCCTTAGATCAGGGTTCTTGAAACTCTCGTCAGTCTGCCAATCCTTTTCGAGGTAAACCCCCGCTGTGACATGGCATCCCGCCAGCAATAGCAGCAGGGCAGCGAACAACATCCTTGTCATTCTACTCCTCCATTCTACGACCTAATCCAAATTTTGCAATCCAGGATCGTCCCAGTCGGGCTCTGGACGACGCTTTTCCATCGCTGCCTCGTCCAGTGCCCGGTTTACCCGGTGCTGCCGAGAACGGCGAGGAACCTCACCGCCAAAGTGCTGTTTACGGTCCTCTTGCGCAGCTTCCTCAAATTGCCGGTTGATGTCATCGAGATTCATGGCGGATACGTTCCAATTCCCGTACCATGCGGATGGTTTGACCTTCGTACTCCAGCGTTGGTTCCTCCTGCTTGCGGATCAAATCCACAAGCAGATCGTAGCTGAAGTCCAGACAGAGGCACTCGAAAACTGTCAACTTGCGATAGGGCGCAAGCTGGGCAAGCAAAGCCTTCTGTTTGTTGTGCCAATACTCGTAGCGTTCGCCCATGCCCGAATTGGTCGAGCATTGTTCGTTGACCCGTACAAGTTCACGTTCTAGTTCGGCTTGCGTCATTTCTGTACTCCAGTTAAAGTCAGCAAGGGGAGTTTCCTCCCCTTGCTGGATGGTGTCCGTTCTAGAACACCGCTTCCTCCTTGGTCGGCATTTCGGGGATGGGCACCTTCAACTGCTGGCAACGATGCTCCAGTTCGAAACAGTCGTGCCGCAATTGATGGATGTTCTCGGCCGGTTCGGGACACTCCCGTTCGATGGCCCCATGCAGCCGTTGCCAGTACAACTCCAACTGCTCCTTCTCGGCCCAATTGCGCCGATAAGCGAGGTAATTCTGCTCGGTGGTGCAGTCCTTCGGGAAGACCTTGAACAGCGATTGGTCCTGGGGTTTCTCCGAGTAATAGCCCTCGTAGACCTCTGCGGTGAGGTAGGACGAGGGACTTCCAAGGTAAGTGGCCGACGCCATCGGGCGGCAATACTTGATCTTCCGTTTCTCCGGTTCGACAACGACAAGACGGCTCCAGCCGCCACCCATGCCCCAGCCGAACGATTCCACAATGTCGCCGATCTCCAATTCACCTTCACGCTTGATGGCGAATCCTAGAGATTCCACAACACCTTTGGCGTCGGCCTCGACCATCTTGTAACTTCCGCCACAAGAGCACTTGGCGGGGATGCCGATGGTAGTCGGCAAACCCTTTCCACGGTCGTGCTTGCCTCGCACCGGCAAGATGCTCACGCAGCGGTCGCACATGACCACGGCAAAACCTTTGTAATCCAACTGCTCGTTCATAGAAACCTCCTGGGTTGGTCCGAGTTCGAGTCTGCGTTGGGCGAAATCCAAGACCTCTTCGGTCACTTCGTCCACACCCAACTCTTCCATAACGCCTTCAAGGAAACGCTTCATGTGACTCATAGTTGGTCTCCAAAAAACCGGCCACACGAGTTGTACCCGCATGGCCGGTGTCCGTCAATCCTCCCAGGGCTTGATCGTCCAACCCTGATACTTGAACGACTGTTCCTCCACCTCGCCCCAAGTGTGTGCCTGAGCCCATTCTTCGAGCTTTCGCTTCACTCGGGCAGGAACATCGCACTCCCCCTGCCAACCCCACTTGTGATAGTTGTCGCCAGGAGGTGCGTCCGGGAAACCAACCCCGTACCAGTCGGGTGTGCGTGGCAGCAAGAAAGTCTCTACCCAGCACTCCACCATTCTGCCTCGACCCTGTGGAAACCGAAATACTGCCGGTTCTCCTTCTGGTTTTCCACCGCTTCATCCCACACTTCGTCAATGGCCTTGCGGAGCTTTTCTAACGAGGTGGTATGAGGTATGGTGCGGCTTGCATAACCTTCAGTATTGAGGTCGTCGGATACCGAGGCTTCGATAAGGATTTCGCCATCGCAATGCGTAATGTTTGCGCTGGCGATTTCCTTTTTTGAGCCGTACCAACCCGTTGTCCATTCCGCTTGCTTGCCCCGACGAAGGGCTTTGCGGATTCCCGCTTCGATTTCCGGATACCAGTCGGTGAGTCCCCAATGGCTTCCATCGAAATGGGTGGACATGCACTCCAACTTTTCGCACATAATCTAGTCTCCAAATGCAGGTGAAATGCTGCATTGCGGAGACCCGCACTTTCCTATATGCTGCGGCCCACCAGTTGTGCCGAGGTCCGTCCTTTTATTTCAGAGGTCTGCAACCTACAATCGGCCTTGACCGGCATCAGTGGCATAGGTTCTTACGCCCAGAATGCACTGAAATCCCCGCAATACAGCGGGGACAGGTAGATCAGAGAACAGCCAGTTCCATGCTTTCCCAGCGCTTTTCGAGTTCGAGCAAGTAGTCGTACTCTTCCTTCGCACTGGGTTCGTCTTTCGCCGCCGCTTCCATGTTATCGTAGTCCAGGACATGAACAGTCACAGGCAGGTTGGCCTTCGCCCCTTGGACTACGCCACCTCTAACGACCACGATCACTTCGGCTGGTTCGGACATCAAATCCTCACTTTCTTTTCGGGTGCTTGTCCCACGGTCCACGCCACGAAACACCGTAGGTGCTCTTGTGCGTGCGCCACTGTGCTGTAACAATCTCGGTACAAGTCCGTGCCGCTTCCTCTCTTACATCATCCCCGGCGAGCAACCAAACGCTGACGGCTAGCTGGGGGTAGTGCTTCGCTTCAGCAACCCATTCTGGCCCAAGATCACTTTCCCAGCCATAGATTTGCTTAAAGCGTTTCAGCAAAACGCCACGTTTTTCTGCTTGGCGATGCAGACGGCGGAAAAGCAACCAAGTGTTCGGAGACCCGGCTGATTCCATCGGCTCGCCGCTCTGATTTCGCAGCATTCGCTTGCGTTTCTTTTTGACCATAACTCCTCCGCACCAGGGGATCGGAACATCCGATCCCCTGGTTGGTGTCCGTCAGTTATCCATCTGCTTGTGTTGCGTAAGGATCGACTCAAACGCCTTCATCAAAGCGACGTGATAGCCATAGGAGATCGGAATGAAGTCACTGTCAGCGTGGGCCGAAAGTCCCCAGATAGGGCCGCATCAAACCTGGATTGCCTTTGCCTCGCACTTCGCTCAAACAAAGCACAAACTGGTTCTCCGACTCGATGTGGTAGAAAACCAGATGTAGTTGCCGGTTGCGTCTGATCGGATGCTTCAAAAAAGTGAACCCGATCAGACGCCCCTGTTTGAATAACAGGGTGGACTTTCCGATATCGTCCATACCAAACTCTCCTTCAGGTTGGTCCGCCGCAAGCCTTGAAGGCCCCGGCTGGCAGTTCCCAATGCTTTGCAAGAGCAAGCTCTTCGGGATAATCTTCGCTCATCGCTAGCTCGACCAACGACGGGTCAGCATCGACGAAGCTCTTGCCCTTGTTCGCCATTTCCACCACCGTCAAGCGGTTGTCGATGGTGTGATCGAACTCTCGTTCGTATTGGTGTATACGTTGGAATCTCTCCGGGGCGATGTGCCGGACAGCGGCCCACTGATCCTTGTCGCCGAAGATGCAGGCCATGCAACTCACCCTGCCCCATCCCAGCCTGTATGCCGGGTGCGGAGTGATTCCGTGTCGTTCAATAGTCTCCCAGATGAACCGCTCATCCCAATCAATGACACTTCGCCATTGATCGGTACGGCGCTTGCGATTCGTGGTGCCGTGAATCTCCACCTCGTTGTACTTCGCACGGGCACGGCTCTCCTGCCGACGCTCACCGGTGAGAAAGAGGTACTTGCCTGTGCGAAAACGGGGATCGTTGTTCAGGGCTCGCTTGGCCACGTTGATCTTCAAGTAGCCACTGCACCAGCGGGTTTGTAAATTGGCAGTCTTCGCCGGGAACTTGCGTCGAGTCGCTCCCTTGCGACCCTGCGGCGGCAAGTAGCGGATTTCTCGTTGGCCGTCCTCGAAATAAACGCCTCGGGTCGGCTCATTCTCCCGAAGTAACTCCCCTTCAAAACCACCGTCTTTCCACTGGAAGTAGAGTGGCAAGCTCAGCGCCTTGGCAACAGCCCGGCAATAACTCGGAGTGCAGGGCCAATCCATTAGAGAGCTACCGCCGTCCACGTCCTGATGCCAGAGTTCGATCTGGTTTCGGGGATAGTCTTGCTCCATGCAAGCCCATTCCAACATTTGCAAAACCATTGCCAGCGAGTCCTTCCCGCCTGAGAACGAGACAATGATCTTGTTGTAATTGTGGACAGGCAACAAGTGCCCGTCTCGCACCAATTTGTCGAAGGACACAATCGGTCGGCGTGGAAAATCAATCACGGTGAATCTCCTAGTGAAAACAGGGCGATGGTGTTATCCATCGCCCTGGCTGGTGTCCGTCAGTAGTATGGCCGCCGCCACATTTGCCGTTCGTGTTCCCGCCGATCTCGCTCAATCTCGGCCCGCAATTTGAGGCCATCGTCCACGAGCTTCGTGTAGTAGTCGGTCAAACTGGCGTGGGAAACCACGTCATGCGATCCGGGATTGGCTTCCTGCCGGTGCATCTTTTCCAATGCTGCATCGGCCGTCAAGCAAGGACCGTAGATGTTGTAGCTGTTGAAATCGTAGTCGTATTCGTCATGAGCAACAATGCAGTACCACTGCCCTGGCTGTCGCTCGATGGCAACACATCCTCGTGACAAACTCATTTCGTCCTCCTAATTGCAGGCGCTATCGCCCATCTTCTTTCGAAAAGGGTTCCGTGTGCCCACAGGCGGGACAGGTGGCTCTGCGAGCGGTGTCCTCGGCTTCGGCTACGGTATCGCACGAAAACTCGCCACCCAAATCTTCGCCACACTTCTCGCACTGGTAGGAAACCACGATTGACGAATCAAGAATGATCATCGCAAAACTCCTGGAAAGGAGGGGGCGTAACAATCGCCCCCTCCTTTTTACTCTGGCCTCCGGTCATGGCAAATCACCAGTTGGCCCGGCCGGTCGAATCCGTAAACTCGGGTGTACATGACGTACTTGATGTGCTCCTCCTGCTCCTGATCTTCAGGACTCTCAGCAGCCGGGTGAGGCAACAGATCGGGGCGCAGGATAACAACACGATCCCACTCCAAACCTTTCGACCGGTGGCCGCTGCAAAGCACAACAGTTCTGTCGTCTGCCTCGGCCGCCTCGTCCGAATCCACGAAGAACTCGTTGATGCGGGCAAGAACGCACCGAGCGTCATCGCAGTTTTGTGCAATCACCTGGAGGCAGGAGTAGCGGTCTTCGCACTCAGCCACGAAGTGTTCTTTGTCTTCTTTCTCGCCAAAACGGCGATAGATTTCTCGCATCCAGCCCTCCAAGAGCAGCAGAAACTCTTCGATAGGGGCGTTGATACGGTGTTCTAGGACTTCGACGACCAACTCCGTCAATTCTTTCGCCACGTCTTTTCCGACGAGGCGAACCTTGATTCCTCGCTTGATCAGATCGAAGGCGCAGGTGACCAGCGGCGAGTTGGTTCGACACAAGACAGCAGTTCTCATGACTTCTCCTTGTGGTTGTGTTATTAGCCAACCCGCTGGTTGGTGTCCGTTATTCCCGAACGGTCACGCTCTCCAGGGACCGGTTGCACCAAATACAGAAACCGCTCTGCCAACGGTGCCGACTTCCGACCCGCTTGCCTGTTTTGGGATTGTATCCGTGACACGGCAAGCGATAGGGTCGGTTTTTTTGCTTCTTGACCGGCGTTTTCATAGCTTCCCCATCACGGTCAGTCTGTTGTCGATGGGGATGAACCCCGGTAACTTGACTACTTCGATCACCCACCGATACAACGGCTCCGCTTGGTCGCCGAGTGCATCGAGGGGAAGGCTTGCCAGCCACATCACCTGCTGTGAACAAATCGCCGAACGCTGCTCGCCCAGCAATAGTTGTGCAAATGTGGCGAGTCCAGGCGGAAGCTCAAACATTTTCTGCTCGGCGTTGAACGAAGGAGGTGGGTTGAGCATCATCTTTCGCAGACGGTTTCCACCTGGGTCGTAGTCCGGATCGTCCTTCGGCCCAACATAGATGTATGGATCAGCACACTCAAACACCCAGCGGGTCGCATCGACCAGCGTGGTTTTGCGAGCGATCCATCCATGATGAGTGAACGGTCTCCCCCCGAATATCGAGTCAGGGTGAATGTCTCCATGATAGTGGCCATAGATCGGTTTGCCACGAACCAGTTTGGCTGCAACAATCAAGCAAGCGACCTCATGGCATCGTCCCGGCCAATCCTCAACAGGGAGGTTGATTTTCTTCGCTATTTCTTGTGGGTTCATTTTGCTCGGGCAACCTTTGGGTGGTCTCGGTTCATCTTATTCTGGTTTTCCAGAGCATGAAGGAAGTCAGTGGGCATGTCGGCGAGCAGTTGAGCGGCTTTCTTCAAAGCATCGCTCTGGCTATCGCCCCAGTGCGACTCCCACATCGTCCATGATTCCGCAAATTTCCCGTGGTTACCACGAATAACGCTGCGGAATTGACCCTGATCCTTCTCAATCACAATGGTAACAGCAGCTACCTCTTCAGGCATGGTTTCTCCTTGTTAAACAACGCTAAGGGGACAGGATACCCTGTCCCCTTAGCTGGTGTCCGTCAGGCAGTGTACACTCCCAGATCGTCGGCGATCAGGTCGAGTACGCCGCTATAGTCGAGGTGGACGATTTCGCCCTCCAGCGCCGTAGGTGCTGCCTCGATTTCCTTGACGACCGTATTCTGCCGCACGAATTCGATGTGGGCCTTGCCACACCGATAGTTCGTCGGGAGTGTGAGTTCCTGGCAATTCCCGCTGCCGTTGGTCAGCGTTTCCGCCAAACGGAAGAACGCCTTGCTGTCTGCACCCCGAAAGCGGTATACCGCCTGATATGGGTCGCCAACAGCGATCACCCGGCAGCCTTGTTCCATCATGCGACGAACAATCTCGATCTGGCAGGCGTTGAAGTCCTGCACCTCGTCGGCGAGCAATACGTCGTATTTCGGCGGTTCAAGGCCGAGCACGACGGGCCACCAGAGCATGTCGTCGAAGTTGAAGTCCATCCCGTACTTGCCGGGCAGGGACTTCTGGAGCACTTCGCTGACGACCTCCAGCACCGTCATCACTTCGCCTTCCGATTCCAGATCGAAAGTGTACTGATCCATGACTGCCTTGATGGCGTCTCGGTCATCCGGCTTGCAGGCATAATGCTTAGCCAAATTGGTCAAGCGAAATGCCGCCTTCCGGACCCGTTTGCGAGGTTTGCTGTTGCGGTCCAACAGCGGGTAGACCTCTTCCATGATTCGGTAGTTTTTCTGGCCGTCCTGCCGCTCGGGCATCTTGAAGTGTTGTCGCAACCACAAACCGCAGAAGCGATGCGTGGTCATGCTCACCACTTCCCGAGGCAGTTTCTTCGCACCTTCCACAGCGTTCTTCTTGTTGAACGCAAGGTAAGCGATCCGCTGCCCTTCCTCCCGGAAGCTAGCCAGATGTTTGAGCATCGTGGTTTTTCCCGATCCCGCCAAGGCACGCATCATGATGTTGTGGGTCGTCCGACGATAGACCTCCTCCACACGCTTCTGATGCTCCGAGATCATGTCCGGAGGAATCCGGAAACGATCCATCGGATCAGTGCTGACCGGTCGCACCGGCCTCTTCACCTTGCTGGCCTTGAGCTTCGGTTCGGGTTTTCTGGGCTCGGGTTTCGGCCGTTCCTGACGACGGGGCAGAGCGGTTGGCTTGTCATCGGGTTTGCCACTGCACCTCGTCTGGAAGTACGTGACGCACCCCCAGAACTTGGCTCCGTCGCTCCGTCGCTGACGCTCAACCATCGGAGCACCACAACGGGGGCAGATTTTGAAATTCTGCTCGTGTTGGTCGATGGCTTTCCCCAGGTTTTTCTCCCAGGTCTTCACCCGGAGACACTTCTGTGAAGCGCCCACCGGCACCGGCTGCCCTTCGTACATATAGTAGAACTGCACCCGGATGGCATCTTCTCCCTTCGCCCGACTGTGACCAGAAGCCTCAATCGCCGTGTAAACTCGCAAGCTCAGCTTGAAGCCAGCGACGTTCACGATCTTCCCGTAAACGAGTTCGTAGGTATTCGGCAATTGAATTGGCTGAAAGCCACGAGCAGACAAAAACTTGTGCATTTCCTCTTTGCTGATACTGTAAAAACTCATTTGCTTCTCCTGTGGTTGTGAGGTTCGGCTCGTGTGGCTGGTGTCCGATTTTCGGGTTTATTGGGTATAGACCCAAAAATCTGAATTGTATTACATAGATACAGGCATGAAAACAACACAACAATGCGATTTCTGCGAAAAAGAAAAATCACTGGATGAATTCAAAATTCGGTACCGTAACAGCAAAGAACAGTCCATTAGCAAAACATGCCTTGAGTGTATGCAACAGCCTAGAATATGCGATGTGTGTGGCCGTGAAAAAGCACTCAGTGCATTTGGAAAGGAACGCCGAAACAAAAAACTGTACGTTAGAAGCGTTTGTGGTAGCTGCAAAACTACGGCCCGCAAATGGAAACACAAACAGAAGTTGATGGAAGCAATTGGCCAGACGGCATGTCAAAGATGCGGAATCTCGGACATCCGGGTGCTCTCTTTTCATCATCGGGATGACGAAGAGAAGGACTTTGGGCTGGCTCAAAAGTTGGGCTATTCATTCGGCAGCCTTGTGGCCGAAGCACACAAATGTGACATTCTCTGCATGAATTGCCACGCCATCGTACATAGCCCATTTGCTCCATAATACAAAAGTTGTAAAATTGTCCAGCCTCGTGGTTGGTGTCCGTTACATCCGCCAACAATAATCTTCGAGATGCCTCCCTATTATACGGCGATCAGCCTCCGATAGCGAGAGAATGAACTTGACAATCTCGTCGGCTTTGGCGGTCAAAGCCGCTCCTGCCTCAGAACAGTCCATCGAACAGGTGTACAAATCCCACCCTTTCGCCTCCCGTGGTACTCGGTCCCTTCCCTGCCGAGCCGCCGTCACGAGCAACTGCTGGAAAATAGCATCGGGTTCCGTGTCATGTGCCCCAAACTTTGCGTATTTTTCCTGAGTTTTTTCAAACTCGTGGATCAGTCGCTTCAACGTCTCCAAGGGTGTGTCGTCCTTGTAGCATCGCACGATGCGATCCTGGTGAATCGCCAGAGGTACAGTTTCACCATCTCTGGTTTTCATTTCGACCACAAGACTCTCACCATCGAACGTGACCTCCCCAAGCTGTGGGTCCGTAGCGTTGCTCAGGAGGTCAGCCAGCAACGACAAGAGATAACGCTCAAGATCCATTAGTGTGCTCCTTGTTCTGGGATTACAAAAATTGCATCGGATCTTCCGGGGTATAGAAGGCACGCTCCAGCCGGTTGGCGTCAGCCTCTTCGTGTGGCTTGGCTTTGTTGTCGTACATGACTTGGAGCACCCACGTCAGCGGTCCCTTGACCGTGACCACGTGTCTCCACTTCAATTTTTTCTGCGTTCGCAGTACAGTAACGTCTGAGCCAAGCTCGTAGAGCGTCGGGACATCGCTGCACTCTTCTAGCTCCTGGTCGCTGAGCAACATGCCTCGTTCCCAATGAGCTTTCGTTTTGCCGGTCCAATCATAGCGACACAAAAGAACGGCATAGCGGCGGGTGATCCAAGCGGCGTAATCTCTGGTTGCCTCCAGGAGCAGTTCGAGATCGGATCGCCTCGCCAAGAATGCCACGTTATACCGCATGAAGTTGAACAGGTGAGCAATTCCGCTTCCATGCAGGATGGCGAAGTTGTAGTGGGTGTACCCCTCCACCTGTTCGTGCTGGTGGTCGTGCTCAATGGCAGGATTCATATTTCTCCTTTCAACACGTTCGGTACTGACGTGCCGACTGGCGGATCGGCTCCGGTTGCGGCGGCTGTTCCTGCCGCCACCCTGGCCAATCTCCGGTATTCCCTCGCCACAACTCGTAGGAATCGCTCCAATCCACTTGGGGCGGTTCCACCGGCTCCTGTGGCACATGCACAGGCAAGGGCTCAACGACGCTGGCTTGGTAGGTAGCGACCACCACACACAGCGCTGCCAAAAGTACGATCACGTCACAAAGAAAACCCATTGCCGCCGCAATTCTACGCATCATGCGTATCTCCTTGGTAACTGGTTGGTCTCCTTCATCCACCAATGTATCGGAAGAACTTGCCGTGAAGTTCAAGAAAAACTCCGGGCTCGGTCTGCTCACCCAGAATGGTTTCGGCTCGGGTGCCCCAGCAGTCCGCCCAATACTCCCTCAACTCATTCTGGCTGAAACCATGTTCACCAAATGCTTGCTTCCCCAAACGCACCGCTTCCGCTTTGCTGTGAGCACAGATATACGCATGGCTGTGTCCGTGAACATGGAACGGGCAGCGTCCGTTGAAGTATTGCATCGGTTTCATCGCTTCACTCGTTTTTTGGCGGGCTTCTCGGGCTCCGCTTCTTTCTTCTGTAGAGACTCCACTAACTGATTGAGCCGGTGAATTTCTCTGGCTTGACGGGTTGTTTGGGCGACCAAATCGTCGATCAGCCCTTGGG
>Ga0123335_1007539_pt1 | contig 12110 bp, 5 predicted proteins | sample BiotimSIPDNA_2_FD_89707 | JGI IMG/M metagenome (GOLD analysis project Ga0123335, IMG submission 89707) | Anaerobic biogas reactor microbial communites from Washington, USA - Biogas_R2 time_0 SIP DNA | ecosystem: Engineered > Bioreactor > Anaerobic > Unclassified | place: Washington, USA... | reverse complement strand
GCCCTCTTGTGAGAGGCGTAGAAATTCATTGAACTTTTTTTTGCGTTCTGCTTCTTTCATAATGATGCTCCTGGTTGAGTTCATTATGAAAATCGGTCATGCGGAGTGGGGATGAAAGACGCCGTTAACCGTTAGCATACCTTCCATGTGGATTTTAGGTATAGGTGTAGGAGTAGGTTCCAGGTGGATCCCCTGGGGCACTAGTGCCGAGAAGTTTATTGCTGGTGGTACTATACTGGTATGCACGGCTCCAACTGTTACTGTCTGTCGTATGTGTCATGCCGGTAATGTTTCCGGCTTCATCGTATTCGTATTGTTCGGTGTATCGTAGCAATGCCTGCAGGTCATTCCGATGAGGCACAGTTCCGCGCACTGGATCAGTATGCGTTGGTTGCTGGCCGGGATGTTCGCGCCCGGTGGCCTGAACCAAACGGTAAATCAGATATATTACCATCTCCGGAAACTTGTGATCGTGGAAACAGATGCGACCAATCACTGTGATCGCATAATTATTTTTTCCAAATAGGATACCTGCACATAATAAAATTTAACGATAGACTTTTTTGTATGTCACTCCTGTATTACTTAGAAATGCTACAAATTGTTCAGTATAGCTTTTACATCGCTTTATTATTTCCCCTTTTGAATCATAAAAAAAAGAAAAACATATAGCTACACTTTCATATTCTCTTTTCCAGAATGTCCAGTAATTTATTCTCAATGTAGATGCTACATATAGTTCGAACGATTCTTCAAATTTTGTTTTGACTCTGTATCTTTTTGTTATAAATCTTTGGTATTTATATATACTATAGCAAATATTAGTATCTGTAGAAATGATATCTATACTATCCTTATCATCAACAAATGATAATATAAGGATTTTCTGAATAATGGAGTCAGATACATCATTTAAAAAAATATATTTTTCATTTACACCATAGTTTATTGAATTGCCTGGCCCGGCCAAGGTCTTCATAACAAGCAATATGCATATAACTAATTGGATTTTTTTATTGTGTTCCATTTTTCTTTCCATTTTGCTTGATGCCAAAATTCTTTTGCAATTCCCTCTTTGGTTAAATGTTCCGACAAGCCATCATCAACTTTAATAAGCTGATTCTTTGTTTTGTTTATCATTAAATGAGTAAAATCATTTCTACCTTGTAATTTCTGTTTTTCATACGACATAAAATCATATTTACTAGTAACAGACCACTCTATTATTACAAAATCATCTCTTACATCAGTTACAGTTGCAATTAATTCAAACCTGTTATCAGCATATTTCAATCGTTGGTTGTTCTGTTCTGCCTGCAATATTCCACCATCTTTAATAATGCCCTCAGTATACTGGTTTCTTTTAGGAGTATCTTTCAAAACTTCAGTCGAAGCAAAACGTGACATATCCAATCTGCCATCACTTAAATCTTTGGCAATATGCTTCTTCATTTCAGATTGTGCATATTTTACAATGCTTGAATTCTTGTATGGTTTAGCACTAATCTTAAACGGTTTTTCAAAAGGATCACCTTTTCCACTTAAATAGCGTGCCATTAGAGTTGATGCTTCTGGCATTCCTTTTATATGTCCTCCTAATGCAATTTTATTGTAAAATCCCGATAAAAACTTTTTATCTTCTTCGTTTATTTTTTCACCGGCCTGAATTTTATTTTGGATAGAATCTATCTTACTTTGATATTCTCCTAATTTACCAGTAACTACATCATCTATTCTTTTATTAATTTTTTCTGATAAGTTAAGATATGTTTTTGTAGCCTTTGATTTAGTCTCACTGAGAATTAGCCTTGCTAATCCAACTATTCCTTCCATCCCATCGGGGTCTACCAATATAACAGGATTATTCCTCACATACACATACAAATTCCACCCATCCCCCACCTTCGGATCACACCCGGTCCACCTCCCCAGCCAATTCGCATAATACCTTGCCCCATAATAATACAACCCAGTCTCATAATCCCGCTCTTTCCCAGTATATCGATACCGCTTCGCACTAACCTCTGCACCGCTATCAACGGTATGAAACGAAGTGCTCCCAAACGGATGGTATTCTTCATAGCTAATCACCTGAGCGTTGATGTCAAGTTCGATACTCGAAGATCCTAAATGGTTGTCAAGTTGCCACCTTTGGCGAATCTGGGGTAATCCAGCAGGGTGTTCAGTGTCTACAATCTTAGTTTCAAAGAGCAAGATACGTTTTGTATTATCACTTACATGCAGAGTTTCCCGTTCTAATTCTACAGTACCAGCACGTGTTTTACGATATATCTCGTATCCACCCAGGTATACTCGATCTTCAGTCACACCGCTGTGTTCATACACCTTACGGGACCGGTTACCGCTGCTGTCGTAACAGTAATATACAATTCCACCCCCACCTAAGTCAGTCGATTCTAACTGCTCTGCATAATTCCAGTTTAACAGGGAAATATGGGGCATGGTAATCATGCTTCCATGTGGATTGTAGGTATAGGTGTAGGAGTAGGTTCCAGGTGGATCCCCTGGGGCACTAGTGCCGAGAAGTTTATTGCTGGTGGTACTATACTGGTATGCACGGCTCCAACTGTTACTGTCTGCCGTATGTGTCATGCCGGTAATGTTTCCGGCTTCATCGTATTCGTATTGTTCGGTGTATCGTAGCAATGCCTGCAGGTCATTCTGATGAGGCACAGTTCCGCGCACTGGATCAGTATGCTTTGGTTGCTGGCCGGGATGTTCGCGCCCGGTGGCCTGAACCAAACGGTAAAGAGGGTCATAGACATATTGCCCGTCACCTGAAACCGGCTGTCGTGTAAACAGATGCGACCAGTCGCTATTATCCCGGAATACAACAATATTTCCTACAGGATCAAAAGTGTACCGGTAATCCTGCAATTTCATCGAATCGGAACTTCGCATGGAAACAAGTCGGGTCATGCGGAATGTGAACGGATCGTATTCATACGAAGTTTCAACTCCATTCGCATATTCAATAATAGTCCGCTGCCCGCGGGCGTTGTAATCGATATTATTCACAATCGGGGTGAAAGTACCTCTTCCCCGATGGTTCAACTCTAAACGTTCCAGTAAATTCGCCTCATTGTAAAACGGTCGTGTAACACTTCCATCCGGTGTCATGGATTTCACCACCCGATTGAGAGCATCGTACTCAACATTACTAAAGTAACTCTGTGATTGGAGTGAGCTCTGTGCAACTGTCCAGATAGCATCTACATCAGTTATCCCATCGATAACATCCCAGTGTGGAGTCTGTTGATATTCATTTGCTATATGCCTTGTACTGCCAAGAAGATTTCCCTTGAAATCATAAGTATTGCTGGTCAAAACCCCGGCACCATCAAAAACCTGATACACTTTCCCCCTGTGATTTCCATTCACCGGATCTGCAAGTGATTCACCATAAATAGTGCGGATCATCAGATGTTCGGGATTTACTCCCTGCTGCACATAGGTGTGCGTTGACCTGCGCAATGTATCGTAGGTAAACCGTTGCACCTGGCCTCTGCTGTCCCAGGTACGAAGCGGATTTCCCATCGTATCTATTAAAACAAACCGCTCACCTGCATCAGGATTATTGGTATATACCTGCATTCCTGCTATATCATACTTATAGGTAAACGCAGTAATTCCCCGCTGATCGGTTATAGTCAATACATTTCCTTCAATATCCAGAGCCATCCGGGTTTCGTAATTTCCATCTAATCCGTTGTTTTCAACAGATAAATATACCCGTCCCAGAGAATCAAAATAACTAACTGACGGCGTATTTGCATGGACCTGTGTTTGTACCGCTGCAGTTCGCTCATCTGCAGGAGCACCGGGTTTAAGTCTCTCTGTCAACCACCGTGATCCATCCACACAGTCATTCTGGTCCCAGGTTTCCTGATACCAAGCATCAAACACCACTCGTGATTCGGTTCCATCCGGAAACTCTGTGCGAATGAGTCGACTCAGTGGATCGTAATACATTATTGGTGTTACACCCCATTGTACAAGGTCATCTTCATCCTCATACTCATACGTACTGCTGAAAAACGGTTCGTATTTTTTTACTGGGTTACCCTTATTATCATACACGGTCCGTCCGGTCCCCACCCATCGATTATTGGTGTGAGCCACGACAAGATTTCCGTCTTCATCATACACCAGATTTCCATCTGCATCTCTTTGCGGAGCTTCACCTGGTTCTGCCTGTACCTTGGTCATTGCTTCACGTCCCAAGCCATCTGTATACAGATATGATTCCTGCCACCTGGGATTCAAAGCACCATGCTGCTCACGCGCCAGAGTACGAACATACACAGGTCTTTGGTTTTGCCATTCATTGGTGAAATATTCAAAGCGCATAGTGGGATCATCAATCGTATCACCATCACTCTCACCAGCTTTACCCATAATTGCCAGTTTTATTACCCGCCCGAGAGGATCAAATGCAGTTTCGGTTCTGTTACCGTTAGGATCGGTAATCATGTCAGGCACCATGCACCGGTAATCAGACCTTACTCCAGTCTGATTTCCAATTGCATCCTCTATACTCTCGACAAGTAAGGAATACCGGTCCCAGGTACTGGTAAACTCTCCACCAAAGGGATCGATAATTTTTACCGGCTGATAAAACGAGGAGGCATGATATACGACACTATTAGACTGAATCCAGTAATCACCATCAATAGTCTCATACCCGGCTTCACCGGTCACCATGGCCGTGTTCACACGGCTTCCGTAAATAGTGCTTATCAAAGTGTCAGTAAGGGCAAGCACATACGACTTGTATGGAAGTGCAAGTGATTCAACATCGCCAAATGCAAGAGGTCCTGAAAGATCATCTTTCATATATTGATGCTTTATTGCTTTTACACATCTTTTCTGCAACTCATTCTGGTCAGAAAATGCCTCATAGGCAATTTCTGCAGCATTATTGAACCATGTTCGAACAGCATCCGGTGTGAGTGGTGTGCCGTCAAGTATTTCAAGACCGGTCAGTTCCCATATTGACGATTCATACGCAATACCTATTCTGCGCCAGTATGGATCAGAATCTTTATTTAAAACATTGTTGACCGTGTAACTTACCCACATCTTTTCCTGTTCAGGATCATGTGGAGCAGTCTGACGCGGGTATGCAACTGATGCAGATTCGGTTACTGCACCGAACTGGTCCACTGCAAGTGTGAGTTCATGTGTAATGCGAGGATCTGTTTCATTACGCTCATAATTGAGCGTCAAAGTCTGATCCGGATGAACAAAGAATACTGCATAACGGTTTTCATTTAATGGCTGCTCCATACGCACACGGAAGCATTGCTCAGTAACTACGAATGGTTTATCCGCTTTATCGGTTCCATCCTCGGCGTATACTTCGGTACGCAGAAGGCTTCCACGCAGAGCTCTGTGTGCCTCACGCATTTCCTGACTGTTAATACCTGCAGGTATCTGAGTGTCAGGAAGCACAAATCCCGCTCCAATATCAAAGTATTCCTCTGAAAGTTTGCTTTCAAATTCTGATGCCTCCAAAAAAGCACCTGTGTGAAAATAACTGACCGTTCTTACCGGAGGAAGGCTCAACTGCTCATCGGATGCATGACTTACATGCCCTGATCCGCTGTCAGCATCGAAAGATTCGGCATCCCATTGCTCCACCTTTGCGAACCCGCGGAACTCACGTTCTTCTCCGTCAAAATAGCCGTGATGATAAGAGTAGCGGGTAACCAGCCGCGATTTACTTATCGCATCGTAGTGTTCCACCCGTTCCAGCACATGCACCGGAAAAGAGAGCCGGGTTATCCAGGGTGTTCCGTTCTGAAGATCTTCCAGGTAAAATCTGGTTGAAGGCGCATAACTCATCGATGTCTCTGCGCCGAAATTGTTGACAATACGCGTAAGAAGATGCGGCTTCCCGTTTTTCATGAGCTCGATATATCGTACAGGCTGCATATCGGGTGAAGGAAGCGCTGAAGACCAGACCAGGCAGGCAGTTCCATTGCCCAAAAGGTCGAAAGCTGAGACCTGCATTGTATCATCAAAGAACACAGGAAGCTGCAACTGATAAGGCTCTGCAAAGCGGTTTCCAGAAAGGTTGAAATAAATTGTTAAGGTATTACCATTATAGTAGATGATATCGGTTACGCCTGATCCGTCAATATCGGCGAGTAGAAGGCGTTTAGGGTTGAAAAGGTCGGGTGAATCGAAAAGCGGCGACTGATCCATTGTAATTTTTGCGCCAAACTTTCCATATCCAAGATTGGGCCAGTAGCACACTTCCCCATTTTTTATCCGCACGATATCACTCAGGCCATCACCGGACATATCTGAAAATACAATCATCTGTTGGGAATCTGAAAAGAGTATCCGAGGTCCTCTCTCTTTATCAAGCTGATTGATAACTTCGGAACAGTGATCAAAACCCTCTTCACCACAAGACTGATACCAGGTAAAAACTTCACCGTTAGTAATGAGAATATCCGCAAGGCCATCACCTGTAAGATCGACAAAACGAAGTTCCGGATCGTTCCAGTTGATATTGGGTAATGATTTGAAAGTTCTGAATTTTCTTAATCGTTCATCGCTTCCTATTTCATAAAAACCGCAAATGTTTCCACCGAGTTTTACAATATCAGGATGACCATCACCGGCAAGATCCAGGAATTGAAGTGAATTATCATCAGCCGTGGAAGGAATTTCTGCGACTGGTGTTGCAACATCAAATCCCACTGTAGTATTTCCGTTTTCAACTGTTTTCAGAGGCGATTTATTCCGTTTATAATACCAGCCCCCCCGGTATTTGGAAAGGATTCCGGTCAAACCTTCACCATATAAGTCCATCCATTGAGAGCTGCCACCATCTGTCAGTCTGACATTTCCTAATTCTTCATAATCAATCTCACGAATCTGATCATCAATAACAGGTAGCTTATATTCACATTCCAGAGATGGTAGAGAAGCATTTATGTAACCGTTTGATTCTTTTAAATACCCTCTCTGTGTAATAGAGGAGATACAGGAAAAACATGGAACACCACTTGCATCTTCACCTCCATTTTCAGTCATATCAATATACTGCAGGTCAAGAGAACGGACCAGGTATCCCTCACCAATATCGGTTTCATCAGGAAAATTATGAAACATAAGTATACGTTTGCACCTTCGGTAGGTACGAATTTCGAATCCGCTGTTGTGCTGTGAGAAGGGATCAGGACGTGTTTCCCACCTTCCGTTGTCATCTGGTTTTGGCTCAGCTTCATCGTGCTCTCCAAAATCGAACACCATTTCAAAATGCCATAAAGAGGGAAGCGATGGTTCTTCATCAAGTCCCTCCTCGTACTGGGCAAACCATGGATCTGCATTTCCATAACATATTCTTTTTAAATATCGATTAGCGCATCTGTTAGCTGAAGTTCTATTACGCTCGTGAAGAGCTGTTATATCAACTCCATCATCGTTTTCAGCTTTGTATTGATAAGTAATGATATTGCCCTTGTCATCGAAAGTGCGGCAGATACACCATGAAAACACATGGTCAGGACAATAGGGATCGGATATGCGTGAGTCATTAGTTAATCCATAAATACTGGTAATATTGTCTTTAGTAATAACACGCCAGTGAGTGTTTCCATTCGAATCCCACTTCTCGATTCTGGCGAAAAGCCCTTCTTTACGAGGCCGATACCGTTTCACCGTATATTCTACACCAAATAGTTTTCGCGAAAAAACAACCTGCTCCCAGGCATCTCCGTTTTGTTTCAGTTCAGGAACAAGATCCTCAGTATCGGAAAGAATGAAAACATCGGATTCTGCAGAATCGTTATAAAGGGGAATTCCTTTTGATGTTTTCCTGGTGATAGAAGGCAGCGAGAGTTGCCACCCCAGGCCAAATATACCGTTACCTGATCCGGAATTGTACGAAAGAGAAAGCTGCGGCTGAAAGCCGTTTCTACCTGGTGTCAGAGGTAAAGGAATCGAAAGAGAACCTGTGCCGGTAACCGGATTAGCATTGAACTTCTCTCCCAGACCTCTTATTGCTCCACCTCCTTTGGGAAGTGAAACTGATGGCGGTTTATATTGTTCGAAATCCTTCTGGAATTCAGTTTCCCGGGTTGTGTTCCCTGAAGAAGGTAGTATAGACGCTTTTTGCTCTTCACGTTTTTTATCATGAAGACTATTTCCACTATTTTTATTTGTTTCCGTCATTAAATCCGAACTCTTTTTCAATACAGTGTAAACCAACAATTATCTTCGTTTATTCGAATTTGATATTCTTCATCACGACAGAGTACCCAGAAATTTGTTTATAATTTTCACCGATTCTGGAGAATCCTCCATTTCAACAAAGCAGTCTCTCATCTTCTGGATGTTCTTTCGAATATCAGGATCGTTTTCAGCATCCAGAATTGCCTTCGCGAGCTTATTCTCATCAAGGGTGTCAAGCATTACCATAGTACCTACTTTATGAAGGAGAACCCTTTGCGCGTTGTCCATCTGATCCTTTCCCAGTGGAACAACAATAGGTGGAACACCGAAATAGATGCATTCCTTGATCGTTGCCAATCCGCCATGAATAACCGCAGATCTGGCAAATTGCAGATCTGCGGTTTGAGAAGCCCATCCGCCATCGATTCTTATTCTTTTTTTATCGATGAATTCCTCCTGAAGGTCGTGCCCTACAGCAAGATTAAGATAACGATTCTCCATTCCTGAAACACCGATCATGCGCTCAAGTATTTTAAACAATCGTCTTGCACTTTCGAGATAATCTCTTACCCGTGAACCGGCAGTTGCATACACGAGCTTGTATTTATCCCCTGGATTAAATCCGCTATCCGATTCATTAACGATCGATGGCTCAATGTAATGGGTTATCATGCTGGTAGCAGTTTCAGGATAATCTGATTCGATTTTCCCGGCAATCTGCGCTGCTGCCTCAGGATAATCGAGAATTTCAGGACAGGTAATCAGTTCTATACTATTTTTCTCCATCGGCTCTACAAACGCCCTGTAACTTTCAAGTGTACCGGTGTAAGGGGTAAGGGCTTCGGCGTCTGCAGTATTCATTAATTTCGAGGAGATTTCCGGAGCATGATAAGTAAGAAACCTTATTGATGCAATAACCGGATCTTCATTTGGATGTCGCAAGAATGTGGTAGTAATAATGAAAGGAACACCATGACGATAATGGATGAGCAATGCTTCCAATGAAATGAAATATCCTGCAATAAGTAAATCAGGATTAAATTCATTTATCACCGTTTCCAGACACCCTTCAGCGATCCTCTGACAATGATCGATTCTTGATCGGGCTTCTTCGGGCTTCTGTGCTGCAAGGGTCGAATATCCTACCGGATAATAATCCTTAAAGATCAGATCATAGGAGAAATCGTACTTCGACACTATCGATTCGCATTCCGGTGTACACAGAAAATGGATCGTGTGGCCATTATTACGAAGCTTTTGTGCGATAGCCACTACCGGTCTGAAGTGACCTGGTTCAAAACTGATATCGGGCCAAATTAGTATTTTTGCCATTTTACATGCCTTTCGGATAGTTATTTCCTGTTTATTTAATATTACTCCTCACTGAGTTATGTTAAAACAAAGGTAGACATCCTCTATTTCACAATCTTCATCAAAAGTGCCGCTCAAAAGCCAGTTACCAAACATGAAATCTGGTATGTGCTCTTTATTATAGGAAAGCTTCCAAAGCCGCCGTTCAGAATCAGCAACTTCGGTTATTGAAGATGGCTCATGTTTGTCGGGACCTATATTCAATGTAAAATTCGGATTCACACCTTCTGTTCTTTCCTTGAGAAGTACAAATATCGAAACGTTCTCCACTGGAAGATTACTGCTACCTTTTCTCTTAAGGTAATCAGCAACCATAAAAGGAACATGCCTGGTATCAATTGCAAAAGTGATTTGTTTGTCGTGAAAGTCTGATAAAACGTGCCATTGTGGTGAAAATACTTGAATAGGAACGACTGGAACCGGAGTCTCTCTGCAACCATATCTTACTCAGATCCGCGGTTTCAAGATCTGGTCGCACATTCGGATCGTAAGGAGATCCGGCAATAAAAAGAGCTCCGTCACCATTGACAGTAGCAGTGAGCAAAAGATCAAGAAGTTGATCGTAAGTAAAACCTGTTATATGTAGAAACACTGCGACATTCTGCAAAAGGTAAGTCCAGGAGTATGTACCATTGAAGATCACTTCAGTACCAGGAATCGAATAATTAGTTTCTGTTCATGTAATCCCCATAGCTGCCAGGGCTTGCCAGGTGTTGCATTATCTATCAGATCGAGCTGTTCGCTGGTCATTTCGAAAAACTGCAGCAGTCCAGTTTCACTTAAGGTAAACGAATCAGTAGTTTCATTTAAAATATGATGTAGTCGATAACGCTTTGATCCTCTTAGTTCGAGCAGTTGGTTAACTTCTCTGTATGGCAAATTAAAGGGCATCATCCATGGAAATGAAAGATGCTTCATCAATATATAAGCATTGCGATGGGTATGCTCCGGCAATGCTCGACGCAACTGAGCATTTTTACCAGTCTGAGGAAAGGGTGTAATACGGAAAACACGCCGTGGCAACTCCTTAAGAATTTCGACAACCAGATAACGCCATCCATCTCCCACAATATACCAACGGTTTTCTCCGGTTTTGTGCTGTATATAAAAATTCCTATCAATCGGATATCCTCGTATGCTGAATTGTTCGTTGACATATTGAGGAATGTTCAGTTTACTTTGAAGTACCTGATTGAGCAATTCTGCAAAATCTTCATTACTATTATCCTGAATGAAGAAAGTGCGGGTACACGCTGCATTTTCAAGTTGTTCATTAACCAGATCAATGTATGCGACGGGTCCGTTTGTATTCCTGCATGAAAGTTCGGTTTCCGCCAGATCCGGACGACGGCTGAAGAGTACATTTGCAGTTTCAGGTCCCATGAATTCCAAAAGATCTACTAAATATGCTGAAGGACTGAAAATTGATTGGCAATCGGGACAGAGACATTGATTCTGTTGCCCAAAAAGGGTAGCGATGTTTGGATGAACAGGCCTGATACCATTTTCAGGGGCATCTTCCTGACCGCTTTTTGCTTCCAAAATGGGCTGGCTTGCCATTTTGGCAACTACTGCATTTTTTAGTGAAGGAGCAGGTGCAATTGCAGGTGCTGGTGTGAGTTTTTCAGTGACCCCTGGAATCGACTCACCATCAAAATCGGACTGCTGATTAAATGTTCCCATCAGAAATAATGCCTGACTTGCAGTATGCACAGCAGCAGTATAAATCGTTTGTGCATCGTCTACACCGTCGGTGATATCTTCGTTCTTTTTCACAAAGTCATCACCATTTTCATGCGCAATTGAAACAGCAGATGTATACCCCCGTGAGAGCAAACCATCGATTACTTCAAATTGTGCAGTCAACCTGAAAATCCGCTGCACCATCAGCAGCAAACCTAAAAGAGTCTCGTCTGGCTGCGGAGAAATCTGTACCGGATTGATATCTTCGATGAAATCAAAATCGGGGTGGTTGTCTAAAAATGTTTTAATCTCATCCCAATGCCCCCATAAATATGAAGTACTATTTTTGAGTTTATGTCTGAAACGAGCCATCGGAAAAAGGGTAGTAATACGCCTAAACAGAATCTTTGCGTAATTACTTTTCTTCTCCTCTTCGGTTTCACCAGGAATGTCATCTGGCCACTCCTCACCTTTTTTTTCGTCAATGGTGATAGGATCGATGATATAATTAAACCAGTCCTCCTTTTCAAGTGAGGTCAGTTCACTTATATGTGTAATATCTGTTTTTCCAAGATAATTTACTATAGATGCTGCAAGGAGATCGAATTCATCTGCAAACTGAAAAACATCAAAAATCAATTCCAGTCTATTGACTACAGGAGCCGGGGTATATCCTTCTTTTTTCAGATTTTCTTCAAGCTCTCCCCAGAAAGAAGGCAGATCATGTGCATTACTTGCATAGGTATTTCGCACGATTCTTTCCACATTATCATCATCAAATGCTCCCAGAGCAAGCACTTTTGCATCAACAGGGCCTTCGGCTGCAACGGAAAGAAAAGATGCAT
>Ga0123335_1007537_pt1 | contig 12111 bp, 15 predicted proteins | sample BiotimSIPDNA_2_FD_89707 | JGI IMG/M metagenome (GOLD analysis project Ga0123335, IMG submission 89707) | Anaerobic biogas reactor microbial communites from Washington, USA - Biogas_R2 time_0 SIP DNA | ecosystem: Engineered > Bioreactor > Anaerobic > Unclassified | place: Washington, USA... | reverse complement strand
TCATGGGCTCGATGGTCTTTTCTACCAGATCTGCGGTCAGTTCGTCAAACTTGGCCCGGGTCAGGGTCATGTCCAAATGCCGGGGGCCTGCAGCATCACTGGTGATAAAGGGCAGGTTGATGTTGGCGGTCATCACGCCGGACAGCTCGATCTTGGCCTTCTCGGCGGCTTCCTTCAAGCGCTGGTACGCCATCCGGTCTTTCTTCAGATCGATACCGCTCTCCCGCTTGTAGGTTTCGGTGATATAGTTGATGATCCGGTCATCAAAATCATCGCCGCCCAGGCGGTTGTTCCCGTTGGTGGCAAGGACTTCAAACACGCCGTCGCCGATCTCCAAAAGGCTGACGTCAAAAGTGCCGCCTCCCAGGTCGTAAACCAGAATCTTCTGGGAGCCCTCCTTGTCCAAGCCATAGGCCAGAGACGCGGCAGTGGGCTCGTTGATGATGCGCAGTACTTCAAGGCCCGCGATACGGCCCGCATCCTTGGTGGCCTGGCGCTGGCTGTCGCTGAAATAGGCGGGGGTGGTGATAACCGCCTGGGTGACAGTCTCGCCCAGGTACGCCTCCGCGTCAGCCTTGAGTTTTTGCAGGATCATCGCACTGATTTCCTGGGGTGTGTAATCCTTGCCATCTATGGAAACCTTGTGGCCGGTGCCCATTTCCCGCTTGATGGAAATGATGGTGCGGTCCGGGTTGGTAACAGCCTGGCGCTTGGCGATCTGACCCACCAGGCGTTCTCCATCCTTGGTAAAAGCTACGACGGAAGGAGTGGTGCGCGCGCCCTCCGCATTGGGGATGACGACGGGCTCGCCGCCTTCCATCACCGCCACACAGCTGTTGGTGGTACCCAAGTCAATACCGATAATCTTTCCCATAATTCGTTCCTCCTCAAATGCGAAGTTCGCTTGTGTCTATTGATTGTTTGGTAGGAGGTAAACCCCCTGTTCCAACTGCTTATTCGGGGACGACCTTCACCATGGCATGGCGGAGGACGAATTCCCCCATTTGATATCCCTTCTGGAAGACCTCGCAGACCGTGCCCGGTTCGCCCTCTTCGACGGTTCCTTGCAGCACCGCGTTCTCCAGATTGGGATCAAACTTTTCACCCAAGCGGCAGATGGGTTCTACGCCCCGCTTCTGCAGCACCTCGGTGAACTGCCGAAGCACCATCTCCACCCCCTCGCGAAGGGAGGTATCCGGCGAACACCTGGCCGCGTCAATCGCACGTTCCAAGTTGTCCACGACGGGAAGCAATGAGGCGACCAGGGTTCTGGCACCGTCATCAAAGGCCTCCTTGCGGACATTCTGGTTGCGGCGGCGGAAGTTGTCAAAATCCGCCTGCACCCGCTGGGCCATGTTCAGGTATTCATCACGCTGGCCCTGGGCGGTTGCGAGAGCCTCCATCAGTTCCTGTTCCTTGATGGATTCCTTGGCCTCCTCCAGGACGGTTTCATCCGCCGATACGTCGTTTCCTTCCTTTGCCACGGCATCCGGCTCACGTGCCTCAGCGTTCACGGCCTCCGGGTCCTCTTGAGCAAGCATGGTGTCTGTCTGCTCCAGATCCATCTCTTGCACAGTCTCTTTGCTTCCGTTGGGCTTTTTCTTGGTCATGTTCTACTCCTTATCCTGCTGCAAAAGGTGCGACAACTGCTCTCCCATACCCGTCAATATGCCCAGCACCTGGCTGTAGTGCATACGGGTGGGGCCAATCACGCCAATGGTGCCCTGGGTCTGGTTTCCCAGCCTGTAGCTGGCAGTGACCAGGGAGCAATCCGAAAGCTCGGGAATACCGGTTTCCGGCCCAATGCGAACCGTAACGGCCATCTCCATGTTTTGCTCCAGAAGCTGAAGCAGCTTGTCCTTGGCTTCCAGCACCGCCAGAAAGTTCTTTGCTTTCTCAACGTCGCTGTACTCTGGGAAATTGAGGATATTGCTGCTGCCGCCAACGGCCAGCTTACCGGTGGCGTTCTGTTTCTCCACCTCGTTGATAAAGTCGGAAATCTCCGTGATCAACTGCTGTTTGTAGGTTGTTTCCTCCAGCCCCGTCATCAGCAATTGCCTGGCTTCCGACAGGATGTGACCGCTAAGGCGCTCGGTGAGCATTCGGCTGATGGCATACAGGGCGTCGGCATCCATTCCCTCGCCTACCCGAATCACCGCATCCCGCATGATGCCCCTGTCTGTGACGATCACCACCAGGGCGCTGGTGCTGCTGACAGGAACCAGCTGCACGTTGCGAATCCTCAGTTCCGCCCCCTTTGGGCTCATCACCAGTGCCGTATAGTGAGTCAGACTGGACAACACCTGAGCCGCATGGCCAATGACGTCTTCCATTTGCCGCGCCCGATCGTGGAAATGGGCCCGAATGCTCTCCTGATTGAGGGCTTTGATCTTGCCCTGCCTGAGAAGCTGGTCTACATACAGGCGGTAGGCCTTGGGGCTGGGCACCCGTCCGGCGCTCACATGAGGCTGGTCAAGATAACCAAGCTCCTCCAAGTCGCTCATTTCGTTGCGAATGGTGGCGGAGCTTAAACTGGTTTCGTACTTCTTGGAGATTGTCCGGCTCCCTACTGGGATGGCGGTCAGAATATAGTCATCAATGATGGCTTGAAGAATGCGGAACTTGCGTTCATCGATCGCCATACTCTTGCCTCCTTGCCACTTCTCTCCGCCTTTTTATTGTTAGCACTCAATGATGTCGAGTGCTAACATCGTTATCATATGCCCAACGAACCCAAATGTCAATAGCTATTCTACCCTTATTTTCAGTTTGTTCAAATGTGGGGATTCCTGGCATTTTTCGGCCTAATCCATGAACCTTAGCAAAATCCGGTTTTGAAGCAGAAGCCCTCTTTGGGTTAAGGCAAAAAAACGGCGTTTCTCATGCTCATGGTGCCAGGCCAGCCCTTGGGTGACCAGCTCTTCCATTTGCTGCCCGTAGACCTCTTGCAATGGCTGTCCAAAGCGGGCATAAAAGTCTCCTTCATCTACCCCGTCCACGGTACGCAACCCCAGCATCATGGCCTCAAACATGGCTTCCTGACGGGAAATCGGGTGCTCCTGCTGAAGGGGCAGTTTCCCCTGGGCAAGCATATGCTGATACTGTAAGCGGTCCGTCACGTTTTCACATCGACGGTAAACAACCTCCGCTCCGCCAGACATCTCCGGCGCAGAGACCGGAAGCATGCCGGCTGCGCTCACTCCCAGGCCCAAATACCAGTTTCCGCGCCAATAGCCCAGGTTGTGCCTGCACACAGATCCAGGCTTGGCATAATTGCTGATCTCATACTGTCGGTACCCCTGCTGCTCAAGCCAGCCCCGCCCCGCCTCGTACATCCCTGCCGCCTCATCCTCAGAGGGGAGAGCCAACCCTTCTCTGCGGACTCGGACAAAAAGAGGCGTTCCTTCCTCCAGGATCAGGCTGTAGGCGGAGATATGGGAGACGCCCAAAGCCGCCACACTGCCCAGAGTATGCAGATAATCCCGGATGCTTTGTCCCGGCAGGGCAAACATCACATCAGCGTTCAGATTGTCAAAGCCCTGTTCCCTGGCCAGGATCACCGCTTCCTCCGCTTCCTGAAAGGTATGGATTCTCCCCAGCGTGTGAAGCAATCTTTCCTGAGATGCCTGAACCCCCAAAGACAGACGGTTTACCCCATGTCCCCTGGCCATGACCAGCCAGTCCCTGTGGAGCGTCCCCGGATTGGCTTCGATGGTGAACTCCGCCTCCGGTCCAATGGAAAAGGATCGATGAAGCTCCAAAAGGACCTTGTCCATGAGGAAGTCTGGAAGTACAGAGGGAGTCCCTCCCCCCACAAACACAGTGTTCACCCGCGCCTGCCCATAAACTTCAGCCCTCAGCCGGATCTCCCGGACCAAGGCAGCGCAATACTCCTCCATTTCCGACAGGGTTGCGGCGGAGGAGCAAAAATCGCAATAAAAACATTTCCTTTTACAAAACGGAATATGTAAGTATAATGAAAGCAACATGGCGTATCCCTCCCCCGAGGGATTGTACCATAGAAAAGGCGATACACAAAGGAGACGCTGTTATGTTGGAAATTGAGCACTACTTTGATACCTTTGTACGGGCATGCATTCTGCTTATCGAAATCGCGGGAATCGCAGTCATTGTGATCAGCATGGTACGGGGCTTTGTGGGCTACCTGCGCAAGGACGAATCCATCCGCATCGAACTGGCAAAGGGAATCATGCTGGGCCTGGAATTCAAGGTGGGCAGCGAGGTGCTCCGCTCGGTAATCGTAAGCGGTTGGAACGAACTGGGCACCCTGGCGGCGGTGATTTTGCTGCGCAGCCTGCTTACGCTTTTGCTCCATTGGGAAATCAGCGAAGAGGAAAAGCGTGTGCTGGAGCCTGCCGTGATGAGCCATCTCCACATCCGGGGACCCAAACGCAGCCCCAAGCAGGCCCAGAGGCTGCAGCAGGCCTGCGATACTCTGCAGCAGGATGCCGACCCCAAGCCCACAAACGATTCAAAGAACTGATGAACCAAGGATCTCTAGCTTCCTGTCATAATCCGGATGTTCTCCACACCAAGTTGTGTGTGGGCCGCGCACAGGGAGAGAATGGTGGCGCTCTGGGCGTTGGTAAGGCTTGGCGCCCGCACCATCACCGTCAACGCACCGCTTTGCAGCAGCACAAGACAGGGATCAAAGCCCGCCGCCTTTAGTGCTTCCTCGATGCCCAGCTCCGATTGATGGCTGGCAATCATGAGGACCAGCTGCGCCGCCGCGTCTTCCCGGGTCTTTTCTGTGACCTCCGGGTTTTGGGACAGAGCGCTTAAGGAGGCACGATCCTCCTCATAAGCGATCTCCCGAAGGGTTCGCTGTGCCCCCAGGTCCTGGGGCTGGGGTGTGGGGGTGCCGGCCGTTCCCAGCAGACTTCTGCCACCCTCCAGCAAACCCTGGAGCCCGGTCCTTTGGGGATTTATGCCCAAGCCCAGCTTTTCCACAAGCCCCTGAAAGCTCCCTGCCCACAGCAGGGCTCCTGCTAGAAGCAGCAGAACCGAAAGCGCTATCGCTCTCATCCAAAAGCCCAGGGGGCTTTTGGTTTTTTCCTTTGCATTTTTTGCCTTTATCTCCGGAGCGGCGCTCCCCTGTATGACGGCTTCTGTCTTTCCCTGGCCCCATTCCTTGTTCATGGTTTCCCCTCCATCACAAACACGTCTACAGCGTTCTCCGGCAGGCCTAACAGGGTTCGCACAGCACGGATCAGTTCCAGACGTACCCGCAGATCCCCCGCACCCTGAGCCACCACCACCGCACCGGTAGGGCGGCTTTTGCCGGACCCTCCAAAGGCACCCACTGCCTCGGATTCATAGAACAGTGCTACCTCCACACGCCCGGCCCCCTCCATGGCGCTGAGCACTTCTGCGATACGTTTTTCCTCTGTGGAAGCGCCGCCCCCTCCGCCCGCGCTCTGGCTGGCTGCCAGAAGACACAAAAGCAGCAGCATACCCAGGGCCACCCACCAGAGTCGTCTGCCGGTTTTCAGCCATGTCCATGCCTTCACATCATCCACCCTCGCCCACGATGAGTGTAATCTTTTCCTCCTCCACCTGAAAAGCGGTGGCAATGACGCGCCTGATCTCCTCCACGGAGATGAAAGGCGGCTTTTCACCATTTCCTGCAGGCTTCAAGCGCATCCGGATTCTGTCCAGCCCTCCGCTTGCCAACAGGTACACGGCTGCTTCCGCCTGATACCCGGCCTTTTCCGCCAGGCGAAGGCATAGGGCCTCCGCCTGATTCGCCTGGGACTGAAGATAAAGCCGCTCATAAGCGGTCGGCGCTTGCCCCGCCTGTACTCCCTGGCTGCTTTCCCAGGCAATGGCACCCAGGTGCCCATTCCAGTCCGCCATTCCCCACCCAGCCCAGCCCCGAAGCAGATCCACCATGGAGACCAGCAGCACGGTCATCACCAGCAGGCTTACCGCCAACCTGGCGGCCTTTTGCAGGTTCCCCTCGGGAAGCAGCAGTTCTTCAACGGCCCAAAGCGCAGCCATGGCTACCATTTGTCGTAAAAATGCGCCCATCCACTCACCTCAGCATCACTGTCAGATTGCCCACCACGAGCATCTGAGCCACCAGCAGCATGAACATGGCCCCTACGCTCAATTCGATAATGAACAACAGCGTATACACTCCGGAGAACTCCCCGATACACTGACTCAGGGGCGAGTCGGCCACAGGCTCCAGCACAGCCGACGCAGCGCTGTACAAAATCAGCGTACACACGGTCTGGAGCATCGGCCCCATGAGCTGCCCCAGCAGCAAAAACAGTCCCACGATCCCTACCGCGTTTTTAATGAGCAAAGAACAACCCACCAGGGTATCCACTGTATCCGCAAACATCCCCCCCACGATGGGGATGAAATTGTCAATGGCATATTTGGCCGTGCGGATGCTGACCCCGTCCACGGCCGCCGAGCCCAGGCCCTGGACCATCATTACGCCGATAAACACCGTAAAGCCAAAACCCAGGGTCCAATGGGCCACCTGTTTCATCAACTTGCAAAGCTTTGTGATGCGAAGGTTGTCACACAGACTCCCCACCATGGTGAGTACCCCAAGGCCCATGGCGAAGGGCAGCGTCACGTTTTGCAGGAGAGTTGTCATGGTGCCGCTGGCCGCTACCACGGCGGGCTGGAAAAAGGCCGCGCTGGCACGTCCTCCAACAGCTGCCAGCAAGGTGACCAAAAAAGGAAAGAGAGCCTGCATGGTGGAGGACATGCCTGTGATGGCGGCTCTTGCCAACTGGGCGTGCTCGTTCATATCTGCTACCAGAAAGCCCATTACCAGCAGCATCCCCGCATAGTTGCATGCCTTGGCCACGAACTCCCGACCAAGGGATGCCCGCAGGTGACTGAGCACCCCCAGCAGCAACGCAGGGGCCAGCAATCGGGTCATGCGCCACAGGCTGCTTTGAAAAGTGCCCGTCACCTTACGCCCCAGCCAGCCCCACAGGGCGGCTCCGTCCAAAACTGTCTGGCCGCTGACCAATGCCCTGATCAAACCTGGAATATCCTTGGGCAGCAGATCCTGCCCCTCGGCCGCCTGAGTGAGCGCCCCCAAATCCATGGAGGAAATCTGCCTGGAGACCGCTTCCTGAAGGGTTTCAGCCCGGGCCGCTGCAAATGGAAGGCCGCCGGGAGCGCTTCCCCAGGGCCATACCATCCACAGGAGTACCGACAACCCAATCACCGCCCACATACGCCTCATGGGACAAGCTCCAGAATCATCTCCAGCAGGCTCATGAGCATGGGAGCCGCCATCACAAAAATCGCCAGCTTTCCCACAAGGGCTACCTTCATGGCAAGCCCATTCTCCCCCAGATCGGCGCAGGTCTGGGCAGCCAACTCCGCCGTATATGCAATCCCCAGTACCTTTAGCAGCATGCTTATATACCCCTCGTGCAGTCCGCTCATGGAGGCGAGGCGGGCAAAGGTATCCTGCAGGCTTCCCATTCCTTCCAGGGCAGCCACCATCAGCATGGCTCCGGCAGCCAGGGCGCAGAGGTTTGCCATCTCCGGCTGCTGCTGTCTGACCACCATGCACAGGAGGGCGGCTGCCACCGCCAGGCCCGTCCATTGCCAAAGCGCCATAAATCAGTATAACTGGAAGATGCTCTTTACGCTGGAGAGCAGTTGGGATATCAGCTCCACCACCATAAACAGCGCAATCACAACCCCGGCAACCGTGGCCAGGGTGGCCAGCTCCTCCCGCCCTGCCCGGGTTAACACCTGATGGATGACCGCCACCACCACGCCCAGCCCAGCCAGTTTGAACAGCATATCAATTTGAATCACGTCATTCCCTCCCGGCTTCATCACCAAAGGGCAATACCCAGCATAAGGCCCCCCAGGGCACCCAGGCGGGCATAGAGCTTTCCCGTATCCTCCGCCTTGCTTCTGGCTTTCTCCACCAGGAGGCCAAAGCGTTTCATGGCAGCCATCACCGCCTGGTGCCGCATGGCTGCGGACCCGCTGCTCAACTGCCCAAAGAGAAGGATCAGGTGTCCCTGTTCCTCCGCCTGCTCTCCGGAAATCGGACAGGTCTTCACCGCCGCCTCGTAGGCCTGGCTCAAGGTCAGGGAAGGAGCCGACAAGATGGCTTCACCCGTGTGAAGCAGCCGCGCACGCACCTGTGCTGCCGCACCTTGCCTGGCCAGCCCATGGGCGGTCTGGCAAAGCAAATCCCCCAGGGGCAAGCGCTCCTCCTGAAGCAGCAACCCCATTACCTCCAGCGCATCTCTCCAGGCCTCCAGCGCATGAAAGCGGTCATGGCAGCGGTTGCGAAGCAGCAGACCTGCCCCTGTGCCTGCCGCAAAGCAGGCAAATGCTCCCGCCGGGCCCAGCATCAGGCGTTTCCCCCATAAGTATGCAAAATGAGCTGCCGCTGACCGTCGTAGACACCCATCACCTTACCGGTGCTGTTAGGATCCATCAGCACATACAGGGAGAACACCTGGTGTTGCATCAGGTGATACAGTGCGCTGCGGTGAGCCAGGGTTTCTATGTCACCACCATGGACGCTGGTTATGACCCCTACCCCGTTTTGGGCTGCCTCCAGTACCGCCTGGGCGTCGGCCATGCCCCCCATTTCATCGGTCACCATTGCATGCGGCCCCATGCCCCTGAGCAGCCAACGGAGGCCCACATCCTTGGCCGCTCCGTCCAGCACATCTGTGTTTTCCCCTACATCCAGCTGGGGAACCCCACGGCTCATGGCAGCCAGTTCACTACGCTCGTCCACCATCGCCATGCGCAGCCCGCCATCGGACAGCTGGCGGCAGACATCTCTCAGCAGCGTGGTCTTGCCGGTACCAGGTAAACCGACCACCAGCATGCTACGAACCCGTCCTGCTTCATCAAGCAGGTAGGGCATCACAGGATCCGCTGTCCCCGGCCATTGTCCGGCGATCCGCACGCAAAGGCTGCTGATCTCCCGCAAAGCCCGGATGTTTCCGCCCTGAGCGATGACGCGGCCGCAAAGCCCCATGCGATGGCCTCCCCGCAAGGTCACATACCCATGGCGCTGCTCATCCGCCCGGGCATAAAGGGCATGCTCGCTTAAAGATTCTGCTATGGCATTCACCTGTTCCTGAGTGGCCACCAGGCTGCAGATCTTGTCCCCACTTGCAGCGACAATGCGTACGGGTCTGTTGGCCCTCACCCGGATCTCCCGGGCCTCCCCTGCCGGAAGGGCCGCGATGGTCTTGGCCACGCTTCTGGGAAGACACAGAGAGAGAAAGTTGACCGTTTCCTGCCAAGTCATTGGGTATTGCCCCTTTCATTTATCAATGGCGGGTTTTCCGTCACACCTTATTCAAACAGGATAAGTCCGATAGCCTTGTAAAAGGCCTGGTCAACGCTTTCCCCATCAGGCAGGCCCAGGGCCTTTCGGGTTTTGCGGACCGCACGGGCGGTTCCCGCTCCATACAGTCCGTCCGCGGATCCCTGATAATACCCCAGGGAGCGCAGCTTGCTCTGTACCGCCGCCACATGGCTGCTGCGTTCACCGGGACCGATGGGCTTTAAAGTTGTGTCCAGCAAACCATAAGGCCCCCCCTCCAGTACCACCTTTGCCCCATTGGGTACCTTGGCATAGAGGTCTTCGCTATCCTTCACAAACATGCGGATGCAGCCATGGGATGCATTGCTGCCGATGGAGGAGGGTCTGTTGGTGCCATGGATGCCATAAACCCCCCATGGAACGTTAAGGCCCAAGAACCGGGTGCCAAAGCCGCCCAAATCCCCTGAGAACCGGTGGGAAATCCGATAAACGCCGATGGGGCTGGGGGTATGATACGTCCCCGTGGCAATCCCATACCGCTTCTGAACCTGAACGCCTTTATACAGGATCAGGCTTTTTTCGTGGATACTGACCCAAATCCAGTAGCCCTCCGGAACGTTGGCGCGCTGCGCAGCCATCCTGGCCGCCTCCGGCTTTTCGCTGGCTCCGCTCGTCACCAGCCACAGGTTCGCAAAGCCCATCAGGCAGCAAAGCAGCCCAGCGGCCCAGCGCTTCGCCTTTAGCATCCATGATCACACACCTTCATCCGCCGTTGTTTTCACAGAGTATGCGGCGGATAACGGGGGTATGACGGGACTGGACCGGGCCTGATTTGTATGGTTTCAATCAAAAGCGGAGCCCGTCACGGTCGAAACTTTCGGCCATGGTGGGCTCCGCGCTGCATGGGGGGGCAGCTCCTTATCCAGTCGGTATACGGCGTCAAGGCGGGATTTCATCATAGCGTTTTGTTTGAGGGGGTTCCCGCCGCCCCCGAAACACCCGCCGGGACAGGCCATGACTTCGATAAAGTGGTAATCGGCTTTGCCCGGCTTGATCATCTCCATGATTTTGCGCGCGTTTCCAAGCCCGTGGGCAACCGCTGCTTTGACCTGCAGACCGTTGATATCCACAGCCGCTTCCTTGATACCGTCAAACCCGCGGACGGCCTTGATGTCATGATTGGGAAGAGGGTTGCCTTTCACCTTCTCATACACAGTACGCAGGTCTGCTTCCGTGACGCCGCCTGTTGAACCAAAGATCTCCCCGGCACCGGAGCCCAGGCCAAAGGGCGCATCAAAGGGCGTATCGGGCAATGTGTCAAAGCGGATGCCGGCGCTGCGAATCATTCTTGCCAACTCCTGCACCGAGAGTATGGCATCAATATCCCCAATGCCGCATCTGCCCAGTTCAGGGCGAGTTTCTTCGAATTTCTTGGCTTTGCAGGGCATGATGGACACACTTAGGATGTCCTGGGGCAACCTGCCGGCCTTGGAAGGACGCCGCCATGGCGGAGCCGGTCCAGCAGCTTGTTTCCTTCCACTTCAACCAGGCAGATACGGCAGTTGGCTTTCACGTTCTGGTCGGGATGATAGCACGGGGTTGGGATATGGATATCAAGTAGACGTCGCGTCCCCCCTCTGACAATCTTCCATCAGGGTGGCTGCACGTCCGGGGTTAGATTTCGATAGACGATATCATTGACCATGATGGCAGGGGCACAGTCACATACACCCAGGCATTGACAGTACTCCAGGGTGAACTTGCCATCCCTGCCGGTTTCACCCGGCTTGATGCCCAGCGTTTTCAAAATCGCTTCCACGACTCCCTGTGCACCGCACACATGGCATGGAGCGCTGTGGCACATGCGTACAACATATTGACCGCGGGGTCTTGTGGAAAACATCGAATAAAGCTTACAAAGCCCAATAGCTCTGCCTCCGGTATCCCTGTGACAGGACATACCAGCGCAGCGACGCTATGGGGGAAAGAATTGGAAGTTTCCTTTTGGATTTCCAGCAGAATGTTCATCAATTGATGGGGATGCTCCTGGTAGCGTGCGGCAATCTCCCTGATTCGCTTTTCAACGGCAGGTGAAATAAAGTACCGATCACGGACAGCATCATCCACGATTCTCATCTCCCCTTGTTGTGGGGCACTCCATTTTTGCTTCCGCCTGACAATGCGTTGTCGTGAAGGACGGTCAGTGACACAGGAACTCGGTCGATTGGTCTATCAGTGCAGCAAAATTGAACCTGGCAGAATTGTACCGCAGAAAGTTTTATTTGTTAGATAATCTACAATCTTTGACATTATCATGCAATTGTGAAATCCAAGGATAAATGAAAGGCAGGTGCGGAACACACAGCCCTGCCCTATGTATGAAGTTACGTTATGGATTCATAGAGCGTTCTGAACTCATCCTCATGCTTGTAAAAAACATCCACCAATGTGGGGTCAAAATGGCTCCCTCTCCCCGAGAGGATGATCCCCATGCTCACCTCATGGGAGTAAGCTTCCTTATAGACCCGCTTGGAGCGAAGTGCGTCATACACATCAGCAAGAGCCATGATCCTTGCAGACAGTGGGATATCATTTCCTGCCAGGCCCCTGGTATACCCACTGCCGTTCCACTTCTCATGATGGTTGAGAGCGATTTCCATTCCCATCTTGAGAAACTCGTTTACTGCATATTGCTGACCTACCTGGGCAAGTGTATCATACCCGATCAGCACATGGGTCTTCATGATGGCGAACTCATCGTCGGTGAGTTTGCCGGGCTTGAGAAGAATGCTGTCGGGGAT